>JAEEGL011574409.1_pt1 | contig 10305 bp, 7 predicted proteins | sample 9134231 | NCBI WGS metagenome assembly JAEEGL01 (sample SAMN16246548, study PRJNA631951) | gut metagenome | biome: gut microbiome; feature: rumen; material: fiber-attached | host: Bos | place: Iran: Karaj | collected 2018-10
TAATTCACTGCGGCTGAACTTTATTGCAAGTATAATTATATAGATTTTAGATTGATTTTCAAGTCTGATATAATTATACTGTACTTAATTACAGTACAATAATATTTACTTATATCTATAATAATGTATAGCAATATAGAACAAATAAAAGTATTTTATCCTCTTCAAACCTGAGAAAACAATCAAATTTTAAGAAAAAAATCTGAAATAGTTGACTTTTTTGATGATGAAATTAAAGAATTTGCTGAAATTCTATTAGACTTAATGTATGCTTATGATTGAGTAGGATTAGCCGCTCCTCAAATAGGGAAAAATATTCGTATTATAGCCACTACCCAACGAAAAGAATCTAAAAAATGACACAAAACGAATAAAAAAATCATCGGAGAAACCGCAATGATAAACCCAGAAATCATTGACCATTCCGAAGAAAAAAGAAAATGAGAAGAAGCATGTTTATCTGTGCCTGGAGTATGTGGAGATGTAGAAAGGTGGATTTGGATAGTTGTAAAATATCAAGACAAAAAATGAAAAAAACACATACAAAAATATACCTGATTTAGTGCTGTTGTTATTCAACACGAAATGGATCACTTAGAGTGAATTCTTTTCACCGATAAAACGATAGGAAAAATAAGAAAAATTGACAACAATTCTGAATATTAAAATATTTAATTATTTTTATTATTCTCATAATACTGTCTCGCTGCAGATTCTTGAGCCTTCTTCTTATTAACTCACGTTCATTCTGCAGCTTTTTCATTATTTATAAATAATTCTGATTTATACAATAAAACGTTTCCTTTTTCATCAACCTCTGCTTCAAATTCACGATATTCTGGAATTTGTTTAATATCTCTCTGCACCAACTCTTGAACTAATGTTTTATATGATTTAACTGGATGTGTAGAAATTTTATCCATAAACGGATATAAATATTTTTCCACAAATTTTAGTACTTCTTCAGGTCAAAAATCAATATATAAATATCACAACAATGCTTCAAATGCATCTCAAAGAATTGTATCCTTCTCACGTCAATTATTATTTTCTTCTCATTTAGAAATAAATAATTGTTTATTTAATCATATTTTTTTAGCAGCTTCTGCTAATGTTTCTTCACGTACAAGCGCAATTTTATAAAGAGTCATTGTAGATTCTGCCATTTCTGGATGTTTAATGAACAGAAGTTTAGCCACACATGCTCATAAAATCGAATCTCAAAGAAATTCTAATCTTTCATTATGTGATGTAATAACTTTAAAATCCGCAGCATATGACTTATGCATAAAAGCCACTAGAAAAAGATCAATATTTTTAATTTTAGCCTCATCTATTCATAGTAATTTTACATATTCACGCAAATCTTTCTCTTTTTTACGAACTTCTTCTGGAACTAATAAACCCATCCATCCAAAAAAACTAAAAAACAACTCAAAACACCCCTTAAAAATAATATTAGAAACCAAAATTTCAAGAGATATTCTGAACTTATTCTAAAGATTCATCCATATTTGACGTTTCTAAATTTTCTTCTTTCTGTAATGGCGGAATAGGATTAATATTCAATGTGTAACTGAATTTTTCTTGTATTAATCATGGAAAATATTCATTTCACAAAACAAAATCATTTCACAAAGTGACTGTTATATATGCCCTATCTGTCCAATATTCAACAAAATTTCATTCAGAATCATACTCTTCCTGAACGCTTCAAGTATCTATTCTAATATCTTGTATTGGTAAAAACGTTTGAATCGCATCAATTGTCCCACTAAAATCTCATACCATATTAATTGTAATATAACTATTTTCTACTGGAGATTCTCCATTTGTTACATTCGTAACATTCAATCAATATTTCACCATTTTTACTCACAATTTCGTAGCTATTCATGCATTTCATAATCAATTTGAACTTAATACTCAAGGATCAACAGCATTTACAACTTCTACACTCGCTCATTCTGTCAAAAATTTACGGTGTGTAAGAAGAAATGTAACAAACGTTTTCATTTCATCATAATAGCTCACATTTCTGCTGCTTGCTCCATCTGGAAGCAATACAGACATTCATCAAAATTGTGCCATTGGCGGATTATACAAAAAACATCATGGAACCATTCTACTTATATCTCTATCTCCACAAGTTGAAGTATATCAAAATGATGAAAACTCTTTGATATCTGGTAAGAATTGAACAGTTCGAAGCATCTCTTGAGCTGTAATATTTGTTTGAATATACTTCTTATATTGATCATAAAGTTGAGTCGCAGTTGAAACGCTCAATCCAGATTCAAGCATTTTATCTTTAATAGCTATAATTAATTTTTGCTGACGTTTAGCACGATCAAAATCTGAAGTAGTATGACGAGATCTAGCATATTTTAATGCAGTTGCTCCATCCAAGTGTTGTTCTCATGCTTCAATATAAAAAGGATTATAATTTATCATATTATCAGCTGGATATTGAGGATCGTTAATCGTCTTATCCACATATACATCCACTCATCAAAGAGAATCTACTATTTCTTTAAATGTTTGAAAATCTATAGTCGCATAATATGGAATATCTAATCATAAGATTTCTCATACTTTTCAAGCAAATCACAAAGCTGATTCTTCCGTAGATTGTGTTCTACTATAATATTGCTGAAAAATAGCATTAATTCTTCCATATGTATTAGTTACTGGACTTTTCACATATAAGTCACGAGGAATTGAAAATAACGTTACATTATTTTCATCAGGATTCCAAGACGCAACCATTATTGAATCTGTAAGAAATCATCCCTGATGACCAACTCATCCATATCAAAGCAATAATACATTTACACTATTATATTGATCTCTTTTCATTGGAGTTCAAACAGTTTTTGATACCGATGAAAGTATTGTCTTTTTAACATTATCAAAAAATCATTTAAATCAAGATATAGCTCAAACAGATAAACAAAATATTGCCACAATTCAAACTAAAACAAAAAAAACCTTCATAATTTTACTTCCAGACTTAGATTTTCTCTTTTTTGGCGTAAATCATTTTTTTTCTGAAAGATTTGAAGATGTAAATGATTTTTTAGCAGTCATCGTATAACATAAAACAATTAAAATTCTAATTTATAATGAAGACAATATATCACTTCGCGAAAGAACATTACCCGTAAGCTCAAGACCTTCTTTATTTCATTCTCATGAATGCTTTATAACGCTTCAATCTAATTTTCACAAAACCCCCTGTCAATCTACAGTTTCAGGCAACTCTAAAACAAAATCAGCTGAAAATTTTACCATATCATGGTATTTTATTTCTCCTTGTAAATCTATTGCTTTCTGTTGTAAATTTAAAGATTCAATCATTACTAAATATTCAGATTTTTTACCTTCCTTTAACGAAAACATAAACTGTTTTTCTGTATCTTCATAATCTAATGTATCTTTATTATACTCTTTTATATTATACAAACGAACCTCTAATCATCATTTAGAAACAACAAAAGACATATCAAAATTTGATTCTTTTCCATGAAAAGATCAGGTAAACAGCTTTTGAACAGATCAATCTGATAATTCAAAATAAAGTACTTCTTGATTAACAAGAGATAATTCATTTGTAGATATTCACAAATCAATATAAGAATTTATTAAATCAAACAACTCTACAACACTTCATAAAAAATTCGGACTTGTTTGGGCATCTTCAGTTTTCAATACATTTTTTAATATTTCTGCAATATACGGAAAATTTTTATTCCAATTTTCATCTAATACAATAATTCATCCACTATGAACTTCTAAATCTATCCAATTACCAATAATCAAATTTCACAACAATGTATACATTTTAGCCACTACATTTCCCTCTCACATAGACACATCTAAATCATGCAAATTTGCATACATCTCATTATCTTTATACAAAAGTGAAATATTTCACGATAAACTCAAAGGTTCAGAATTATCCATTTTATTTTCTATGTTTACCTTAAAATCAACATCTGAAAACTCTAAATCACGTGATTGTACAATTTCACTCCAAAAAAGATCTACTCATCACCTAATCGATGAATTTTCGTCAAATTTAGCAGAAAACGTAAAATCTGAAGTAAATGGCTTGTCCTCCGTTATAGAAAGTATATCATAAGAAAGAAAATCCTCTAAATCTTTAATATATTGAAAATTACTTATTTGTTCATTAAATAACTTCTCTCATTTTTGTGAATCAAGCTCTATAGCTTGATTACTATTAGTTGTGCATCATACTAACGATACAACAAATATAGATAAGAAAATAAACAAAAACTTTTTCATCCACACAAAAAATATAATAAATTTTATTTTCAATACTTGTAATAAAATATACTCAAAAATCAAAGGGAAAAAGAAAAAAACCTGAATTTTTATTCAGGCTTTTCGTACGGAATTGTTTGTTCTACAAAGAACTTTCTCTTGGTTTTTCGACAGAAACTTTCATTAAGGCACCTGTCGGATTCGAACCGACGAACCAAGGTTTTGCAGACCCGTACAATAGACCACTCTGTCAAGGTGCCATTGTCTTGGGCAAGTGCATATTATTGAATAATCTTTTAAAATCAAGCTAAAGATTCCACTACTCAGTTCATTCACTTTTTTCTTCTGAATTATCTGAAGATTCTGGTAAATCATTTTCATCTATTCAAAGTCATAATCTTGCTCTAGTTTCAGCATCCACAAACTCTCTCCTTCTTCCATATTTTTTAGCCGAATATTCCTTTAAAATTGGAACTATTTTTTTATTTTGATAATCTTTTGTATAAATCGAATTCATACTAAATACACGCGTTGTTGCATTATCAATATTTAATTTTATATAAGATTTATAATTTGCAATTCATACAATATCTTGTCAAGACAGAACAGGGGCATATTCTTTTTCCAAAAATTCAGCATCCGGCGCACCAACCTTAAATGACATCATCGTACCAACGTTACCAAATACGGCTGCTTTTACATCAGATTTTCATCCTCATGAATCTCATAATCATTTAGCTGGATCAAGCTGGGCAATATACTGGTGTGCCATAATCAATCCAAGTCTATATTTTCTGGCCTCTGATAATATATCTGCAAAAGTTCATGATACAAAATTTTGAAACTCATCGACATAAAGATAAAAATCTTTTCTTTCACTTTCAGGAATTGAGGCTCTAGCCATGGCTGAATTATAAACTTTAGATACAATAATCATACCTAAAAGCTGAGCATTCATTTCTCAAATTTTACCTTTTGAAAGATTAATAAGTAATATTTTTTGATTATTCATCACATCATCAAATTGGAAAGCTGACTTAGTTTGTCAAATAATATTTCTGATAAGTCTGTTTGTATTAAAAGATACAAACTTAGAAGAGAAGTATGGAATAATTTCCTGTTTTTCTCTATCTCACATTGCATTATAAGTTTTTTCCCACCAATTTCTAACTACTGCATTTGTCACTTTTTTAAGCTTAAATTCACGAAATCCATCATCTGTAAATAATCTCGTCACATCAAGCAATGTTGGCCTATCTTCAAAATCCTCAAGCAAAGTCAAACTTCCATACTTAAAATACTCCTGAATTCTTGGTCAGAATATTTCTGGTCAGAACATTTTCAAAAATATTTCCGTAGCATCATTTACAGTTCTATCTGCTTGATCAAGATTATCAATTTCATAAAGATTTAGCCCCATTGGCCTTTCTTCATCTCATGCTTCAAAATATATAACATCTTTTGCTCTTTCTTTTGGAATATATGCGAGCATATCTTCCGCAAGATCACCATGTGGATCAATAAGACAAAGTCCATCTCCATTCCAAATATCTTGCCTAGCAATAGTTTGTAAAAAAACTGATTTTCAAGTACCTGATTTTCATATAGCATAATGATGTCTAGTTCTATCATCACGCTTAATATACACAGGCGAATAAACATTTCTGTAAATATTTACTCACAACAGTACTCATCATTTAAAAGTTTTATATCATTTGATTATTTTTTCTTTTTTGACATTTAAAAATATTTCTCAATCCTTTTCTATAATTCCATTTTTTTCCTTTTCTTCATCTGTACATTCTGAAAACAATTTCAAAGTTTCTTCCTCTTTTATAAATTTCACATACAACATTCCTTCTTTTTCAACTATATTATTTTCTGCCATTTCTTCTGCTGAACACTCAGAAATCGGCTTTGTTATATTTCACTCTTCCGTTTTTATGACTACAAAAAATATTCCATCTTTTTCTGTTATATTACCACCTATACACTCAGAAATCGGCTTCAATTCTTCCGTTGTATTAATTATTTTTACAAAAATTTCATTTTTTTCCTCATGAATATTATGCTCTTTCTTTTCTTTTGCACTACAGTTTGAAAGTAGTTTCAATTCTTCAACTTGATCTGTCCTTGTTCAAACAGCCCAATGATGAGGATATTCGTCAAGAATTGCTGACAAGTTTCACTTTTTATATCTTTCAGCCAAAACTCATGATATCACACGACCATTCCATCCATCATCATCAAACATTGGCAAATTACTTGGTGGAGCCACAACCTTATATTGCATCCATTCTATCACTGGAGCACGATTATATAATCCATCTGGAAAATGGAATAATGAAGATAACTCATTCGTTGAAAAATATGAATATTTAGAAAAAAATCATGTTACATACATTGATACACCCGCAGTCCATAATGGCACATAAAAAAATCAAAGCATATCATGTTTTGTATTGGAACATTCAAGAGAATTACTATACTCATCACTATACACATTATACGCACTTTCCAAATTATTAATAATTTCCTTTGGCCTACCTTTCACGTTACTTGATGCTATAATAGATACAGTAGAACGAAATGTTGGATTGGCTGCTTCTTCTCACATTGCATTCATACTATCTTCCTTCGCCTTAACCATACGAACCATTGTTACATCCTTTTCTTCTTTTTTATTAGAAATTAAACTATTTTTTAATCAAAATATTGCAAATTCGATCCATTTAAATGGATTTATTATATTTTTCCAACTCCATCGCCTTGTTTCATAAAGATCCAAATTTTTATATAATCTATCTGAAGCAATTTGTCTACGTTTATTAAATGCTGATTTTTCTGGTTTCACAACAAAAACAATGCTTACAGTATCCTCAGCACTCACTTTACCCATAGAATCTATAATATTATTTATTGGATCATCTGGAATATTTTTATAAAGTTTAATTGTATAAAGAGGATCCTTTTTTGTCTCAAGAACTTGAACATCAAAATATTTTTTCTTAAAAAGCTTTGGTCTTCCCACTTTTTCAATAGATGCTGCCGAATATTGAGAGGCTATAGCACTTTCAACCATCTCTTGATATTCCGGATATGTTCCCACTAAACAAGAAAGTTGCCCATCTTCATATTGATAAATAAAAACAAGCTTATGTTTACCGAATAAAAATTGCATAAATTTTTCATGAGTACTAACCTCATTCATTTTATGAAGATTTCACAAAACTTGAGACATCCTTCATATTTTTTCTTTCATATCTTTTGCTATCTCTTTTTCTTGTTCACGATCAGACTTTCCATCTCATCTAGGTAAAAGTACTTTTAAAAAAATAAGTCTATGAGAATTACAAAATCAATAAAGATATCTTAAAAATATTTTTAACATTCTCATAAAAATACCAAAAAATATTAATAGAAAGAATCAAACAAGAATACACTTTCACAAAAACAATAAAGATTCTCATATTTCATCAGTACTCTCAAAATTAATATCGGATAGATTTTGTATAGTTGCCATGAATTTATTATTCCCCCCATTTTCCACCTCTTGAATAGGTTTTTCTTTTATATCTTTAACTATTCATTCTTTTTCTGTTTGTTGCCAAATTTCTAAATTATTTTTTACTTCTATAAAGCTATTTCAATAATATGAAAAACACTCCGCTTTATCCTTTCATCGTGAATTTGATGTAAGTTTAGAAACATTATCTATTTGAGAAAAATCCGACACAAACTGATCATGAAGTAATTTTACACAACTTTCTCTACTAATTCACATTTATAAAATTTCATAACTTATAAATCGCATAACAATTATAATCCAACACCACAAAAAAGTCAAAAAAAAACAGACTTTTTAATCTTATAAAAACAATGTAAATTATTTATGAATTGACTTATAAAAGTATTTTTATATAATATAACACGCTAATAAAAAACTAATAAAAACAATTTTTTAATTTTATGGAACAATACCTCAATTTACTTCAAGCCGTTCTAGATAATGGCGTAGAAACAGCCGATCGCACGGGTACTGGTACCTACACACTACCTGGGTATTATTACACCTGTGAAATGTACAAAGATGAAGATGGAATAATCCACAACGTCCCTCTTCTGACTACGAAACGTATGAGTCTCAAATCTGTTTTTGAAGAACTTATATGGAAATTGCGAGGAGACACTAACATCCGTTGGCTCATTAAGCAAAAAAATCATATCTGGACCAAATGGCCATTCAAAAATTGGCTCCAACAAACCAGACAGACAAATCTGCTCAATAATATGTGGAAAGATGAGAAAAAGACAGCATTCAGCGATGCTTGGGTGCGCCTCGAAAAAGAATTCGAAGAAATGATTTTATCCAACAACGCTTTCTGTGAGAAGTGGGGTGAACTTGGCCATACATATGGCTATCAATTCCGTCGTTTCGGAGAAGTTAATTTCGATGATTTCAGCCCCGAAATTCAAGAAGCCTTTCTTCACGGAATCAAGGGACCAATTCCTCGCCATTTCATCAAAGGAAAGGATCAACTCATGGATGCTATCGATTTAATCATCAATCATCCTGAAAGCCGGAGGATTATTATATCCTTATGGAACCCTCAAGATGTAGATAAAGATCCTCATGGAGTAGATAAAACTCTTCTACCTCCATGTCCATGTCTCTATCAGTTCTTTGCAAACGAGCCTGGAATGCTTCATTTGAACCTCTACCAGCGTAGCTGTGACTGTTTTCTTGGGGTGCCATATAATACAGCTCAAGATGCTCTATTTCTGTGTATGATGGCACATGTAACAGGTCGCAAACCAGGAAAGTTCAACCATATGTTTGGCGATGCTCATGTTTATCTTAACCTCGTTAATCAGGTGAAAGAACAGTTGACTCGAACTCCACATCCTCTACCGTCTATTCGATTGAATCCTGATGTGAAAAATATCTTGGATTTCACTTGGGATGATATTGAACTCATCGGGTATGAGCATGATGACCACATCAAAGGTGCCGTTTCCATCTAAATTAAACCTTTTTTTGAAAAAACCCGCAGGAAGTATTTATCCTGCGGATTTTTTATTACTTAAAAACTATGCAACAGTTAATCAGAATTTTATATTTCAATTTTCACTTTCAAATGTATCTGAATGAGTATCTCAATCACAATTTCACTCAGAAATATTTACAATTAATGCTTCTTCTTTTAAAAATTCTGAGAACTCTTTAATAATGTTCTTCATATCTTCGCTGTCTGATTGATAATGCATATTTACTCTAGCATCTACTGAAAAATTAGCATCTTTCCTCATTTGATTAAGAAATCTAGAAATTTCACGAGCTATTCACTCTCTTTTAAGTTCATCTGTAATTTCTAAGTCTAGCTTTACGATTGTATTTCATTCAACTGTAGTATCAGTTTCATCTAATCATTCATAAACTACTTCATAATCAGATTCTTCCAATTTCCAAGTGTGTCATACATTGTCAAAAACTTCAATTCAACCATCTATTTCACGTACATTTCATTGTTTTCAGTTTGCTATAATTTGTCATGTATCTTTTCCAAATTTAGCCGAAAGTTGACCTCATAAAGGTTTATATACTTTCGTAATAGGCTTATCTGATTGATAAATTTCTATATCTTTTACATTAATTTCTTCCTTAATTATGTCTCAATATTTTTTTAGTAATTCTTCCTCTGTAAGCATAATAACATTAAATATTAATAAAACTCTACCTTTCAGTATATTAAAGTATTAAATAAATGCAAATGGAATAATCTTGTTTTTTAGTAATAAAACTTTAGAATTTATATATTCAGATTTATATTTATTATTTTCAATAATTATATGAAATCTATTTTAAAAAATCTGAAAGTCTACAAACTCTGACATTGATGAATCTGAATTGCATCACTTTCTGATGGTAAAAAAGTTTTAATAAAATGATGAGCTTTACCATGAAGTACAGTAGATGTAACTGTAGTAAAAAGAAGAAAAGATTATATCGAAGCA
>JAEEGL013483059.1_pt1 | contig 10305 bp, 6 predicted proteins | sample 9134231 | NCBI WGS metagenome assembly JAEEGL01 (sample SAMN16246548, study PRJNA631951) | gut metagenome | biome: gut microbiome; feature: rumen; material: fiber-attached | host: Bos | place: Iran: Karaj | collected 2018-10
CGCTTTTGGGACCGGCCCGCGCGCTCGCTGATGCAAATAATGAGAAAGCCGTCGCCATGCTCCTCGGCAAGGACGTCAAAGCCCTCGCCCCCCCCATCATCGAGCACGGTGCCGACCGCGTTATGGTTGTCGACCACGACCTGCTGAAGGATTACATGACCGAGCCCTACCCCGAGGCCATCACCGCCATCATCGAAAGCGAAAAGCCCAGCATCATGCTCATCGGTGCCACCACCATCGGCCGCGACCTCGGCCCCCGCGTCTCCGCCCGCAACCGCACCGGCCTCACCGCCGACGCCACCAAGCTCGAGATCAGCGATGACGAAGCCCATGAGTTCCGCATGACCCGTCCGGCATTTGGAGGAAACCTCATGGCCACCATTCTCTGCAAGAACAACCGCCCGCAGATGTCCACCGTCCGCCCCGGCGTCATGCAGAAGATGGCCGCCGACAAAGGCCGCAAGGGCGAAGTCGTCGACTACAAGGTCAACTTCGACGAGAAGAAGATTGCCCGCGTCAAGCTGGTCAAGACCGTCAAGGAAGAGAAGACCGTTACCGACATCAGCGAGGCCAAGATTCTCGTCAGCGGTGGCCGCGGCGTCGGCACCAAGGACGGCTTCGGCAAGCTCGAGGCTCTGGCCAAGGAGCTCGGCGGCGAAGTCTCCAGCAGCCGTGCTATGGTCGACGCCGGCGTCATGCCTGCCGACCGTCAGGTAGGTCAGACGGGTAAGACCGTCCGTCCCGCCCTCTACATGGCTTGCGGCATCAGCGGCGCCATCCAGCACCTCGCCGGCATGGAGGAGAGCGAACTCATCATCGCCATCAACAAGGACAAGTTCGCACCCATCTTCCAGGTGGCCGACCTCGGCATCGTGGGCGACCTCCACAAGATCGTCCCCATGCTGACGGAGAGGCTGAAGACCATGCAGAAATAATTGCATACCCCTAGGGAGGCATCCCCTGACCGGAATGCCTCCCTCTATAATAAAGAATGAATAGTACCCAAGCACTCATCAGCCAGCTGTCGCCGTACCTCTTTTGGGATATCGACAAAGACAGGTTCGACGCCGAGAAGAACTCCGCGCAGCTGATAAAACGTGTGCTTGAATACGGCGAACTCGACGACTGGCGCAAGGTTCGCAACTATTACGGCCTCGACCGTATCGCCAGCGACTGCAAGACATTGCGCTCCCTGCGTCCCGAAGCGCTCTCCTTTGTCTGCGTCGTCACTGGCACCAACAAAGAAGACTACCGATGCTACACCTTCAGACAGTCCTTCCCGACACTTTGGAACTCCTAAAAAGGATTACCGCACAACCTGAGATGCAAGGGATGCGACTTGTTGGAGGTACATCCTTGGCATTACAATATGGGCATCGCCAGTCGGTTGACCTGGATTTCTTCGGCAAACTCACAGTTTCGCAAGACGACATCATATCAATGATGGAACAGATGGGTCCCTGTTGTCTTCGCAACCGAACAAACAACATCTTGCAACTCATTGTTAATGGAGTGATGGTCGACGTTGTGGATTACAGCCGATACCCATGGATTGACGACCCTGTATGTTTCGAAGGGTTGACGTTGGCATCACCTAAAGACATCGCCGCCATGAAAATAAACGCCATCGAGGGACGCGGAAGCCTCAAGGACTTCATCGACATCTACATGCTCCTGCAGCGCTATAGTTTAGATGAGCTTTTGTCCTTCTATTCACAGAAATATCCCAATTATTCCATTTTCCGCGCCCTGCTGAGCCTCACCTACTTCGACGATGCCGAGAACGAAGCAGTGCCCAAGATGTTCATTCCAGCCGACTGGAATACAATCAAACAGCATATCACCGACACCGTCAAAAAACACCAACACTAACCATTAAAAACATTTCACGAACACAATGAAACGCACCAGCAAAATCATCGGCGGCATCGCCCTCGTAGCCTTCGGCATCTTCTGGGCCTTGGAGCTCCTCGACGTCATCAGCATCAGCCTCGAAGGCTGGTGGGCGCTCTTCGTCATCGTCCCCTGCTTCGTCAATATATTCAGCGACCGCCACAAAGCCGGCGCCATCATAGGCTTCGGCATCGGCATCTTGCTCCTCCTCGCCGCCCGCGGCATCATCCCCTGGAACGACATCTGGAAGTATATGCTCTGCCTCGCCGCTGTAGTGTGGGGTGTGTCGCTGCTGTTCTTCAACAACAAGAAGAGCTGCTGCCACTGCCACAACGGCGAGTCCTCCACGCCCGTCGTCCTCGACGGAGGCAAGCAGCACAAGATCGACGTCACCTTCGGCAAGCAGGAATACAGCTATGATGGACAGACCTTCGAGGGCGCCGACGTGCATGTCAGCTTCGGCTTCGCGGGCCTCGACCTGCGTGATGCCGACATCCGCGACGGTGCCGTCATCAATGTCGACTGCAGCTTCGGCGGCATGGAGATACGTGTCCCCAAGGGCGTCTGCGTCAACAACGGCATCGACACCGCCTTCGCCGGCGTCGACTGCGACTGCTGCACCCAGCCCTCCGACGGTGCCAAGACCCTCCACCTCAAAGGTCACTGCAACTTCGGCGGCATAGAGATCAAGTAACCGCCATCCCGACACATAACGATGCGGCACGCAGCACCCCTGCGGGCCGCCTCTTCCATTCCATTCTACTAAAAAACAAGTCGGCACCAAGTCGGCACCAAGTCAGCACCAAGTCGGCACAATCCACATTCTCGCATTCACGCATTAACACATTCTGTCTGGTTCCATTGGAGACACGGCCTGCGACGTTAGCGCGGCCAAGTGCAAAGGACTGGAACAAACGCAATAACGCATTAACGCATTCATAAACGTATTCCCACATTCTTTAATGCTTTATTTGCAGCAATAGCGTGGCGTCTGAATTGAGGCAACGTTGTTGCCTCAATTTGTAAGTTTTTTGTTTTCTGACAATTGTGGCGTTTCCTCTAATTGTGGCACATATTAGGCATCTCCGGCGGCAAAGATAGCGCTGCGCTATCTGTTGACAATCCTTCGGTGACCTCTCGGCGGTCCCCTGGTGGTACCCCTTCTTCGATCCTTCTATGTGGGTTCTTTATGCCTTCTTTGTGGCAACTACATACCTCCTGAAAACCAGCGCATTGCGTGAACGAGTCATACAAACGGCAAGTTGCTGATTTTCAATCCAAAGGTTAGTGATCCCTCGGCGATCCTTCGACGGTCCCTCGTCAGTCCTGTTGTACACCGTTATATTATATAATCACACCCGCGAACAAATAAATTTGGCTGTATCAGATTTTCTTCGTATTTTTGCAATCAAAAAATTAGACATGAACAACAACAGAAACATACAATCCACAAATACGATTGGACGTTATATTTCAACAGATTTCTAAATAGATTGAATAAAATAACCACGTAGATTATGGGATATATTTTGGGATTGGTTGCAAAAAAAGGTGAAGGGAACATCGTTCCATACAACACCTTAAAACGAGTAATAGATGACACTGAAGCAGATATAGTTGCAGATTTTGAGGATCATTCCCCTATGGCAATAACTGGAGGAGCCAAGTATGCAGAAACAAATCCCAAAACGAAAGAACAACTTTATCACGTAATTCCCAATGAAGAAATATCGAAGAGAAAAAACAAAAGTTTTATAAGGTTCTTCCTAGATGGAACTCGGCATATATATAAAACCGGGGACTTTAGTATAGATGGTATTATTTACCCTGTGTCAGTGGGACAGATTGTGATTTGCTGTTGTAGACGAGAAGACCGTCAAATGTTACATTTTGACACCCGTAGAGAGATTGTAATGTCTGTGCCTGATACATATTGCAAGGGTGTTTCTGTCAAGCAAAGAGAAAACTTCTTTAAGAAAAGATGTGAAGAAATCAATGATGAGATACGCAAAAAGAATATATCTTCAGATGGTTTGTTATTACAATTTTCTCGAATAATACCATACGACACATCCAATGAAAATGAATATGGCCGAAATAAATATCTTCGACGTTCCATTGCTGTCATTCAAAATCAAATGACTGACAACGAGAGGCAATATGTGTCAGACATGTGCAAGGATGGTTTGTTGAACGAAAATAACTCCTGGCTTGTCAAGGATGGATCCCTTGAATATAAAAGGGATATGACAAACAGAGAGGATGATGATTTAGATGCCGCCATGTTTGATTTAAATATGAAATGCGTCATTGGAGTATCAAAATCATTTGATTCAGAATTACTGTCAAAAATCGAGCCAAGAATTGGCAATATAATAGCAGAATTGCCCCCATACTCCAGAACAAATGCGTACAAATACACTCATGAAGGGCACAACTACTGTGTTTGGTATTTACGAATTCGAAACCTGCCGATCAAACGCTCTTCATGCTTCTCTGATGTGATAAAGATTGAATTTTTAATGATAGGTGATAATATACCAAGCACAACACTTATTAACACCATTTCGGCTCATTTGTTAAATGAATCGCACCCAGTTTGCTTTGGCAAAGACAATAGGTGGGCAAATCATTTATACCCTGTACATGTGACGGAAATACACGCCAAATCACAATTTATTAACGATTATGCAATACTAAATCAAATATAAGTATGGAAGATATAATTGGGAAAGTATCTGCAACAGAAAAAAATCCATCCACACTGCAGTACTTCTTTTTTTGGACAAAAGCGGGGTACGACATAAACCCCTTTGACATTGTGAAGGTAGAGCATATCAATAACTCTTTTACCTTTGGTAGAATTGAAGAAATTAGCCACGTTACTGACTCTGCCAGTCATTTCTCAAGCTATGTTTCCTCCAATTTTGGGGAAACAAGCGAAGACCCCAAAGAAGGAAATACTGACAGAATTGCTTTCAATTATATTAAAGCTAAGGTCATCGGAAATAGTAATAACATTTACACACCAGTTCTTCATGGTCACAACGTAAGATTATGTACAGTTGATGACATTCAGAAAGCGCTTGGTCTTGATGAGGCAAAAAAGAAAAATAGCGTGGTTTGTGGCTATTTAAAGATGTATGGCCAAGAAGTACCAGTCCCAATTAATGCAAATTTTTTAGTTGGCCCCGATGGCGCACACCTTAATATCTCAGGTATTTCAGGATTGGCTTGCAAAACATCATATACAATGTTTTTGATGAATGCATTGCAACAAAAATACAATAAAGAGAAAAAAGAAAAAGTTGGATACATTGTTTTCAATGTTAAAGGGCGCGACCTGTTGAGCATAGATGAACCTGCAGAGTGTTTGTCTTCCAATGATAAGAAACTATATCAACTTTTGGAGTTGGATGTAAAACCATTTTCAGATGTCCATTATTATTTCCCTTATTCGGACAAAAAAGAGCAACATAATATTCAGTCTTTTGGAGACTGGGACAAAATGTTAAAACCAAAGTTTAACAAGAACAAGGCTTCTATCTTCAAATATCCATATTCTGCTTGTGTAAGTAAACTACGGTATCTTTTTGCCAATGAACCTGATCCAACAAACACAATGGAATCTATTATTAGTTGGATTGAAGATGATAATGACCCCTTCATGGGCTTAAAGCAATGGAGTCAGTTTAATAATAAACTTGATAAAATAATTAATGGCAATAGTGATTCACCTGCCAGAAGAACAATAGCATTAGGCTCTTGGAAGAAGTTTTGTAGAATTATCAATAAAATTCTTTCTGGATGTGTTTTTAGAGATGGGGTTGATGACAAGAACAACGAGGTTGTTTTGGAAGATGATTTGCGGAGCATCAAAGCAGGCGAAGTAAAAGTTATAGATATTGCTAGATTAGACACATATACACAAGCCTTTGTATTTGGCGATGTAATGGGAACAATTATTGATATGATGAATACGAAATTGGGGCCAGAAGCTTTAGACAAGATTGTAATTTTTGTGGATGAATTAAACAAATATGCCTCCAAAGATTGTCCTTCTAATTCGATGATTTTACAGCACCTTCTAGATGTAACAGAAAGAGGACGGTCATTAGGAATAATACTGTTTGGTGTTGAACAGTTTAGAAGCAATATTCATGATCGTGTAAAAGGCAATTGCTCAACGAATGCAATTGGAAGAACTAGTTATACTGAAGTCAGTGCTTCTGATTACCGACACCTTGGGGACACCTATAAAGATATCGCTACAAGGTTAAAGCCTGGTGAGTATATCATCCAAAACCCCGCATTGCGTTCTCTCATTAAAATCGAGTTCCCATATCCCACATATAAACAAAATAGTTAAACTTATGGAAGGGTATAAAAGTAGATTCGGAGTAGGCACATTGGGCCTTGCTTTGGGTAAGTTGTACACAGATCCACTTGTAATCTATCGCGAATACATTCAAAACGCCTGCGATGGATTAGAATTAGCCATAAAAGAGAAGCTAATAACTCCCAATGAGGCTGTCATTTCTATACAAATTGGCAACAACGAGATTTCAATTAAAGATCGAGGTATTGGAGTCAAAGTGTCCGAGATAGGTCCACGACTTGTGGATCCTGGAAATTCGGGAAAATATAAAGACAATCTAATTGGACAATATGGTATAGGCCGCCTAATTGCTGCCCAATATTGTGAAAAGATTGTGTTTGAAACAACCTATTATAACGAAAACCAAAAGACAATTCTTACATGGAATACTGACGAGGCATTTAAATTAATAGATTCACGCGAATTTGAAGATGGAACGGAAGTAATTGATCGTGTAACAAACTGCGTTTTTGAACCCGAAGAATCAAAAGAACATTATTTTAGGGTAAAACTATGTGGTCTTAAACGCAGAATAGACAAACTGGTTGATTTTCAGGCTGTAAAAGAATATGTTTCTCTAATCGCACCAGTTGACTATACAATGGAATTTAAAGAAGGTTACCTTTTCCCTGCACTAGAAGACAATCCTGAATATAAAGAACTTTATGAAAAAGAAAGGTTATACAAAGTTATAATAAATGGAGAAGATATCCGAAAGCCATATAGTTTTGATATTCCAAACAAAGAAACATCACTAATTCGGCCATTGTTTATGAAGATTGAAGATCCCGATGATGGACTTTTAGGATGGGGTTGGTATGCCCTGAACGACAAAATTATACAAATGAATAGTGTGCCTTTCCGTGGCATTAGATTTCGTAAACTGAATACAGCAGTTGGAGATTCTAATGTTATGGCAAACTATATGAAAAACGTCTCTGTAAATTATTTTGTGGGCGAAATGTTTCTTACTCATGAGAAAATTCAGCCAACGGGTTCTCGTGACGGCTTTGTTGACTCCGAGCAAAAGGCTGATTTCGATGTAGTTATGGCAGAAAAGGCCGAGATAATGTATTCTTTATATGATAATGCCAGTCACATGGGTAGTCAGGCTGTTGATAAAATCACAAGCGCCTATTTGAAAAAATATGAATTAAATGCATCTTTGGATAAAGAGGACGATCCTATTGAAAAGAAAAATATCAGACATCAAATAAAAGAACAAGAAGAAATCATCTCTGCAAAAACAGCAGAACTAAATGATAGAATTGAAGACCTAACATCCACTTCTGAAGGCAAACTCGTTGCTGACACGTTAATTGAAGCCAGACAAAAAATATTAGATAAAAAAATTGCAGATAATAACTCGAAAAAAACCAAACCTCATATTAGGCCTGTCAAAATATCAAAGTTGGTTGAGAAAAGTAAGTTTGAAAGCAAAAACACAAGAGATAATCTTGACAAAATAGAGGATGAGCCGAAAAATCCTAACGAACATTTATTCTCAAAACTTACTAAAGAAGAAAGAAGAACTTACAATAAAGTTTGTGAGGTAATTGATAACGAGCCCACACTAACTCCATCTTATATTGAATCTTTAAAAGCAAAAATTCTAAAGAAACTTGTCAAATAAAATGCCAAGAAATATACTTCTAGTTGAACCTGATTATAAGAATAAATTTCCGCCAGTTGCCTTAATGAAATTCTCTACTTATCATAAACGTAGAGGAGACAATGTGGTGTTTTTTAAAGGGGATATTAAAACTTTTATTCTTGAGCGTATCGCAAACAAGTGTATAGAGAAATTGTCTATTGTGGAACCAAAGATTAATTGGGATACAAAAAGAGACATTATAATAGATTTCATCAGAACAAAGAAGACAGAATACTTTGACAGATTGGCTTTGTCTGAACTAGAAAGCAAATCGCTTATAACAGACTGGATTATTTTTTACAAGGATTACTTTTGGAAGAAATGGTACACAAGGCCAGAAGAAAGAGAGTGGGACAGGATTCTCGTCACCACAATGTTCACATTCTATTTCGATATCACGGTCAAAACCATAAATGAATTAAAAGTTTTATTAAAACCCGGGGGCGATTTTCAGATTGGAGGGGTCTTAGCGACACTTCAACCTGATGAAATAGAATCGGAAACAGGTATTAGACCTCATGTTGGCCTTTCAAATAAAATAGGAGATCTGGATGAAGGGGATAAACAAATAATAGACACTTTACCATTAGATTATAGCATTTTAGATGAGATTTCATATAAATATGAAATGTCTAATGCTTATTATGCATATGTCACAAGAGGTTGTATTCGCAAATGCCCTTTTTGCGCCGTTAAAACATTAGAGCCAGAATACCAAGACTATATTCCTCTTAAGCGACGTATTGAAGAGGTTGACAGGCTGTATGGTCCACAGAGAGACTTGCTTTTAATGGACAATAATGTAATGGCATCAAAGTCATTTGATAAAATCATTGACGAAATTATCGAATGTGGATTTGGTGCGGGAGCGACTTATGTTGAGCCAGATAAATTAGGATTGTCAATAAAGAATCTTATTGCCGGTGTAAACGACCGTGCCTATATTCGAAAAGCACAAAGATTGTTACTGGAATATCTTGACACAATTAAAAATAAAGAGAAATCATATGATATCTATAAGGCTTTTGACGACCTTCATATCCTTAAACATGAAACCACAACGAAGAAGGCATTAATCGAAGCTTATAATATTATTAAAGAGGACTATGAAAAAACATTAAAGAACAGAAGACCACGGCAACGCAAGGTTGATTTTAACCAAGGTGTTGATGCCCGGTTGTTTACACCTCATATGGCCAAACAATTTGCCAGAATTGCAATATCTCCTTTACGCATAGCATTTGATGATTTAAAATATAAGGATGTATACATAGCCGCACTAAAAATGAGTGTAGATGCTGGTATTCGGAATTTTTCGAATTATCTACTATATAACTTTAAAGATAGACCAGTCGAATTGTATACAAGAATGGAAATTAATGTGTTATTGTGCGATGAATTAGATGTAAACATATATTCTTTTCCAATGAAATATCATCCCCTTTACGGAGAGCATAGTCATGATAGAAATTTCATTGGAGAGCACTGGAACAAGAAATATATTAGGGCTATTCAAGCTGTTTTGAACAGCACAAAAGGGATGATCGGCAGAGGAACTACGTTTTTCTATAAGGCATTTGGTCACAATGAATCCGAGTACTTGACACTGCTTGAGATGCCAGATGCAATGATTGTATACAGATTTTTCTTTGAATGGCTTGAAAAAAAGAAGCACCCATTATCAACGGCAAATTGGTGTAAATCTTTGGATGAATTAGATGAGAAAGAGCAATCAATTTTTTATGATATTATTCATAATGAAGAATTCGTCAACACAAAGGAGCGTCAACATTACAGTAATCGTATAGACAATGCTCTTAAATTTTATATCAACCTTAGAAATGAAATTTCAGAACCAACAGGGTCACTTCACGCATTGAAACTTGAGTTTGACAATATTCCCAAAGATGACTTGCTTTACATAAAGAATAGCGGTGCGACTCCTGTTTTGAAGAAATATAAGACCTATTAAAACGAAAAGAAATCTATATCGACAACCCTAATTAATATACATTCTCTGAATAAAGCTAAATTAAGAACTATTGCCCCCCCCCCCAAAAAACAGATGTTATTGAATGCAGAAATAATTAAAGTATAAATGTGTGAATTCGTGAACTGAGGTCGGCGACCATGTGGAGCCAATATTTGAATGCGTGAATGTGTAAATGCGTGAATGCGTGAGTAACCATGTAAAAAATGAAATATGGCACTACCGATTAACATTGAAGACTTGCTGAATAAGCACAAAGTTGAAAGTAACCGAATTGAATTTAAGAAGGGTTGGAATCCAACAAAGATATACCATAGTATATGTGCCTTCGCAAATGATTTTGACAATATAGGTGGTGGTTATATCCTTGTTGGTGTTGAGGAGAAAGAC
>JAEEGL014119015.1_pt1 | contig 10305 bp, 5 predicted proteins | sample 9134231 | NCBI WGS metagenome assembly JAEEGL01 (sample SAMN16246548, study PRJNA631951) | gut metagenome | biome: gut microbiome; feature: rumen; material: fiber-attached | host: Bos | place: Iran: Karaj | collected 2018-10
AGCGTCAGCGGCTTGCCCTTCAGGAAGCTGTGTGCAATCTGTGCGTTCCATATCAGTTCATTGGTGTTCATCGATGCATCGTTGAAGCCACGACGGCTGTTCATGCCCATGTCGGTGGCAATCTGCGTACCCCAAGGCAGTGTCAGCGTGGTGTTGAATCCGTAGGCGAAGCTCCAGGTGTCGAGGTCTGACTGCGGCTGCAGTTCGTTGCGCGTGCGCTGGTAGTTTGCCGAACCGTTGAGTTCTACTTCGAGCCAGTCGTTGCGGTAACTGGCGCCAAGGCGTCCGCCGAAGTTGTTGGTATTGGTAACGTTGCGTACGTTCTCGTTGTTTTGGAAAAGGTAGCTGATGCGGTGGTTGTAGTTGTCGTTCACCGACACGTTGTAGCTAAAGTATCCCAGTGAGTCGATGGCCGAACTCCACATGATGTTACCGCCAGCATTCCAGTTGCCGTTGATGTTTTCGGGGCGCGTCTCACGTGCGCCAGTATTAGCATCGTATTTCACCATGTTGGCAATGCTGTTCGACGTCGTCGAGAAATTGGCGTTGGCGTTGATAAAGCGCTGGTGGTTCATGATGTAGTTGTTGAAGCGCAGGTTGATTGACTGTGTGAACGAAGGCTTCAGGTTGGGGTTACCCCTTGTCTTGTTCATGGGGTTGGTATCGTCGTTGATATCAAGTAATTGTTCGATAGAAGGCTGGCTGGTGCTACCACGATACTCGAAGCGCAACTGGCCTTGTTGGTTGAAGCGCCAGCGGAAGTTGGCCGTCGGGCTCCAGTTGGTGACTGTACGGTTTACAACTGTGTCAACACCCAAGTAACGCTGGGTGTATTCTGAACTCTGCGGGATGATCTGCACACCGACGTTGAAGTCGTAGGTGTTGCGGATGAAACGCAGCATGATTTCACCTGTGTGGATGAAGTTCTTGTAAGCTGAGTAGCGGCTCTGGTCCTTCGTGTAGTATCGGTCGTCCTTCTGCGGGCTGTAGCCAAGACTGATTCTATCGAAATACTCTGTCCAGTTGCGATAAGTGGGATAGATGTCGTTCAGTAAGAAACCATGCGTAGGATCAGGATCCAAGGCATAGGGCAGAGGCTGTGAATAGTCAAACGTCTGACGGTCGCTCTCATTATAGCGATACTGGAAAGTATAGCTGAACTGCAGGAACGTGGCGTATGCGATAGGTTCGCTATACGTGGCACGTGCGCTGTAGTCATACGTTGTGGTCGGTGACAGGTTGTAACGGTTGGTCTGATAGTTCGTAAGACCGGTATGGCCATTGAAGTTTTGCTTATCCTTAAATAGATTCGTATAGTTGCTTGACATCTGTTGGTTCTCGTTGTCGCTATAGTTACCCGTCAACTGCAGGGTGATGTTACGCCCGCGGTTGTTGAGCAGGCGGTTGATCATCAACGTACCCCCCAACCGTTTGTTCTCGCCGTAGGTGAGTGAGCGATTGCTACCTGTATTGACGAGGATAGAGTCGAGCCCGTAGCCGCCCTTCTTACTGATAATCTCCTGTAACACGGCAGCGCCAATCTGGGTGTCTAATATGCTATAGGGGTCGTTGTTGAACGAGGCCGATAGGTTGTTGCTCGTTCCGTCGTTGGTCGAGTATGTCAGATTGGGCCGGAAGCTGATGTTCCACAGCGTGTCGGGTGTCCACTCGAGGCGTCCGTTGAAGCTCCAGCTGTTAGAGCGTGAGTAGCTTTGGTTGACAGAGTTCTGGAACGAGTTGGTCTGTCCGCCTACGAAGTTCTGGACGGAGCGGCGCGACCAGGTGTCACCGTCGCGATGGTTCCACATGACGCTGGCCTGGGCAATGAGCAGGTCGGTCTTCTCGTAGTTGTAGTTCAGCATGCCCGACTTGGCAGCGTTCAGTCCGTTGCCGCCCATGCCACGGCCACCGCCGAAGCCACGGCCGCCACCGCCGCCGAATCCCTGGTCGTTAGTGTTGTTGGCGTTGAGCATACCCATCAGTCGGTGGTCGCCGCGCATCATCATGCCGAACAGGCGGCCTGCATAGCGCTTCTCAGTACCTGCGGCCAAGTCGGCGTTGGCCATTGTGCCGCGGTTCATGCCGGCACGCAGTCCGAAGTCGAGCACTGTCTGCTCGTTGCCATCGTCGATACCCGTAATGCGGGCCATGTCGCTCTTCTCGTCATAGGCACGGATGCGTTCGATGATGCTGGTGGGCAGGTTCTTCAGAGCAGTCTGAACGTCGCCGAACTCCTTTTTGTCGACCTTGATCTTCGTCACCTGCTTGCCGTTAATCGTGATGTTGCCGTTGTCGTCGACCTCGGCACCAGGCAGTCGTTTCACCAGTTCCTCGACCACCGAGCCCTCCGGGGTGCGGTAGGCGTCTGCATTATATATTAAGGTGTCACCTTTCGACTGCACCTTTGCCACGTGGGCCGTCACGGTGGTGCCCTTCAGCATGATGGCATCAGGAGCCATTGTGATGGTTCCCATGCTGACACCCTTGCCGTTGGCTACGGTGATGGCTTTAGTGTAGGTCTTGAAGCCTACATAGGTGATACGCAAAATGTAGTTGGCGTCTCTCGGAGCAGTCAGCTGGAACTGACCGTTCATGTTGGTTACGGCATTGGCTACCAGAGAGGAGTCGGTCTTCAGCAGAGCGACTGTAGCCTGAATAACGGCCTCTTCTGAGTCTTGTTCAATAACCTTTCCGCTGATAGTGCGCTGTGCCAGCGCTGCAGAAGCTGTCGTTGCAATGACGACCAATAAAAGTAGAAATCGTTTCATAAAAGTGTTTTTATTTACTACATTCTGACGTTGATGAAGAAGAAAAGTTTAATTTGTGATACGTTTTTCGATATTTTTTTTTAATTTTGTCGCCCGAAATGGAAAAGCAGAAGGTTATCATATCAACTAAACTGGAGAATTCAGTAGCTACGGCGGTCGGTGAATGTGAGCGCGACCGTACCTTTATATTAGTGGACGAAACGACGGAACAGCTTTGCCTGCCACTGGTAGCAGGCTTCGATTGTGTCCGTGACGCACAGATTATCACCATTGGTGCCACCGACCAGAATAAGACGCTCGATTCGCTCAGCCACGTGTGGACAGAACTGCAACGGGGAGGAGCCACCCGCCACTCGCTGATGATCAATCTGGGTGGCGGCATGGTGACCGACCTTGGCGGATTTGCTGCCTCTACCTTCAAGCGTGGGCTGAACTACATCAACATTCCCACAACGCTGTTGGCAATGGTCGATGCTTCGGTGGGCGGAAAGACGGGCGTCAACTTCGGAGGGCTGAAAAACGAAATCGGTGTGTTCAGCTGTGCCAAGAGCGTTATACTCGATACAACGTTCCTCAAGACGATGGACCACGAGAACATCTGCTCTGGCTATGCCGAAATGCTGAAGCACGGACTGATTGCCAACGAGGAGATGCTGGCCGAACTGCTGAATTTCGCCCTCGATGTCATCGACTACTATCAGCTCAGTCGCATGTTGGCAGACTCTGTACAGGTGAAAGAGCGTATTGTAGATGAAGACCCCACCGAACAAGGCATCCGCAAAGCCCTGAATCTTGGCCACACCATTGGCCATGCTTTCGAGTCCTATGCTATGAAGTCTATGAGGCCCATCCTTCACGGCTATGCCGTGGCCTATGGTCTCGTCTGCGAACTATACCTCAGTTGCGTGAAGACCGGATTTCCCGTGGATAAGATGCGGCAAGTGGTGCGCTTCGTCAACGAGAATTATGGCAAGCTGTCCATTACCTGTGACGACTATCCCGCGCTGCTGGAACTGATGACCCACGACAAGAAGAACGTGGGCGATACTATCAACTTCACCTTGTTAGGCGGAGTCGGTGACATTCGCATCAACCAGACTGCCACCAAGGACGAAATCTGCGAAGCCCTTGATTTCTATCGGGAGGGCAACTGAACCACCTTTCCGTCAACAATCATCAGCCCACGCCGTCCGTTGGTATTCTTCAGACGGCGTCCTGACAGGTCGTAGGCACCCGTTGAACGTTGAACGTTGAGTGTTGAGCGTTGAACGTCATCGATGCCATCAGGCAGTACCTCAGTGAATTGCCAGGCATCGAAGTAGGCGTTGGTGGTTTCGGTGAAGACGAAGTAGACTGTGTGAACGTTCTTGAACTTTGAAACATCCAGTTCAACCGTGAAATCATCGAAGGCAGATGACGAGAATTCGAGGACAGCGGCGGCTTTGGCCGTCTTGCTGTCTAAGCGTATCTCCATCGTTCCTTTGCCCTTGGCGCGAAGCATGAAGGTGGCGGCTCCCGTGGTGCCGAAGTCCACTTTGCGCACCTGCGTCCACGAGCCGGTGGCCATCTTCACCTGCAGGTTCTTGGAGGCATCGTTGCCCAACGTATTGATAGATGGTACGCGTACAATATTACTGAAGTCCTCGTAGCTGACACCTCCGGAGGTCGACATAGTCTCAGCCTCTTGCAGTTCGTAGGGGTTCAGGTTGCGTATAGCGGTGACTCCTGTTTTGTTCAGCGTCATCTTGTTGATTTTCTGGGTCGTTTCGTTCACCGTGGCCTTGTTTACCCCTATGGAACGGAAACCCGATGCCCCCGTGTTCATGCTCGATTCCAGTAGGGTGGAATGATAAAAGAGGTAGTAGTTGCCCTCAAACTTGTGCAGGTGCGTGTGATTGTTGCCCCAGCCCATGCCGAAGTTGCCCTCATTGGGTACGTATTCCCCACGGTACTCCCAGGAATCGGGATCCAGCGGCGTGTCGGTGACCATATAGCACATGCTGCACGACGAGGGGGCAGCCTGCCCGTTGCGCTTGGCGTAGCTCGACCACTGGTTGCGGTCCGACCAGCTGGTGTTATAGGTATAGACGAAGCGCCCGTTCATGATATTCAGTTCGCTGGCCTCAAACAGATAGGGGGCAGGCAGATTCACAGCCTTGCCGTCGATGGCCGTCATCGAGGGTTTAAGCTTGGCAATGCGCGAGTTGCCAGGCATCAGGTTCGAACCTGTCGACTGAGGGTCGCCGCCGCCGAAGGCAATCCATCCCGTACCCTGCTCGTCGATGACCACGCCAGGGTCAAACACCCAGTTGCAGGGGTCGACACCTGCCATGCCGTGACGAATCATCGCCTGGCTGTTGGGCGACTTGAACGGTCCTATGGGCGTGCTGCCCTTGATGACACCTACGCTGCCACCGCCGTTGGCGAAGTAGATGAAGAATTCCTCCTTGCCGTCGGCCGTCTCGCGCCAGGTCGCAGAGGGTGCCCACGACTGGCCACACCACGAACCGCACACCTTGCCCACGTCGATGGTGCCGTGGAATGTCCAGTTTACCATGTCAGTGGTCGAGAACACTACCAGCGACTTGATGTTGCCGTAGCCGTTACTGCCCTTCCTGCCGTTATGTATAAACTGCTGGTGGTCGTTCGTGCCGTAAACGTACAGCCGTCCCTTGTAGTCAAGCGCCGTGGGGTCGGCACAGAACACGCAAGGGCTGATGGGATTCCCATTGCTCACGTCCTTATAATTCTTTGCCAGTGTCTGTGCATGCAGCTGCAAGCTCATTGCCGCAATGGCTATTGTCAGGGATAGTTTCTTATACATGGTTAGTCGGTTTGGGTTTCAGACTGCAAAGTTACATCTTTTCCCCATCATCTGCAAACCTTTTGGGTAAAAAACTTATTGTCGAGCCAAAATCGAATAATAAATAGCCATTTGTTTTGCTCTTTCTTATAGCTTGTCATCTCGATGGACGAACTCGACGAGGACGATGCCGTCGATGTCATCAGTTGTTACATCGACAGGTCGGCTAAATAACGCTTATTCAGGAGTGCTGCCCAGGCTGAAGCGCAGTCCGACGCCGAGGCTCAGGTTCAGTGGACGGTCGTGGTAGAGCACGGGCGTTGTGCTGCGGTTGTCGAAATAGTAGCCTATGCCAGGCTCGGCATACAGGCTCAGCCACGGTGTCAGCCGGTAGTCCACTCCTATGGCTGCATTGGCGGATAGCTGCCAGGGGTTTTGCTCCAACTGTTTCTCTATGGTGCCGCCTGCTGAGGCGTAGAAACTGAACCTGCTGCTTGACCACAGCAGGTAGCCTACGTTCAGCGGCACACCGATGTAGTGTTGATGCTGTTCGTCGTAAGTGGTCTGATTGTCCATTGTCGTGCTGACCTCAGTTATCAGGCGGGTGTAGGTCAGTCCGCTTTCCACGCTCCAGCGGTTGCTGAGTTGGTAACGCAGCGAGATGCCCAGTCTGACAGGCTGCCGATGGTGCTGGCGGTGAACAACAGGAACGGCGCCGACGGCGGTTAAAGTGTCGTGAACAAGTACAGGTACGTATGTCGGGTCTGTTTCAGGTGGGGCGACTCCGTCGATCCCGTCACGCCCATCCTTTCCATCCTCTCCCTCGAAATAAATTTCCTCAGGACTACTATTGCCTCCAGAGATTTGAACATATTCGGTGTGGCTTGTGATGACCGTCCGATAGCGGAATAGGGTCTCGTAGTCAGACCGGCGACTGTCAGCCATAGCGTTCTGCATATAGAGCTTAGCGGTCAGACGGTTGCCTTTGGAGCGTGACAGTTGGAAAGGGTAGACTACCGTCGACTGCTGGCCACTATGCTTCTTGACGACTGTCGCTACAGTAGGTTGCTCCGAGGCAGCAGCCACTTTAGGCACTTCTACCGTGGCTACGCTGTCGGCTGCGATTGCTGACGGCACCGCCGCCATAGGCTGCTGCGCCACTTTTCGCGGTCTGTCGGCGATGGCTGTAATAGGTTGTGGTTGCTGCGACTGCCGGGCTATAGGCTGGGCTTGGGGGTGTGGCGGTATTGTGGCAATGCTCGGCTGGACCGTCGGCCTGCTATGAAAAGCCCAGTAGCCGCCAACGGTTGCCAATAGAACGACGGCTGCCGCCGCTATGCGCCGGCTCCACAGCGTGACAATCCGACGATGGCGGGTGCCGTGCTCCAAAGCTTGGTTCAGCTTGTCCCATGACACGGTGGGAGCCGGCTCGCGGTATTCCGCCAGCTTCTGCTCCATTTGTTGTCTCCATTGCTCTGTCATTGTCGTGGGTCTTTAGGTTTGCTGTATGCTTCTATCATCTTTGCCAGCAGGCGTTTGGCGTGGTGCAGCTGCGAGGCTGAGGTGCTTTCCTTGATGCCAAGCAGGCGGGCTATCTCTTGGTGGCTGAGGTGCTCAACGGCGTAGAGGTTGAACACCGTGCGGTAGCCTGTAGGCAGGCTGCTCACCATCTGGTGGATCACGTCGGGCGGGATGTCGCTGATAGGCGGCTCGTCGTCCGCCATAGGCTCATTGGCCACGTCATCATCGGCCAGCGTCAGCAGTTCGTGTTGGTGGCGTGAGCGGAGGTTTCGGAGTGCCGTGTTGACCACCGTCCGTGTGGCCCAGGCCCGTAGTGAACCTGGACCACGGTACTGGAAGTCGGACATGTGTGACAGCAGGTTAACGAGAGCGTCTTGGAATACGTCCTTCTTGTCTTCGCGGTCCACGACGTAGCGTGAACAGACACCTGCCAGATAGTCAGCATAGAGGGCGTAGAAATCACTGACGGCCTGCCTTTCGCCGTCCTGCAGCCGCTCTACCAAGCGGCGCTCCTCGTTTGCTGATAGGGTCACCTGCTGCTGTTACTATTCTCGTCCTGTATAGTTTCCGATAAAGAAGATGGCTCCCGTTGTCCGCTCATGAATGACATAGAGGAACGGGCGGGTGGCGTAGAAGGTTACGAATTTAGGCGTGGGGCCATCTTTTCCGTCCATACCATCTTTTGTGACGGCTGCTGCTTCTGTTTTTTCCTCGTCTAACTGGATGCGGGCATTCTGCTTAAGCAGATCGATATACGTGGGTTCGTTGCAGAAAAGTGAGAATTCAGCCTCTGTGGGGCTGAAAGCCTTCGGCATGCCGAGATCCCACATGATTCCCTTTAGGTCGATTTCCGTTTCCGTCTCAAATTTAGGCAGCTTCAGGTATACTGTTGTTGTTTCCATCTGCTTGAGCAGACGGCTGAAGGTCTCGCTCGTGGGTATATTTGGTACAATGCTCCTTTCGTATTTCTGCGGTAGCTTGGGCAGCAGGATGGTCATCCGGAAGTTGCCGTTGCCGTAGGGCAGGCTGACAGCCTGGAAGTTGTCGTCTTCGGCATAGTCAAATTTGTCCATCTGGCGCATGATTGGCAGAACAATCTGGTCTTCTTTACCGTCCCAGGTAGCTCGCGTGAACGCTTCGTTATGCGTCAGTTGCTTGTTAAACTTCTTCGTCCAAGTGCCTTTGAAGTAGACTGCATTCAGCAGGTAGCTGACATAAAACGGATTGAATGTGCTTTCGTCGAGCACTTCGTCAATCATACCCGCCGTGTGGTCGCTGGCCCACTGGTTTATGACGTCCATTGTCTTGCCATCGTTGAAGTCGCGGCTTTCCGGCTCTGCGTTGTAGAAACTCTTTGCCAGACTGACAAATTGTGGTTGCAGTGCGAATCCCTTATTTACATAAATGGTGTTGGCTATGTAGACTTGCGTCTGAGAATCCAGTTTTTCGACGGTCGTCAGCAGCTTGTAGCAGTAGTTGTTGATGCCGGCGGCCCCCGTATCGCCGAAGCCCAACACCTTGTTAATCTGCTGCTGCGTCTCACCCGTGGCGCCATTGTTTAGCATGCCTAAGACAAAGGTAATGCTGAGGGGGGAGATGATGCCGTTGCGTCGGTCTGCGTTGGTTCCAAAGCAGCCCGGGTCGCAAACCCTGCTTGCCAGTCTGAAAGCAAAGTCATTGCTTCTCTCCACCAGTTCCTGCTCGCTGCGTGTCAGGCTGAGGTCAGTCGGCAGTTCCGGCTGGGTAGGCTCAGTCATGGCGGGCTGCTGCACCTCGTTACCGTTGGTACTCTCTTCGTTGTTGTCGTCATTGCCGCATGCAGCAACACTCATGGCCATTGTTATCAGGGTAATGGCAACCCTCGTCATTATACTCTTCATAATGGTGCAAATTTAGTACTTTTCCGTAAGTATAAATCAGAAAATGCCGAAATCTTGCATCGTCAAACGTTAAAAGATGTTACCCCGTCCGGTGCTTTTGGCTTTTTTAGTACGCTACAGGTTGGTTAACGAGGCTGAGTGGCAGACGCAAGCCGGGTATGCGCGATTCAGCCGAAAAAAAAGAAGCAGAGTGGACCGTTTTTCGAAAAATCTTTGTACCTTTGCAGCAAACTATTCGGAAAGACGAAAGCAAACATGAATAATAACAATACTGACCCCACCCCCGGCCCCTCCCCTACAAGGGAGGGGAGAACTGCAGAAAGCCCGTAGCCCCTCTCCCCTCCCTTGTAGGGGAGGGGCCGGGGGTGGGGTCAGTAACCTTAGTTATATAGAAGCAAACTTTTCTGACAGTGATAATATAGAATAATAACAATACCGTCCCAATTCGTAAGTATGAAGAAAATACTGTTTATAGCCGCACTCCTGACGATGTCGGCTTGTGTCATGGCACAGCGTGCCACCGTGAGACTTGATGCGCAAACCAAGCATCAGAAAATAACGGGCTTCGGTGGCTTCGTCTGCTCGCCCCAGTTTACCTACAACCACATGACGAACGCCGAAATCAAGAAGGTGTGGGGTGAGTCGAGCACCGTGGGGTGCAACATCATGCGCCTGTATATTCCTATAGGTAAGAGCGCATGGAGCCAGTCGTTGGCTACGGCGAAGCTGGCCAAGCAGATGGGGCTCATTGTCTTCGCATCGCCGTGGGGACAGCCTGCCGAGTGGAAGACCAACGGCACCAGCAATGCCAAGAACAGCGACGGCACCTTGGGCTATCTGAAGAAGGAGAACTGGGCCGACTACGCCCAGTACCTGGAGGACTACGTGCAGTATCTCAGGAAGAACGGCGTAGAACTGGATGCCATCTCCATACAGAACGAGCCCGACTGGCAGGCCACGTATGCTGGCTGTATGTGGTCGGCGGCCGATATTGCCTCGTTCGTGAAGACCTATGGCCGTACCATCAGTTGCAAAATCATGGCTCCCGAGACCTTGTCGGTCAACGACAACTACGTCAACGCCCTCAACAAGGCCGACGTCATCGACTGCTTCGACATCTATGGCGGTCACCAGTACGGCGGCATCCAGTCGGCCTACAAGAACCTGGCGGCTAAGGGCAAGGAAATCTGGATGACGGAGTATCTCATTAACTGGAACGAGGTGGAAAACAACACCCGCAACTACGACTTCTCGAAAGATTTCTTCAACTTCTTCCGCGCCATCAACACCTGCATGCTGGGCGACTTCAACGCCTGGGTTCACTATGCCGCCT
>JAEEGL015134374.1_pt1 | contig 10305 bp, 5 predicted proteins | sample 9134231 | NCBI WGS metagenome assembly JAEEGL01 (sample SAMN16246548, study PRJNA631951) | gut metagenome | biome: gut microbiome; feature: rumen; material: fiber-attached | host: Bos | place: Iran: Karaj | collected 2018-10
AACGAAGATGAGGCGAAGTATTTCACGGGGAAAGAAGATCCGGAGGAAATGGCGGATGTATTCCTTTCCTACGGTGTAAAGAACGTAGTCATCAAGCTCGGCGCGAAAGGCTGTTTCTTCAAGAACAAGGAGATGACCCTGACTCTTCCTGCTTTCCCGATCGAGGCCGTCGATGCCACCGGCGCAGGCGACTGCTTCGTCGCCGGCCTTGCTTCCGAGATCCTGACTCATGCCGCCCTTCCGGATGCCCTCCGCTTCGCCAGCGCATGCGGCGCGATCTGCACGACCGCCGTCGGCGCCGGCACCGCCCTTCAGAGCCGCGACCAGGTCCTCCAATTCCTCGCCGACACGGCCAGATAAGAGGCGCCCTCCGCTCAGTACGGCTTCTTTATCAGCTCGTAATCAGCACTCTTCGTAAACCCCGAGAAGTAACAGAACAGCATACTCCCGAACTCCGGGTACTTCACCGCCAGGATCTCGCCATCCTGACAGTAGAACGTAAACTTCACGCCCCGGTATGACCACTCCTCGACCACGAACTCCCGCCCGTCGAGCGTCCCCGTGTACGCCCGCAGGAACTCGATCTTGTGCCCCGGAATGAATATATCCGGCAGGCTATAGAGGATCTCCGCATCCGAGAACTCCGGTCCCGCCGGATCTGCCCGCTGCATCCCGTCATCCGTCGCGGTATAGATCGTGTCCCCGAGCCGCACCCGCATCACCACATAATCGAACGACCCGTCGTGCGACGAAACCCCGTCATAGTCGTAGAAATCCGCCCCGTCGAAGGAGAGCACCGACTGGTGGATCTTATACGCGCCGAAGGTCCACATCTCCAGCGAGAACGGCTGCAGCGACTGGAAATAGTCGATATAGCCCTGCACGACCGGCGACTCATCGAGGTCCCCGCTCTCCGTGACCACCCCCGACAGGTCGAAGAAACCGTGCGCCTCCAGATCCTCCCGCTGCCAGTCCGCCGCCGATTTGTCCGCATCCGCCACGGCCTGCTGTGCCTTTTCTTCCGTATTTTCTTCGGCAAAAGCACTGAGTTCCTGAAGATCTACGTCGACCGTTGCGCTTCCGATGAAATAGTATACCGTCAGCCCCTCGGCGCCGTACTCCCAGCCCCCGATGATCTTTCCGTCCTCGTCGAGAAGCACTGCGATCGTCTCCGCATCGGCCTCTTCGCCGACCCTGTAGAACTCGCAGAACGCCGGCACCATCGTCGACGACGAGATCAGCCGGTGCCCCTCGCTGTCGAATCCGTACCCTGCATCCGACCCGGCCGCCCGGCTCTCCTCGTACGGATCATAGCTCACGGCGAACCCGCCGACGAAATCGTAAAGATCCAGAGTTTTGGCAAAAGGCGTAAAAGGAAGCACCCCCGCGATGTCCGCGTCGTCGAGTTTCGTATAGACCGGGACCGTATCGTAGCGCGTATACCCCACGCCACCCTCGATAATGAGCTCATAGTACGAGAGGTCCTGCGGCACCCGGACGTCGTCGACCGTCGCATCCGTCTGCAGGACCGTGTTCTCACAGACATAGATGCTGTCGCTGTCCGCGGCATGCGTCACAGATTGAAAAGTACTGTCCGAGATGTACGTGTATATGGTTTCCATGCTGGCGTTCTTCTGGCCCGCTTCAAGTTTCGACGCGTCGTACGGCGCGCTCCGGTCGATCGCCCAGGTCCCGTCCACGATCGTCATCAGGTCCCCGCACTTTCCGAAAGCCGCGCCCGCCGCTGCCTCGTAGATCCGCTCGAGCATTGCCCGGCTCTCCTCATCGGAAGACGCCCGGAAAGCATGCTCGTGTCCGCTGAAATCCCGCATCAGCCAGTCTCCGTTACCCAGATACATAACTTCCGTCTGCGTCTCCTGGCAGGTCACCGTCACCAGAGTCGAATTCATATAAGAAAGATCGATCCCGTCCGATTCATACCAAGGCCCGTCCGAAGTGCCCGCACCATTACGCTCACAGAAATCCAGAAGTTCCGAAAGAAGTGCATCCGTCTGCTCCTTATCCTCCACATGGAAAACCGCGGACGACTCCTGCGAGGCGCCGGACGTTTCGATCCGAAGCGAACTGGCCAGGCTCAGAAGATCCGCCGGCGCACCGCTCAGCGAGACGAACTCGGAGACGGTGAATTCCTGCGAACCATCGAGCGAGATGCCCTGTACGATCACATAGGCCGAATCGGAAGAAATGCCCGCGATATTGATCCCGTACACATACGGCATGTCATAAGTGAGTTCGTCATTTTTGATATACTTCTGAAGATGCGCCTGGATCCTGGAATCAGCGAAGATGATGTCCATCCCTGTCCGTACGGCCTGCTCGATCAGCTCCGGCGCGACAGCATTCATAGAGATCCCGTTCAGAGACCGGCCCGAGACCACGAAGAAGATTCGATCGTCCGGAAGTTCTTTGAGTTTGTGGTCCGGCCCCAGAAACTTCGCCTGATCCGGCATATCCCTGAGCATATCCTCCACATACTCATCGTAGGTCATATCGGCCGTGTTCATCTGGACGACGGTCGTCTCGTAATACTCTTCCGAGAACACATATTCAGCCATAAGCTGGAAGTAAGCAGAGAAAAACATATTCTCGTCGGTACTTCGGTACTCGCCGTGATCCGTGAGAACGAAGATCGCGGAATTATTGCTTCTCCATTCATCGGCCATGCCCCGTACCACAGAATCGTCCGGCGAAGCGATCGTGATCTTCGACGGGTCTCTCTGAGCGGTCGAATCGCTCGGATCCTGAGAAGAGGCAGTGGAATCGCCCGGATCGGTATCCTTGCCGTCGCCCGTATCCGACGCGGTCGAACGCTTCGATCCCGAATCGTCCTTATCCGTATCCGCCGTTTCGTTTCTCCTGCATCCGCAGAAGGAACCTAATGCCAACGCGAAGGTCAGCACCAAAGCCGTTAATCGAGTCTTCTTCATGTCTATACCTCAATTCCCATAAGCCCCGAAGGGTCATTCATCGTTGTGAGAAGCACCGGGTGTCGTCTGTTCTGTCGTTTTTCTTTACCTATCATAGCATTTCATGGAAAGTCCGTGAAGCACTTCCCGTGGAACGCTTTCCCCTGTTCGTGCTTCAGAAGAGGATACGGATCCTGCCCCATGCCGTCAAGGCTTCCCTTCGGCGGCGCATCCGCGCCGGTCATAGTTTTCAATTGACGCGCGGGCATACCGATGCTACAATACAGATAAAGAAGCACAGTCCGCAAGGACGGTTGCCTTGGGTTTGTTATAAACCACCCTAAGGACGCCAATCCATATTAGGGTGGTTGTTTTATTTGCGCTTGTACCTGTTGTCCAGGAAGGCAAATAGCTTCAACAGTGCTATCAAGAAGCTGACAATCTTTAACCAATCTTAACTTTTTCTTGGCGTTTGCTTGAAGTCTCATCGATAATATGTAATCATGCACAGCAGGGATGAGCCCGGGACGCCTGATCCGGAAAGCGAAAGGGCACACTCCGAAACGAAACAAGGACAGTGCAAGTAGGAGAGTATTAGAAATGTTAGACGTAAATCATGTGACCAAGAAGTATGGAAAAAACCTCGCGTGCGACGACGTATCGTTCACGCTTGACTCAGGAAGCCTCACCGTCCTGCTCGGACCGAACGGCGCCGGCAAGAGTACGATCATCAAGTCGATCATCGGCTTCCTTAAGTATAGCGGACAGATCTCCGTAAACGGCATCCCGAACAAGACCACGGCCGCCAGAAAGATCCTCGGATACATCCCGGAACTTCCGTCACTTTACCCGACACTGACCGTCATCGAGCATATGGAGTTCATCGCCCGTGCCTATAAGATGACCAACTACAAAGACCGCATCGAGATGCTGCTCAAGCGTTTCGAGCTCGACGACAAGAAGAAGAAATTCGGCGACGAGCTCAGTAAAGGCATGCAGCAGAAATTGAACCTCTGCATCGGCCTTCTGCCTGATCCGGACATCCTCCTGATGGACGAGCCGCTCCTCGGCCTCGATCCCCACGCGATAAAAGAACTGAAATCCATGATCGAAGAGATGCGCCAGGCAGGGAAGACCATGCTCATCAGCACGCACATCATCGACAGCGTAGACATGCTCTGGGACAGAACCGTCATCATGCAGAACGGCAAGGTCCGCGCCAATGTCACCAGACCTGAGATCGAAGGCCAGGGCAAATCCTTGGAGGATCTGTTCTTCGAGGTCACCGAAGGAATCGATTCTTCCTCGGTTAAAGCACTGCCGTCCGAGCAGGAAGCGGAAACCGTTTCTGAGGATGCCGAAGCGAAGGGAGAAGTGACGAAATGAGACTCTTTTTCTACTACACCTGGCACTCCCTCGTGAACACTCTCAAGAGGGTGCTGAAGACGTGGGTTGCATTCTTCCTCGTATGCCTCGTTATCGGAATCGTGATCGGATTAGGTATTTCCATGTTTCTTCCGGATTCAGACAAGGAAGATGAGAAGAACACCAATACGATCGAAATGACAGAAGATCAGACCGAGGAAGATGAAACCGAAGTGGCGGTCAGCGCCAAGAAAGATAAAGAATGGGGATTCCTTTCCTCCCGTGGCAAGACCAAGACGGATCTCGTGGATCTCGTGATTACGGCCGTCTTCCTCCTGATGCTTGCTACGAATATCAGCAACGCCAAGAGCTCCGGCAGGATCTTCAAGCCCGCCGACGTGCCGATGTTGTTCGCCAGCCCGATGAAACCACAGTCGGTACTCATGTTCCGCCTCATCGGATCTCTGGCCGGAACACTGGTCATCGCACTATATATGGTATTCCAGCTTCCCAATCTTACTCGGAACATGGGGCTCAGCCTCTGGGGCGCCGTCTCCCTCCTCATCGCATACGCACTGGTACTCATCTTCGGCACACTGGTACAGGTGGCTTTCTACACCATCATGTCCAGAACGAAGTACGGCACATCCGGCCTTGGCAAATGCGTCATCGCGGTTTACGCCGTGATTGCCGGTATCTTCGGTATCTACATGGTATCGACAGGTAAAGACGCACTGACCGCCGCATTTGATTTCTTCGCCAGCAAAAACACGTACTGGGTTCCTTTCTGGGGCTGGATGCGCGGCTTCTGCTGCCACGCCATCGAAGGAAACGTCCCACTGTCACTTCTGTTCCTGGCGCTGTTCCTCTTCGCCTGCGTCCTGATCGTCGTATTGATCTGGAAAGTGCCGGCAGACTTCTACGAGGATGCACTCGTTGAGACAGAGAAGCAGGCCGTCATGATCGACAACGCGAAGAATGCACAGGCCGGTGTTGCCGTCGTCCGTGAGAAAGACAGAAGCGACAAACTCGAGCGTGACGGGTTTAAGAGAGGATTCGGTGCGAACGTGTTCCTGCACAAGGCCATCTACAACCGTTTCCGCTTCGCGAAGTGGAAGGTCTTCTCGATCACCATGGTCGTATTCACCCTGTCGGCCGGATTTGCCGCCTGGTTCGCTAAAGGAAGCGATCTTCCTGTCGACCCGTTCCTGGTCCCGGCCTGCACTCTGGCATTCCTGATGTTCTACAGAACCCTGGGTAACCCGCTGAAGGAAGACACCAGCCGCGAGTTCTTCATCCTGATTCCGGAATCTCCGCTTAAGAAGATCTGGTTCTCGCTTCTCGGAAGCGTAGCCGTCAATGCCATCGATCTGGTCGTTCCGATCCTTGTTGCCGGTATTATGCTTAAGACGAATCCGCTGGTCATGCTCGGCTGGATGCTGTTCATTCTCTCCATATCCCTCTTCGGAACGGCGGTCGGAACATTCGTCAATATCTCCGTCCCGGGCGAAAGCGCACAGACCATTAAGACATTCGTGCAGATGATGCTCCTGTACTTCGGACTTTTCCCGGCAGCCATATTCGTTATCCTCGGCGTAGTCTTCAAGCTTCCGGTCCTGACACTTGTACTGGGAACCGGCGTGAACTGCGGAATCGGAGCTCTCTTTACCCTGATCACCCCGCACTTCCTCGTGAACCGCTGACAGCACCGGAAGAAGTATAGTAAAATAGGTGAAGAAAAATGCCGGAGAAGATTCCGGTCCGCCTATCGGATCGAAGAGAAAAGATGCACCCGGCGAAGGAAAGAAGGAGGCGATACACATGCCAATGATCGATGCAAAAGTCACCGTCGCACTCGACGATGCACAGAAAGAAGAACTGAAGAACGAATTCGGCCGCCTGATCGGCACCCTCGGTAAGAGCGAGGCCTATCTCATGGTCGCCATAGAAGATGCAGAAGCACTATGGCTCGGCGGAAGAGCACTCGAGAAAGGCGCATATGTAGAAGTCAGCCTTCTCGGCGATGCCGGCTCGGAACTCTACTCGAAGATGACAGGCCAGATCTGCGAACTTCTGGAGCAGAAACTCGGCATCCCCGGAAATGCGGTCTACGTGACCTACCACCCGGTACGCGACTGGGGCTGGAACGGCCGCAACTTCTGATCCCTGAATAAATAGAAAATAAGACGAAGGACCTGCCATCTTCCTTCTGCATCCGTCCCAGGCCGGAAGCGCTTCGGACGCAGAAGAGGAGGAGCAGGTCCTTTCTAATTTTTCTTTTCTACGCGGCAGGGAAAAGTCAATATGTCGACAGAAGACCGATCGGACATCCCATCGTGTCTCCATAACCCCAAATAAAAATGACCCGAATGGGTGATTGTTTCCTTATCTTACAAATGATATCTTTTATTTAACTAATTATCAAAGATTTTTGGTTGTGGCGTTTTTCATTTAGAGATCAGACAGAACAAAAAAAGCATATGGTGGGAACGGGGAGTTAGAACCTTCCCGCCGGAAAGAGGTTAGGAGGAGATGGTATGAAACTACGACAGGTGGCAAGTGCCTTGCTTTCACTGGCACTGGTACTCTCGGCGGTAACCGTGGCCGGCACAAAGAAGCTTCAGGCAGCAGGAGAGCACTCGATTACAGTCAACGCGATCAGCGCGACATATGCCAACTATGTAATCGATGGCGTGACGGACCGTCATGGACCGATCGATATGGCAGGCGGTACGATCGATCTTACGAAGTATTCCGCAGAGGAGGGTGAGAAGATCGAAGTTTCGGCCAACCCGAAAGCAGGGTATGCACTTGATTTCGTTCTGGTGGGTAACGGCGCAGCGGGCACAGATATTACCGCTCAGGAGTCGCTGGATTTTACCATGCCGGATGAAGATGTGATCATCGACGTCAAGTTTAGAGCTGTAGAGGGCGCGGATCCTGAGTACGGAGCTTTCTTCACGACAACGGAAGCATATGGAACCATGGATGCCAAAATCTGCGCAGATACGGATGAGGCAAACGGATTCCTTCTTCCGGAACCGACATTTGATTGCCCGGACGATAAAATGTTCGTTGGATGGGTGAATACGGATGACGGGGAACTCTATGCGCCGGGCGCGAACGTTCCGATCCCGCAGGGTGGTCTTCTGTTTATCGCGGACTATAAAGACTTCAACATACAGGCCATCTTCACTCCCGGAGAGCATGGTACAGGCACGATGGATCCGCAGGTCCTTACCAAGAGGTCCGATGCGGCTGCCTGGAAATTCCCGGAATGCGGATTCGACGGGGAAGACGGATATTGCTTCGATCACTGGGATCTTGTGGGAACCACATATTACCCGGGCGATCCGCTAAGTCTTGAACTGGATGCAGAATACATGGCTTTCGAAGCAGTGTGGAAGCCTCTTGAGAACACCTGCTATGTCGTTTCGGCAGGTGCGCTGAATGTACGCCAATCTCCGACGAAAGCATCCCCGCGCGTCGGTGGCCTTAGCTTCGGTGATGCTTTTACCGCGACATCTGAGAAGGTCGTAGACGGGGAGAAGTGGATCCGCCTGAAGTACAATGGCGACGAAGGACAGATCGACGGATGGGTCGCAAGAGAATTCCTGTATCTGACCTATACTGTCGATACAGCGATCGAGCCGCAGAAGGTCACCGTTACGGCCGGGGCGTTAAATGTCCGCTCCGCTCCGGAGAAAATCGACGATCCCAGCAACCGCATTACCGGAGTCACAGCCGGAAAAGAGATCCTCGTCACAGGCTATCTGGATAACGGAACAGAAGATGAAAACGATGACTGGCTGGTTATTGACATCGTGATAGAAGGCGTTCACAGACTTGGGTTTGTCATGGCCAGATACACCGAGGGAGTGATCGATAAGAAAGAGATCGTGAAGCATAGTCTTGATCTTTCAGGCAGCATCCCGACCGGATACAGCCTCACTTCGGCTGCTGCCGCAGCCATAGCAGCTGGCGATAGCGCAGCACTGGATCTTAGTAATTTCACAAGTGAGGGCAATGGCCTGTTTACCGTAGTGATCTATCCGGACGATGCATGTACCTTCAGTGAATTAGAGAAAGAGAACATCTCGATCGATTCGAGCCTGAAGAAGAGTGTTATGGACATGGTCCGAAATGAAGACGGCAGTATCGCCCTGACCCTTGCCCCCATTGACCCGGTGAAAGTCACTTTCATGGGGCTGGATGCGGAGTCCAATGCCTCGGAGCTCCTCTCCCGCTATATCAGCAGCGGCGAGACCGTCACCAAGCCGGACGAAGATCCGACGCTCGAAGGGGCGACCTTCACCGGATGGTTCGAAGACGAAGAATGCACGATCCCCTTCGATTTCAGTAAGGCGGTCTCGGGAGATATCTCCATATTCTCCGGCTTTAAGCTGAACGAAGAGAAGAGTACCGAGCCGACGACACAGGAAAGTGAAACGGTTACAGAACCCGAGGAGAAGCCGGAGGTTACAGAACCGCAGGTCACCTACACGGTCAAGGCCGAGAGCGATAAGGTCGTCCGCGGATCCGGAAATCCCTTCGTGATCACGGTGAAGAGAAGTGTAGACGACGCCGAACTCTGCTTCCAGCTCTTCCGGGGCGTCAGCATCGACGGCAAGCCCCTGGTAAAAGACCAGAACTACACGGCCGAGAAGGGAAGCACGATCATCACGATCCTTCCGGAACCTCTCGAAGCGTTAAGTGACGGCACACACACCATTAACGTCGAGTTCGCAGACGGAAAGACGGAGTTCACGTTCACACTCGCCCAGCCGGAGACGGAAACGAATACGGAGAACAAGACCGAGGAAACGAAGGCGGAAGATCCGACTTCCACACCGGCACCGGCGAAGAACGGAACCGGCAGACCGAAGACCGGTGATGTCGGGAGCAGCACAAGAACTGCCGTCATCGCGATCCTTGCACTCTGCGCTATAGCTTCCCTGGTCCTGATGGACAGAAGAAAGAAGAACGAAGACGAGTAAGCCGGACAGAAGAAGAGTAAGCCGGAAGAACCGGACAACAATTCAGAAGAACAGCAAAAACGAAGATGGCCGCATCTGCAGGGAGGCGGCCATCTTCGTAGGTTCCCTTGCTTTCTGAAAAGTGTCGAACGAAATAACAACTTTTTTCTCTTGCCGTCTTTCTCAAGTTTATTTGCATACTCAACTGGTTGTGTTATAATCACACTTGGTTTAGTATGTGTCGCTGGAAGTGCGCCCTGATATATGGGGCTTTCGGCGCGATTTATATATAGGGGCGTTACCGACATGGCATCAGAGAGAGTAAACAAGCAAGAGGATGAGATCGATCTGCTGAAATTGGCACTGGTCCTTTGGAAGAGAGCCTGGGTCATCGTGCTCAGCGCGATTATAGTAGCTTCGATCTGCTATTACTGGACATACCGGAACATGTACACGACATACCGTTCATCGGCGATGCTGTACGTCAACAACAATTCGGTATCCCTCGGATCGGCGAAGCTGAGTATCACGAACGGCGATATCAAGGCCGTCAACAACCTGATGGAGACCTACTCCGTCATCCTGACTTCCCGTACCACGTTAAATGAGATCATCCAGGAAACGGGGATCCCGTTCTCCTACGAACAGCTGAAGGACATGATCACGACCGAGACGGTCGGCGACACGGCAATCTTCAAGATCACAGTCACGGCACAGGATCCGGAGCTCTCGGCTCACTTGGCCAACTCGATCCTCGAAGTCCTTCCGTCGAAGATCACCACCGTTATCGAAGGATGCTCCGTACAGATCGTTGACTATGCCGTCGCAGGTACGCCTGTAGTAAACGGCAAGCCGGTTAAGTCCGCAGCTATCGGCGCCCTGATCGGTGTCGTACTCAGCGCCGGCGTCATTATCTTCCTGAGCCTCATCGATACGAAGATCCGCGACGAGCAGTTCCTCTTAGATACGTATAAGGGTATCCCGGTACTGACTTCTGTACCGGATCTCAACGAAGCCGGTAAGGGCGGCGGATACTA
>JAEEGL015149079.1_pt1 | contig 10305 bp, 7 predicted proteins | sample 9134231 | NCBI WGS metagenome assembly JAEEGL01 (sample SAMN16246548, study PRJNA631951) | gut metagenome | biome: gut microbiome; feature: rumen; material: fiber-attached | host: Bos | place: Iran: Karaj | collected 2018-10
TCGGCTTCATAGGCGGCCTGCCAGGCCTCCTCGATGGTGCTGCCCACGGCGGCGCCGCAGGGGTTCATATGTTTGAGGGCCACGCAGAAGGGCTCCTCGAAGTCGCGCAGCACATTGAGGGCGGCGTTCGCGTCCTGGATATTGTTGTACGACAGTTCCTTGCCCTGGATCTGGCGGGCGAAGGCGAGCGAGAACGGCGCAGGCTGGAGTTCGGCGTAGAACTTGGCGCTCTGGTGCGGGTTTTCGCCGTAACGCAGGCCCTGTTTGATGTCGTATTCCAGGAAGAGTTTCTCGGGCAGGCCGGCCGCCTTGCGCATATAGGTGGCGATGCAGGCGTCGTACTGGGCCGTGTGCGTGTAGGCCTTGGCGGAGAGTCTCAGACGGGTCTGGTCGGAGGTGGTCCCTTTGGCCCGGAGTTCTTCGAGGACGGTGTCATAGTCGGCGGGGTCGCACACGATGGTAACGTCTTTCCAGTTCTTGGCAGCGCTGCGGACCATGGAGGGCCCGCCGATGTCGATGTTCTCGATGGCGTCTTCCAGCGTGACACCCTCCTTTGCGATGGTCTGGCGGAAGGGGTAGAGGTTCACGCAAACCAGTTCGATGGTCTCGATACCGTTCTCCCTGAGCGTCTCCATATGAGCGGGCACGTCGCGGCGGGCGAGGATACCACCGTGTACCTTGGGATGCAGGGTCTTCACCCGGCCGTCGCAAATCTCCGGGAAGCCCGTCACCTCGCTGATTCCGATGGTTTTCACGCCTTCCGACTCCAGGAGTTTCTGGGTGCCGCCGGTAGCGATGATTTCCCATCCAAGGTCTGTCAGACCCTTCACAAACGGCACGAGGCCGCTTTTGTCACTTACACTGACTAACGCTCGCATAACAGTTTGTTTATCGTTTCCACATATAATTCATGTTCGATCTTCTGTCCCAGGCGGTGCACTTCCGCAGGGTCGGAGCCTTCGTAGGGGAAGGCGCGCTGGGCGATGATCTTGCCGCCGTCCAGCTGGTCGTCGACCCAGTGGATGGAGATGCCGTAGACTTTCACGCCGTACGCAACGGCCTGCTCCACGGCGTGCGCGCCCTTGAAGGCGGGAAGGAGCGACGGGTGGATGTTGATGATCCTGCCCCCGTAGGGCCGGAGCAGGGTTTCACCCACGATGCGCATATATCCGGCCAGGCAGACGAGTTCTACCTTCTTCTCGTCCAGAAGCGCCGCGATTTCCTGTTCGTAGGCGGCTTTGGAGGCGTAGCTGTGCGGGTCGAAAACGAAGGTCTCCACGCCCATTTCCCGGGCCCGGTCGATCACCGCGGCTCCCGGCTTGTCGCAAACCATCACGGCCACGCGGGCGGGAATCCTGCCTTCGGCGCAAGCCTTGGCGATGGCTACGAAATTGGTTCCGGTTCCGCTGGCAAATACGGCGATCTGTTTCATTGCATGATGATGTTTACACCGGGCATGCCGGTCACCTTTCCGATTATCGAAGCCTTTTCGCCGCAGGATTCCAGGATGGAAATGGCCCTGGGGGCCTCTTCCGCATCCATTACGGCGATCATGCCGATGCCCATGTTGAAGATGTTGAACATCTCGCGGTGCGGTACGCCGCCCCAGCGCTCGAGCATCCGGAACACCGGCAGGATCTCCCAGTTCCCTTCGCGGATCTCCAGACCCTGGCCGGGCTGGAGCACGCGGGGGATGTTCTCGTCGAAGCCGCCGCCGGTAATGTGGCAGATGCCGTGCACGTCGCAGGCGCGGATGACCTCGAGCATCTGTTTCACATAGATTTTGGTGGGGGTGAGCAGCACCTCGCCGAGCGGGCGCCCGCCGAATTCGGGAATGGGGTCGGTGTACTTCAGGCCGGCATCGGCCACGATCTTCCGTACCAGGCTGAAGCCGTTGGAGTGCACGCCGCTGGAGGCGACGCCTATCAGGACGTCTCCGACCTTCACCTTGCTGCCGTCGATGAGCCGTGATTTCTCCACCACGCCGGTGGTGTAACCGGCGATGTCGTATTCGCCGTCCGCGTACATGCCGGGCATCTCCGCGGTCTCGCCGCCCACCAGGGCGCAGCCCGCCTGGCGGCAGCCCTCGGCGACTCCGGCCACGATGGCTTCTACCTTGGCCGGGATGTTGTGGCCGAGCGCCACGTAATCGAGGAAGTACAGGGGTTCCGCACCCTGCGCCAGCACGTCGTTCACGCACATGGCAACGGCGTCGATGCCGATGGTGTCGTGCTTGTCCATGGCGAAGGCGATCTTGAGTTTGGTGCCTACGCCGTCGGTTCCGCTCACCAGGACGGGCTCCCTGACGCCCAGGGCGGAAAGGTCGAACATACCCCCGAAGGAGCCGATATTCCCCATGGAACCGGGCCGGGCCGTAGAGGCTACGTGCTGTTTGATGCGCCGGACCACTTCGTAACCTGCCTCGAGGTTCACGCCGGACTGTTCGTAAGATTTAGCCATGTCAGTCTTCGCTATGCTGGTCGTCGTACAGAAGGGTGGGATACTCGCCCGTGAAGCAGGCCTGGCAGGGATCGGCGCAACCAAAGCAGGAGTCGCGCGTGGATTCCGGGCTCAGGTAGCCCAGCGAGTCGGCTCCGATCGCCTTGCAGGCCTCCTCGAGGTTGCGGTGCGAACAGAGCAGTTCTTCCGGCGTGGAGGTGTCTACGCCGTAGTGGCAGGTGAAGCGCATCATGGGGCTGGCTATGCGTACGTGCACCTCGGCCGCGCCCGCGTCCCGAAGGAGCTTGACGATCTTGAGCGAGGTGGTGCCGCGGACGATGGAGTCGTCTACCAGCACGATGCGTTTCCCTTTTACAAGGCTCCGTACCGGGGACAGTTTGAGTTTGACCCCCAGTTCGCGCATGGACTGCGTGGGTTCGATGAAGGTGCGGCCCACGTATTTGTGCTTGATGAGGCCCATCTCGTAGGGGATGCCGCTCCCTTCGCTGAAGCCCATGGCCGCGCTGGAGCCCGATTCGGGCACCCCCACGACCAGGTCGGCTTCCACCGGGCATTCGCGGGCCAGGCGCCGTCCGGCCTCCTTACGGTAGGCGTGGACGTTGCAGCCGTCGATGTCGCTGTCGGGACGGGCGAAGTAGATGTATTCCATGGCGCACATGCGGTGGCGGCTGTAGCGGGAATAAGTGGTGGAACGGATGCCGTTCGCGTCGAGCGAGAGGATCTCGCCCGGAGCCACGTCCCTGATAAATCGGGCCCCCATGATCTCGAAGGCGCAGGATTCGCTGCTCACCACGTAACCGCCGTCCAGTTCACCCAGGCAGAGGGGCTTGATGCCATGTTTGTCGCGGCAGGCGTAGATGCGATTGGGGGTGAGGACGATGAAGGCGAAACCACCTTCCATCATGTTGAGGGCCTTGGTGATGTTTACGATGCGCTCTTCACCGGCGCTCTTCTTGATGAGATGGGCCAGCAGTTCGCTGTCGGTGCCGGTCTGGAAAATGGTGCCGCGCTTTTCCAAGTACTCCTTGATCTGCCTGGCGTTGATCACATTGCCGTCGGCCGCAACGGCGAAGTCCCCGCCCCAGTGGTGGAAAAACAGCGGTTCCACGTTCTCGATGCCGCTCCGGGAATCGTTGGCATACTTGACGCTGCCGATACCCAGTTCTCCGGGCAGATGGTTGAGTTCTCCGTTCGTGAATATCTCGCTCAGGAGACCGAGCCCCCGGTAGTGGTGATATTTGCCGGACCCGTCGAAGGTGGCGATGCCGCCGCCCTCCTGTCCCCGGTGCTGAAGATTGTGCAGACCGTAATAGATCCGCGATGCGGCGTCCTTGACGCCATATACTGCCAATACGCCCATTAGTTAGATAGATTCCAGTTTTTCAAGTACTTTGCCGTATGCGGGAATGACGTCTCCGAGGTCGAGGCGGAAACGGTCCTTGTCGAGCCGCTCCTGCGTCTGTGCGTCCCAGAGACGGCAGGTGTCGGGGCTGATTTCATCGGAGATGATGATCTCGCCGGTGTCGGAGGCGCGTCCGAACTCGATCTTGGCGTCCACCAGTTCGATCCCGGCTCTGTGCAGCAGACGCGTGAGTTCCTCTCCGGCGCGCTTCGCCAGGGAAAGCATGAGGTCCAGTTCCTCGTAGCTGGCGAGCCCGAGCGCCACCGCCTGATCGTTGTTGATGAGGGGGTCTCCGAGTTCGTCGTTGTTGTAACACAGGTCCACTACGGTGTTGGCGGGCTTGAAGCCGTCCTCCAGGCCCAGTTTCGCAGCCAGGGTGCCGGCGATGCGCTTGTGCACCACCACCTCCAGGGGGATGATCTCGATCTTGCGGCAGAGTTGCTCCCGGTCGTCGATGCGCCGGATGAAATGCGTGGGGATGCCGCAGTCGTTCAGATGCGCAAGCAGGATGGCCGATATCTTGTTGGTCAGGATGCCTTTTCCCCCCAGACGGGCGCGTTTGACGTTGTTGTAGGCAACAATCACGTCGTTGAAGTGAAAGACCACCTGATGGGGGTCCGCCGTGGCGTAGACCCGTTTTTCGTTTCCTTCGAAAATGAGCGCTTGTTTCATCTGTCTTTTCTGAAATAATGGACTGCGTTTTCAAATATGGGCTGGCGGCATGTTCCGCCGATATTCTTGAAGAGACCTTCCTCGTAGCGTTCGGAATGACCCATCTTGCCGAGGATGTGGCCGTCGGGACTCAGGATGCCCTCTATGTCGTAGTACGACCCGTTCGGATTGTCCAGATAGCGGAAGGCCACCTGACCGCGGGCGAAGAGTTCCCGGGCCTCCTCTTCTCCCACCACGAACTTGCCTTCCCCATGGCTGAAGGCGATGCTGTGGACCTCTCCCTGCTTCATGCCCGACAGCCAGGGCGAGCGGGTCGATTCCACGCGGGTGCGGGCGATGAGGGAGATGTGCCGGTTGATGTCGTTTCGGAAGAGCGTGGGGGACTCGGGCGTCACGCTGCCCGCCTTGCCGTAGGGGAGCAGGCCGCTCTTGATGAGCGCCTGGAAGCCGTTGCAGATGCCCAGGATGAGGCCGCCGCGTTTCTGCAGGGCCTCGATGGCTGCGCGCACGCGGGCGTTGCAGATCACGCTGGCGATGTACTTGCCGCTGCCGTCGGGTTCGTCTCCGGAAGAGAAGCCGCCGCAGAAAGCCAGGATGTGGCAGTCGTCGATCCTGCGGCTCAGTTCCTCGATGGAATGGAGCACCTCCTGTCCGTTCAGGTTGCGGAATATGAAGGGACGGACCTCGGCGCCGGCGCAACGGAACGCCTTGGCGGTGTCGTAGTCGCAGTTGGTGCCCGGGAAGACGGGCACACACACCACCGGATGCTCCACCGGTGCGCCGGGCCAGACCAGGTTGGCGGGGTCGAAAGCTGCCAGCTGCACCTCCGGGGCCGGCTTGTCGAAGGCGGGTTTCACCCGGGGTGGGTAGAGACTGAAGTAGCGGCGTTCATAGGCCTCTTCCAGGCTCTGCAGGGAAAGCTTCTGGCCGTTGATGCAGATGTCCTGTTCCGTGACCTCTCCCAGCAACTCGGGTCCTTCCAGCGCGCAGCTGGATTCGAGAACCACCGAGCCGTAGCCCAGCGAGAAGAGCTCTTCTTCCGGGAAGCGCACGTCCACGCCCAGGGCGTTGCCCATGGCCATTTTGACGAGGGCTTCCGCCACGCCGCCGTAGCTCAGTGACCAGGCCGATACGACGTTCCCGGCTTTGATCTGTCCGCGCAGCCAGCTCCAGTTCCGTTTGAGCTGGTCCGTGTCGGGCATGTAATCGGATTTGGGCGTATGACGCAGCAGGTAAATCCTGTTTCCGGCCTTCTTGAACGGGGTGGAGATGACCTCGCGGGCATCGACGGTGGTGATGCCGAAAGCCACCAGGGTGGGCGGCACGTGGATGTGTTCGAAGGTTCCGCTCATGGAGTCCTTTCCGCCGATGGAGGGGAGGCCCAGGGCGGCCTGCATCTTCAGGGCGCCAAGCAGGGCGCTCAGCGGTTTGCCCCAGCTGTGGGGGTCGGAGGTCATGCGCTCGAAGTACTCCTGATAGGAGAAGCGCATCTTGCTCCAGTCGGCTCCACAGCAGGCGATCTTGGTGCAGGCCTCCACCACGGCGTAGGCGGCTGCGTGGTAGGGGCTCCAGAGGGCCAGGTCGGGGTTGTAGCCGAACGCCATGGCGCTGGCCGTGTGGGTAAAGCCGTCGACGGGGAGTTTCTGCACGGAAACCTGGGTCTCGCTGGCCTGGCGCTCGCCGCCATAGGGCATCAGGACCGTGGAACGGCCGATGGTAGAGTCGAACATCTCCACGAGGCCTTTCTGCGAGGCCACGTTGGGAGAACCCATCACGGAAAGCATCTTCTCCCGGAGCGTGGCACCTTCCGGCTTGCGAATGAAGGGATTGCGCTTGTCTACTGCTGAGACGGCCGCCCGGGCGTAGTGACGGGCTCCGGCGCTGTCGATGAACGCGCGGCTGAGGTCGCAGACCTTCCGGTCATGGAAGAACATGCGCATGCGGCCCGAGTCGGTAACGTCGGCCACGTGCGTCACCTCCACGTTGTCGGCCCGGCAGAGGGCCATGAAACGCTCCTTGTCAGCCGCTTCGATGACCACGGCCATGCGTTCCTGAGACTCGCTGATGGCCAGTTCCGTGGCGTTGAGGCCCGAGTATTTGACGGGGACGCGGTCCAGATAGATGTCGAGTCCGGCCGCCAGTTCCCCGATGGCCACGCTCACGCCTCCGGCGCCGAAGTCGTTCGATTTCTTGATGAGCGAGGTGACCTCGCTGCGCCGGAACAGGCGCTGGAGCTGACGCTCCTCGGGCGCGTTGCCCTTCTGGACTTCCGAGCCGCAGGTCTCCAACGAGGCTTCGGTGTGCTGTTTGGAAGAGCCGGTGGCGCCGCCGATGCCGTCGCGGCCGGTGCGTCCGCCCAGAAGCAGGATCACGTCGCCGGCGGCCGGCGTTTCCCGGCGCACCTGCGAAGCCTTGACGGCGCCCACGACGGCGCCGATCTCCATACGCTTGGCGGTATAGCCATCGGAATAGATCTCCCGCACCTGTGTGGTCGCCAGGCCGATCTGGTTGCCGTAGCTGGAATAGCCGCCGGCCGCCTTGCGGGAAATCATCCGCTGGGGAAGCTTGCCCGGAATGGTGTCGGAAACCCGGGCGCAGATGTCGCCCGCGCCCGTGACCCGCAGGGCCTGGTACACGTAGGCGCGCCCCGAGAGGGGATCGCGGATGGCGCCGCCCAGACAGGTGGCCGCTCCGCCGAAGGGTTCGATCTCCGTGGGGTGGTTGTGCGTCTCATTCTTGAACATGAGGAGCCAGCGCTGCATCTGCCCGTCTACGTCCACATTTACATAGATGCTGCAGGCGTTGTTTTCCTCGCTCTGCTCCAGGTCGTCCAGCAGGCCTTTCGATCTGAGCCAGCGGGCGCCGATGGTCGCCAGTTCCATGAGGCACAGGGGCTTGTTTTCCCGGCCCAGATCGCGTCGCATATTATTAAATAGGTGTAGCGTGTCCTGCAGTTCGTCTTTCAGGAAAGAGTCGTCGATGGTGATCTCCTGAATCTGGGAGGTGAAGGTCGTGTGGCGGCAGTGGTCGCTCCAGTAGGTGTCGAGGATGCGGAGCTCGGTTTCCGACGGATCGCGGCCCTCGGCCTTGAAATAGGCGGCTACCTCTGCGAGGTCGTCGGCGTTCATGGCAAGGCCTTTCTCCTTGCAGAAGGCGGGGTAGGCCTCGGCGGGCATGGCGCGGAAGCCGCTGAGGTCTTCCACGGGCTTCACTTCCGCCTGCTCGCTCTCCTCGATGCGGGAGAGGTCCTTCTCGCGCGATTCCACAGGGTTGATGTAATAGGCGGCGATGCGCGACAGGTCCCGGTCGGAAGTGTCGGGCGGGAAGATCAGCAGACGGGCGCTTTTGATGCGGATGTCGGCCGTCGGGTCGATCAGGTGGACGCAGTCTTCCGCCGACGAGGCGCATTGGTCGAACTGCCCCGGGAGGTATTCCACCGCAAGGAACTTGCCCTCCCGGGGAAGGGAATCGCTCACCAGGTCGGTCACCTTCTCGCCAAAGACGGTGTAGCGGCTCTGTTCCAGGAGCTCAGGGCTGAAACCGAAAAGGTCGTACACCTTCACGAGCCGCAGGGACGGCAGCTGCAGGGAGAGGTTCTCGTTGAAATCGCGGAGCAGGCTCTGCGCCTCCACGCGGAACCCTTCCCGTTTCTCTACAAATATTCTGACAGGTCTTTCCATTCAAAAAAAAGCAGCCCACCAGTGCGCAGGCATGATGGGCTTGATTGTTATATAACCGTATCCAGGACTTTCTGACTCTGCTCCTCCCGGAATTGCCGGAGCCTTTCTGAGAGCGCGCTGTCGGAGAGGGCCAAGATGGAAACCGCATACAGCGCAGCGTTTTTCGACCCGTCGATGGCCATGGTGGCGACCGGTATGCCGGAGGGCATCTGCACGATGGACAGCAGGGAGTCCAACCCGCTGAGGGCTTTTGACTTCACCGGAATTCCGATGACCGGAAGGGTGGTGAGGGCGGCGATGACTCCGGGCAGATGGGCGGCTCCGCCAGCGCCGGCGATGACGATCTCGCAGCCCTTTTCCGAAAGGGAACGCACGTAATCGGCCAGGGGACCGGGATTGCGATGGGCGCTGAGCACCCTCTTTTCGTAAGAGACGCCGAATTGCTCGAGCGTGGCGCAGCATGGGGCCATTACGTCCCAGTCACTGGCGCTACCCATGATAACTGCTACTTTCATAATCAACCTTCTAATCTGGAGCTACGAAGTTACTTCGTATCCGGGACACTTACAAGAAGCGCGGAGGGATATTTGTCAACATTTTCCTGTTAATAAAGTAAAGGAAGTTTTTCGTAACTTTGTACTTCAGTTGATTGTCCTATGAAAGCCCTTGTAAAAACCGATTTCCGTCTTCCCGGTCTTCAGTCGAAGTACACGGGAAAGGTCCGTGACGTGTACACCCTCGACAATGGTTACCTGGTGATGGTGGCCACCGACCGCATTTCCGCCTTCGACGTGGTGCTTCCGCGGGGTATTCCCTGCAAAGGTCAGGTGCTCAACCAGATTGCGGCCCAGTTCCTGGACCTCACCGCCGACATCCTGCCCAACTGGAAGGTGGCCGTGCCAGACCCGATGGTGACCATCGGATGGCGCTGCGAGCCGTACAAGGTGGAGATGGTGGTGCGCGGTTACCTGGCCGGGCATGCCTGGCGGGAATACAAGGCCGGCAAACGCAGCCTCTGCGGCGTCGCCCTTCCGGATGGCCTGCGCGAGAATGAAAAACTTCCTCAGCCCATCATCACGCCCACCACCAAGGCAGCCGAGGGGCACGACGAGGATATCAGTCGGGAAGAGATCATCGCCCGGGGCATCGTGCCCGCCGATGAATATGAGCAGCTGGAGCAATACACCCTGGCGCTGTTCCGCCGCGGCACCGAAATCGCCGCCCGGAAGGGCCTCATCCTGGTGGATACCAAGTATGAGTTCGGAAGGCGCGACGGCCGGATTGTCCTGATGGACGAAATCCACACGCCCGATTCCTCGCGTTATTTCTACGCCGACGGGTACGAGCAGCGCCTTGAGAGGGGCGAGCACCAGAAGCAGCTGTCGAAGGAGTTCGTGCGCGAATGGCTGATGGCGAACGGCTTCCAGGGGCAGAGCGGACAGAAGGTGCCGGAGATGACCGACGCCGTGGTGGACGGCATCACGGACCGTTATGTCGAACTCTACGAGAAACTGAGTCCGGAGCCTTTCCGGAAAGCGGAATGTGAAGACATCGCCGCCCGTATCGAAAACAACATCGTGAACTTCCTTCAAAAACAAGAGTCGCTATGATCGAGCGCTATTCCCGGAAAGTGATGCGGGACGTCTGGACGGAAGAGAATAAGTTCGGCGCCTATCTGGAGGTGGAAATCCTCTCCTGTGAAGCCTGGAGCAAACTGGGCGTGATCCCTGCCTCGGACGTGGAAAAGATTCGGGCGAACGCCCGTTTCGAGGTATCCCGGATCAAGGAGATTGAAGAGCAGACCCGGCACGACGTGGTGGCTTTCACCCGTGCCGTGAGCGAGAGCCTGGGAGAGGAGCGCAAGTGGGTGCATTACGGCCTCACGTCCACCGACGTGGTGGATACGGCCAATGGCTATCTCCTCAAACAGGCCAATGCCATCCTGCGCAAGGACCTGGAGGAGTTCATGGAAGTGCTGCGCCGCCGGGCGCTGGAGTTCAAGGCAACTCCCTGCATCGGCCGTACGCACGGTATCCACGCCGACATTACCAGCTTTGGCCTCAAGTGGGCCCTGTGGTATGAGGAAATGAA
>JAEEGL015422691.1_pt1 | contig 10305 bp, 6 predicted proteins | sample 9134231 | NCBI WGS metagenome assembly JAEEGL01 (sample SAMN16246548, study PRJNA631951) | gut metagenome | biome: gut microbiome; feature: rumen; material: fiber-attached | host: Bos | place: Iran: Karaj | collected 2018-10
CAGTTCGAGGAGCGCCTGAAGAAGATCATCGACGAGACGAAGCGCAGCGGGAACGTGATACTGTTCCTCGACGAGATACACACGATGGTCGGCGCCGGGGGCGCCGAGGGCGCGATGGACGCCGCGAACATACTGAAGCCCGCCCTGGCGAGGGGCGAGCTCCAGTGCGTCGGCGCGACGACCCTCAAGGAGTACCACAAGTCGATAGAGAAGGACGCCGCGCTCGAGCGCCGGTTCCAGTCCGTCCAGGTCGACGAGCCCACGGTCGCGGACGCGGTGGAGATACTGTCCGGCCTCGCGCCGAAGTACGAGGAGCACCACGCCGTGAAGTTCACCGCCCCGGCGATCAGGGCGGCTGTCGAGCTTACGGCGCGCTACATACCGTCCAGGCAGCTTCCCGACAAGGCGATCGACGCGATGGACGAGACGGGCGCGAGGCTGCGGATGCAGAAGAGCGAGAGGCCGAAGGCGCTGCAGGACATGCAGGCGAAGATGTCGGAGCTGAAGGCGAAGAAGGACGACGCGGTGAAGGCGGGCGACTTCGACGAGGCGGCGAAGTTCCGCGACGCGGCGAAGACGGTGTCCGCCGAGTTCTCCGCCGCGCTCGAGGAGTGGAGGCGCACGCACGCCGAGGAGGTCGTCGAGGCGACCGAGGCCGACGTGGCGGCGACGGTGTCGTCCATGAGCGGCGTGCCGCTCGAGAAGATGAGCGCGACGACGGCGGAGCGGCTCGTGGGCATCGAGAAGTCGCTCGGCGCGGCGGTCATCGGGCAGGAGCGGGCCGTCGCGGCGGTCGCGAAGGCCCTCAGGCGCAGCAGGGCGTTCCTCGCGGACCCGCGCCGGCCGCTCGGCAGCTTCCTCTTCCTGGGGCCGACGGGCGTCGGCAAGACGCATCTCGCGAAGATGCTGGCCGAGAGGGTGTACGGCGACGAGAAGGCGCTTGTCGCGCTCGACATGAGCGAATACCAGGAGAAGTACTCCTCGTCGCGCCTCGTCGGCTCGCCGCCCGGCTACGTCGGCTACGACGAGGGTGGGCAGCTCACCGAGAAGGTGCGCAGGCGCCCGTATTCCGTCGTCCTCTTCGACGAATTCGAGAAGGCGAACTCCGACGTCTGCAACATGCTGCTCCAGATACTCGACGACGGTCGCCTCACCGACGGGCAGGGCCGCGTCGTCGACTTCAGGAACACGATGGTGATCTGCACTGCGAACCTCGGCTTCGACTTCGCCCGCGAGGGCCACACGCTGGGCTTCTCCACCGAGACCGCCGAGACGAGCTACGACGTCCTGAAGGAGAAGCTCGTCTCCGAGGCGAAGAGGGCGTTCCGGCCGGAGCTGCTCAACCGCTTTGACGAGACGGTCGTGTTCCGCAGGCTCGGCAAGGACGACCTGAGGAAGATACTTGCGCTCGAGCTCGACGCGCTCGACACGCGGCTCGCGAAGCTCGGTTCGAGGCTGTCGCTGGACGCGAAGGCGGCGGACCTCATCGTGGACAGGGGCTACGACAGCGCGCTCGGCGCGAGGCCCCTGCGGCGCGTCGTGCAGGAACTTGTGGAGGACCCGGTGGCGGACATGCTCCTCGCGGGCAAGTCGCCGGCGGTCATCAGGGGTCGGCTCGCCAAGGACGGCAAGTCGATAGTGTTCGGAGAGGGAAGGGCCAGAAGGCAGGCAGAAACGGAGGCGTAGAATGTTCGGATTCAGCAAGAAACACAGACGTGAGGACGACAGCGAGAGCCGCGAAATCGGCATGTTCGCGGCGCCGGAGAAGTTTTCCGCCATCGACTGGCTGCTCGCGGCGCTGATCGGCGCGATAGCGTTTGCCGCCATTGTGGCGTTCTCGTACAAGGGGCTGCACCCGACCGCCTGGGACGACTGCGCGTTCGCCGCCGGGCAAAGGCCGGCCGCGACGATCATGCCGGGAATCTGGCGGGTGCTCGTCAGGAGCCTGTTTGGCGCGCTCGGCGTCTCCGGCGGGTGCGCCGCCATGGCGCTCCTCGGCAAGGTTTCTTTCGCCGTCGTCGTGGCATTCGCGTACATGTCGTTCAAGGGGATGCTTTCCGTCCTGATCAGGCTCATCGACGGCAACTCCGTGTGGTCGAAGGTGCTGTCGCGCGCAGTGGCGGCACTCGCGGCGGCGCTGTTCGCCTGCTCGGACCCCGTGTGGACGGTCGGCCAGGCGTTCACGTCGGACGCCTTCACCGTCCTGCTGGTGATGTTTGACGTCTATCTCTTCGTCCAGTTCCTATGCTCCGGCAAGGTCACTCCCGCCTACTGGGCGATGTTCGTCATGGGTCTTGTCTGCGCGGAGACGCCGCTCGGGATGTTCATGCTTGTGGTGTTCTGGGGGATGTTCCACGTGCTCCTCCGCCATGGATCGCTCTTCCACGTCAAGCTCCTCGAGCCGTTGAAGAGGCAGAGCTCCAAGTGGTACCTGACGCTTTTCTGGGCGCTGGGCCTCCTCGCCGGCGTGTCTGTCGCCGTCGTAGGCTTCGTCAAGTTTGACGGGCTCGTGTACAACGGGATATCGCTCGGCGACGTGCCGATCAGGTACGTGAGCGAGCTGTGGCACATGTTCATAGGCGCGGCGACGCCGGGCGCGTGGATCGTGGGCGTCGGCGCGTCCATGCTGCCGTTCGTCATCGCCATGGTCCTGCTCAGGAGGGCGACGGACCTCGAGTACTTCCTAAGCTACCACGTCGGACTCGTCTTCTTCGTCGTCGGCTGCATAGCGTACTCTCAGATGGCGTCGCTGCAGCCGCTCTGGTTCTGGACGTTCGGGAAGTCCGTCCAGGTGCAGAGCCCCGTGCTGCTCTTCGTGTGCATGCTGATGACCGCCGCGACCGTGTGCGCTTCTCTCGCCGTGGTTCTGGTCGACGCCTACTGCCGCGATCACAGGAAACTCGCCGCGCAGTTCGACCCGGACATCGACGAGGAGGGCGGCTCGAAGGCCAACAAGCTCGTCAAGCCGCTGGTGATCGTCTCCGTGTTCGCCGCGCTCTTCGCCGGCGCCGCGTGGGGGCGGCGCCAGCCGGCGACGATGGAGATGATCGCAACGGTCGACCAGTACGTGAAGGAGGTCGTCGACGAGGCCGATGGCGCGCAGTGGGTGTTCACCGACGGCACGTTCGATCGCGCGATCGAGCTGGAGTCGGCCAGGCGCGGGGGCTCGCTGAAGTGCCTGTCGCTCGCGGACGTCTCGTCGCCCCAGACGCGCTATCTGACGGCAGCGGCTGGGATGCCCGACGAAGAGGACAAGAAGTCGGCGGAGATGGGCGGAGCGAACCTGCTCAGGACCTGGCACGCGAAGCCTACGCGCATCGAGAGGTGCGCGATGATGTTCGGGCTCGAGGAGTGGACTGAGCGCGGCGGCGGCGAGTTCCCGCCGATCTCCGGCACGCTCGCGCGCACGAAGTGGCCGACCGCCGAGAGGCGCGAGGCCGGCATAAGGGGCGGCTACGGCGTGATCGAGAGGATAATCCGCTTCTACCTTGACCGCGGCGCCCTCGCGACGGAGGCGGGGGTGTACGTGAACCACGTCTACCTCTGCATGCAGGGCCACATGGCGTACCTCGCCCACAAGCGCGCGGAGCTGTTCGGGCGCTCGACCGTTGACGTCGGCCGGGCCAAGCAGGAACACGAACTGGCCGACATGCTAGACAACAAGAACGAGGCGAGGCGCAAGATACTCGACAGCATGAGGAACATGAAGGACCACATGCTCCGCCAGATGACGCCGCGCGAGGGACTGGCGTACGCGCTCAGTCGCGCCGAGTTCCGCCTCGCAAGCTACTACGCCGAGCCGATACTCGACGCCGACCCCGACGACGTGAACGCCAACTTCGGAATGGGCATGTACTACTACACTTCGCATCAGTACGCCCTTGCGGAGAAGCACATGAACGTCTGCCTTAAGCGGAACCCCCGCCAGCCCGCGTTCTGGAACAACATCGCCGTGATCCAGATGCACCTCGGCCGATTCAAGGAGGCCCGCGTGAACGCCAGGAAGGCGCTTGAGCTCCTCCCAGACTCCGCGGAGATCAAGAAGACGCTCAGCCAGATCGACGAGGCGGAGAAGAAGGCCGCAGAGGCGGAGAAGAAGAGCGACAAGAAGCCCGCCGCGACCGGGAAGGACGCGCCTGCGAAAAAAGCCGAGAAGAAGGCGGTGGAGCCGCCCAGGCCGGCGCCTCAGAAAAAGGCCGAGCCGGCAAAGGGGAACGAGAAGAAGGCGGCCGAGCCGCCTAAGGCCGCGCAGCCCAGGAAAGACGACGTCAAGAAGCCCGCCAACAAGCCAAAGAAGGGGGAGAAGCCCCCCAAGGACGGCGGCAAGGCCAATAAGAAGGAGGTCGCCAGATGACGTCTATGCTCGCAAACTCGCTTGTGGACGGATTCTTCGGGTCCAACGCGATAGGAAAGGGGATTGTCATCATCCAGCTGCTGTGTTCTGTGGCGATGGTGGCGGCGGTGATCGGAAAGTGGAAGGAGCTGCACTTCACCGGGCGCGAGACCCGCAGGTTCCTGCGCGACTTCGGCACCTGCCGCGACGTCCTGGAATACTACCTCAACAGACGCCCGTCGCAGACCACCGGCATCGTCGGCATATACAAGGATACGTGCGAGAGGCTGCTCAAGCTGCTTTCGCCTGACGTGCGCACCCTGCTCGCGGGCCGCGAAACGAACGGCGACGGGGCCGCCGCGCTCTCCGCGCGCGAAGTCGAGCTCGTCAAGGGCACGTGCGAGCACTCTCTCGACGAGGAGGAGATCAGGATGGAGCACGGCATGGGGGTGATTGCCACTGTCGTCGCGCTCTCTCCGATGCTCGGGCTCCTCGGAACCGTGTGGGGGGTCCTTGACGCATTTGCGGAGATGGGCACCGCCGGAAGCGCGAACCTGGCCACCATCGCGCCTTCGATCTCCTCGGCCCTCGTCACGACGGTCGTCGGACTCCTCATCGCCATCCCGGGCGTCATCGCGTTCAACCGCATGAACGCCACGATACGCAACGTCACGAGCGACATGGAGGGCTTCGCAGACGATCTCGCCGGCCGCGTGGCCTGTGAATTCCAGGGGAAGGGCGCCTAGCGATGAGCCTCAGGCGCAGAAGACGCATCCGAGGCGAGAAGCCCAAGGCAGCGGTCGACATGACTTCGCTCATCGACCTGACCTTCCTTCTGCTCGTCACGTTCATCGTCACGCTCCCCGCGCTGGAGCAGGGCATATCGATAATGCTCCCGCAGGCGAAGACGGACACCCTGCCGACGAAGGACCGCAAGGCCAACACCGTGACGGTCGACGCGGCGGGCAGGATATTCCTAAACGACCGCCCCGTGTCCCGCGAGGAGCTGGAGGCCTCGCTGAAGGCGATGGCCGCCGAGGACCCGGACGTCCCCGTGCTGGTGAGGGGCGACGAGCGCCTGGACTACGGAAGTGTGATGGACGTCGTCAAGATAATCTACAAGTGCGCCATCAGGAAGATGGCCCTTGTCACCGTGGAGAAGTAGGATGTACGCAGACGTGGAGGAAAGGCCGAGGGTGTTCTCGTCGGGCAACTACGTGCTCGCCGTGGTCGTCCATGTCGTCCTCTTCCTCACGCTCTGGTACATCGGGAGGATGAGGCCGTCCGTGAAGGAGACGGCAATCCCGATAGAGCTGATGGTGGTTGTCCACGAGAACCTCGACGGCGTCGAGGACGAGCCGCCGCCGGACCGTCCGCCGGAGCCTACCCCGCCGCCGGAGCCGACGCCGCCCGAGCCCACTCCGCCTCCGCCGGACCCTCCGCCCGTAGTGCAGGATGCCGTGATCGTCGAGCCGGTCAAGGAGAAGCCCAAGCCGCCGGAGGAGAAGAAGCCAGACCCTCCGCCGAAGCCCCCGGAGGTGAAGAAGCCGGATCCCCCGAAGAAGACTCGCGAGCAGATCATGGAGGAGATGCGCAGGAGCACTACGAAGGTCAAGGACCCACCGCGCCCGCAGAACAACGGACGCACCGAGAAGCGCCCGGTCAACTGGGAGCCGCTCCTCAACCAGGGGTACAAGCCAGGGCCCGTGAACCAGGGGCTTGACGCCAGCGAGGAACAGCGCTGCAAGGCCCTCATCCGCGAGGCGTTCTACGCGAAGTGGACCGACAGGCCGGCGTGGACTGCCCAGCTCGGCGAGATACACCTCAACGTGAGGTTCGGGCCCGGCGGGCGCGTGGAGGGGTACGAACTAGTCAAGTCGTCCGGCGACAGGGAGGCGGACAACACCGTTTTGCGCGCCGCGTCGCTGGTCAACAGCGTCCGGGGGCTCTCCTCCGGCTTCCTTGAACGCAACAAGTCGGTGGTCGTCCGTTTCACGGTGACGCCGTGACGAACCAGGAGGTCTTGAAGCCATGCTTTCTTCGATATGCGGTATGTTTCTGGCGTCGACGATCGCGCTCGACGGTGTGTCGGGCTCGAGCCTTCGCGCCGTCGCCTCGTTCGACTCCAACAACGTCCACGTAGGCGACCCGATGGTCCTGACCGTAGACTTCATCGGCAACGCCGACTTCGCCTCGCTCCACCCGCCGGCGCTCTCGCGCGAGGTGGACCGTTCGCAGTGGCGCGTCGACGACACGAGCGCGAAGACGGAGACCTACAGCAACGCCAGGCGGCTGGTGTACCGAATCCGCCCGCTGAAGGACGGAGTGCTGACGTTCCCCTCGCTCACGTTCGCGTGCGCCGACGTCTCGGGCGACGGGCAGATAGTCGCTAAGACCGGGGCGATCCCCGTCCACGTGAAGCGCGGCGCCAGGGTCGCGATGCTGAACCTTGAGGACGACGACGGGTCTATGCCGATGCCCGACGGGCTTCTCGTAGACCTCTCGGCGAGTCCGTGGCGCTCCGGCGAGCGGCTGTCGGACGAGGACCTCTTCGCGTGGAGGAAGGCGTGCGCCTCGCCGACTGCGGAGGCCTTCGCGCGCTTCGACTTCCCGGAGGCGAAGCTGAACGCCGCGGCCTGCGAGATACTCGAGGGCAACTGGGCGAAGGCGCTTCGCGCGTATTCGCGCCTGGAGTGGTCCATCGGGCAGACCGAGCAGGTCGAGAGGGGGATCGTCGCCGCGCTGGCCCTTAGGAACTCTAACCCGTCGCAGGAGCTTCCGATGTGGCGGCGCGTGCTGAGGCCCGTGCTGCGCTTCGCGTGGGTCGGGCGGGTCCTGTCGCTGCTTGCGCTGGTCGCCGTCGTCGCGCTTGTCCTCTACGCCCTGCGCAGGGCCGTTCGCGCGCTTGCGCTAGTCGCAATCGCGCTTGCGGTTCCTGCCGCCGACGCGCAGAGCCTCATCGACTTCGAGGAGATAGAACGCCGCATGATGCGCGGACACGAGGAGATTCTCCGGATGCGCAAGGAGATGGACGCGATGATGGGCGGCGGGTTAGGCGGCGGAATGTCGATGACGATCAACGGGCGCAAGGTCGAGCCGCCGAAGGTGTCCGTCACCGTGAAGCCCGACAAGACCTCGATCACCGTCGGCGACACCTTCAACTTCATAGTCTCGCTGGACGCGCCCAAAAGCTGCACGCTGTCGCTTTCGTCGTTCACGCCGTCCGTCATGGGCGGGTTCTCGATGGAGGGCAGGGCCGACAACCTCCCCGACGCGCGCTCCTCCAACACCAACAACGTCGTCAGGCGCGTCTCCATACCCGTGCGCTACGACGCGCCGTTCAGCGGCAGGGTGACTTTCGACGTCGGCGGGAGCTACGACATGGTCATAAGGTCGAGCGGCCGAGGCCGGTCGTTCACGCAGTCCTTCAGCTCGGACTTCTCGGCCAAGTCGACGCCTATCTGGATGGAGGTGAAGCCGCTTCCAAGCGACAAGAAGCCGGCGGACTACACCGGCTGCGTCGGCAGCTCGTTCTCCGTGTCCCAGAAGGCTGAGAGGTATGTCGTGGAGACGAACGACGTGGTCGTGGTCACTGTCCGCGTCAACTACGAAGGCTATGTTCCCGACGGCGCGGTGCCGGGCGAGGTGGAGAGGGGACGCAACTACGTCGTCGCGAAGAGGTATTTCGTCGCGGACGGCTCGCCGGCGGTCGACTCGGTGAAGATCTCGTACTACGACACGAAGCAGCGGCGCTTTGCCTCGGTCTCCTCCGGCGAGATGCCCCTTAGGTACACGGGCCACGCCGAGGACGCCGCGGAGACGGTCATGGTCGACAAGGGCGGCGAGAAGCAGAAGGGCGACCTCGTGCCGCTGAGGTTTGCGCCGAGGGCGTCCGCGAGGACTGTCGCGATGCTCGACGCTGCGTCAGGCAAGCTTCGCGTGACGGAGGAGTCCGGCAGGTGGGTGCGCGTGGACGACGGGCGCCACGCCGGATGGGTGCTCAAGGAGGAGGTCAGGTGAGCGCTGGCAGGATATTCCTCTCGCCGCCCTGGGTGGGCGACGACGAGAGAAAGGCCGTCGCCGCCGCATTCGACACCGGCTACGTCGCGCCGTGCGGGCCGTTCGTCGACGAGCTGGAGCGCCGCCTTGCCGCGCTCTCGTCGCGCCGGCACGCTGTTGCCGTCGCAAGCGGAACCGCCGCGCTCGACCTCGTTATGGCGCACCTGGGCGTCGATTCGTCGTGGACGGTCGTCGCGCCAACGCTAACCTTCGTCGCCTCCGTCGGCCCCGCCTGGCACAGGGGGGCGAAGCTCGTCTTCGTGGACTGCGACAAGACCGGGTCTGTTGACGTCGGCCTCCTCGACGACGCCCTGCGGTCTGCCGGGGGCGGGAGAACGCTCTTCGTCGGCGTCGACCTCTACGGGCGCTGCTGCGACTACGACGCCGTCTCCGCGCTGTGCGCGGAGAGGGGCGCGGTGCGTGTGATGTACAGCGCCGAGGCGGTCGGCGCGACGTTCCGCTCGCGCCCCGCCGGGTCGCCCGGCGTCGCGGGAATATATTCCTTCAACGGAAACAAGATCGTGACGACGTCTGGCGGCGGGGCCGTGGTCACCGACGACCCTGAGCTCGCCGCGCACGTCAAGGCGATGTCCCAGCAGAGCCGCGAGCCTTTCCCGTGGTACGAGCACCGCGAAGTCGGCTACAACTACAGGATGAGCAACATCCTTGCGGCGCTTGGCGTTGCGCAGCTGGGGCGGCTGCCGGAGATTCTCAAGCGGCGCAGGACGAACCACGGTAAGTACGCCGCCGTCTGCGGCAGGCTGGGCGTCGATATGCTGCCCGGGGTGGACGGCGAGAACCACTGGCTCAACGTTGCGCTGCTCAAGTCCAGCGAGGGGCGCGACGCCCTCGCGGCGGCGTTCGCGGCGGCGGACATCGAGACACGCTCGGTGTGGAAGCCCATGCACCTCCAGCCATTCTTCTCGGGCGTCAGGGTGCTCGGCGGCGACGTGTCGCGGGACCTCTTCGAAAGGGGGCTCTGCCTCCCGTCGGGCACGGGGCTCGACGAGGAGGACTGGGGCAGGATCATGTTTGTCATGGAGACATTCTCGAAAGGGGGCGTCAGATGAAGCAGACAACGATTGCAGCCGCGCTCGCCGCGGCGTTCGCGGCGGCGTCCGCGATGGCGAAGGACGATGCGCCGGTCGCGTCCGACGCGGAGGAGACTCCCGTCGCGCAGCTGGAGATGGCCTCCGGCGCAGAGCCGGAACAGGAGGACGCGCCCGAGGAGAAACCGAAGCCAGCGTTTGACCTGAAGCTCGAGACGCAGCCGATGACTCCCGGCTCATACGACTCCGCGTGGGAGCTTCGCGTGGACGCGGGCATGAACGTCGAGAGCAGCGTGTACACGATGGACGGCAACCTTATCGCGGGGCCGTTTCTCATCGACCGCTTCCATGTCCCCGGGGCGAGGGCGTGGAGCGCCGAGACGCCGCGTTGCTACAGAGTCGTCGCGAGGGCGGCTGACGGCGCGAGCGTTGAGAGGGTGTTCGGCTTCGTGGAGCGGAAGATAAGGGGCGGGCGGCTCTACGTGAACGGCAGGCCCGTCAGGGTGAAGCTGGGCCCGAAGGAACTCAACGGCAACGCGATCGTCATGCCGCGCGGCGCCGCGCCCGACGTGGTGGAGGCCGCGTTCATCGACGGCGTGTACGCGCTCACCGGCGAGGAGCTCGTCCAGGTCACGCACGAAGTCGCGACCGGCAGCCCCGGCCTCACTCGGCACCTCTTCCGCGACTGGACGGTCTCGGCGACGAACTACTTCGGGCGCATCGTCATCCGCAACCTCAATTCGTTCCGGGACGCGGCGGACGTCAGGCTGAAGTGGACACTTCTCGTCGACGGCGAAGAGGAGGACGACGGCGAGATCGACCTGATGGGCCTGAAGCCGAATCGCACGACGGTGCGCGACATGC
>JAEEGL015988991.1_pt1 | contig 10305 bp, 8 predicted proteins | sample 9134231 | NCBI WGS metagenome assembly JAEEGL01 (sample SAMN16246548, study PRJNA631951) | gut metagenome | biome: gut microbiome; feature: rumen; material: fiber-attached | host: Bos | place: Iran: Karaj | collected 2018-10
ATGGAGGAGGAAGAGCGGAGACACCGGAGAAAGAGCTACCGCTCTGACGATGACACCGATGAACTTCCTTACGATGAGGATGACGATGAAGAGCTTTCAAGCGGGACCAAGAGGGTCAACAAGGTCCTGCTCGGCGTGATCATTGCCATGATAGTGGCGATCGCGATCTTTGCCATCGGCAGCGCGACCGGTCTGTTCCGGTTTGCCGGCGGCGACAAGAAGACAGAGAAGAGCGAGACGGTCAAGGTGCCCGACCTTGTAGGAATGACTGAGGAAGAGGCTGTCGAAAAGCTTGATAAGATAGACTTGAAGCTGAAGGTCGTCAGCGAAGAGGAGTCCGACAAATACGACAAAGGCGTGGTCATCAGCCAGAAGACCGCGTCCGGAACCAAGGTCCCGCGCGGATCGACGGTGCCGGTGGTATTGAGTTCAGGAAAGGTCGAGGAGATCACTATCCCGGATGTATCCGGTATGGAGGAAGACGAGGCCAAGCAGAAACTCAAGGACGCCGGATTCAAGAAGACCGACTCGGAGTACACCTATGATGAGACGGCTCCGGAGGGCACGGTCATTGAGACCAGTCCTGCTATCGGTACGAAGGTACCGGCCGATCAGACAGTCATCGTCAAGGTCAGCAAGGGATCTGAGAGCGTGAGCGTTCCCAATATCGTCGGAATGACCAAAGACGCGGCGATGAACAAGCTTGGCAGTGTGGGTCTGCAGGGCAGCGCGACCAGCAAGTACAGCGACTCCGTGCCTGAGGGTCAGGTCATTTCACAGAATCCCTATGCCGGGACGAAGCTTGCGACCGGGTCGACGGTCAGCTATGTGGTCAGCAAGGGCGTTCAGAATGTCTCAGTGCCGACGATCAACGGCAGCTCAGAGGCGAATGCGCTGTCAGCTTTGAAGACGGCCGGGCTCAAGGGAACAGCGCTCGGCAACATCAAGAGCGATGAGCCGTTAGGCACGGTCATCAAACAAAAACCGGTGGGTGGCAAGGAAGTCGCGCCGGGAAGCACAGTGACCTATTACATCAGCCTGGGACCGGATTCTGAAGAATAGGCCGGCCGGGGCGAGTGAGAGATGAATGAAGTGACCACCTATCAAGGTCGAATCATACGAGGCATAGCCGGATTCTTCTATGTAGCGGAGGAATCCGGCTTTTTGCGCGATCTTTATGCCTGCAGGGCCAAGGGGATCTTCCGCAAGGAAAAGGTGAAGCCGCTGGTCGGGGACCGCGTGGTGTTTGAGATAACGGATGAGAAGGATAAAGAGGGCAATATCACTGAGATCCTGCCCCGCAAGAATGAACTGATCCGCCCGGCAGTCGCCAATATCGACCAGGGAATGCTGGTCTTTGCCTTTGCAAGTCCCAAGCCCAATCTCCGTCTTCTAGACCGCTTCCTTGTCAATATGCGGAGTCTGGATATCCCGGTGGCTGTATGCTTTAACAAGAGCGATCTCTCCGGTGATGAGGAGTCAAAGATCCGGGAGATGTATGCGGGCTGCGGATGTGCCCTGTATTTTATCAGCGCAATCAACGATATCGGGATCGGAGAGATCAGGGAGCATCTCAAAGGAAAGCTCACGGTGCTCGCCGGACCGTCCGGTGTCGGCAAATCATCGATCGTAAACCGTCTGCAGTCAGAGGTGGAGATGGAGACCGGGGATATCAGCAAGAAACTGGGTCGCGGCCGGCATACCACGAGACGGGCCGAACTGATCGCCGTCGGAGAAGACGGATATGTGATCGATACGCCCGGGTTCACCTCGCTTGAGATCCAGCAGATTGCCAAAGAAGATCTGCAGTATTATTATCCGGAGTTCGAACCCTATCTCGGACAGTGCAGATACAACGTCTGCTGCCACCTGAATGAGCCGGACTGCGCGGTCAAAGAGGCGGTGAGCCGTGGTGACATCCACCCCGGTAGATATGATACTTATTGCGCGCTGTATCATGAACTGGAAGAGGGAGAGAGAAAACAATATCGGTAAAAATACGAGGAGTCGAAACACGAAAAGATATATAATAATTTCGTAAGAAAGGAGATAATTGACATGAAGAACAGATTGGCCCCATCAATACTGTCAGGCAACTGGGCAAATTTAGGCGAACAGATACGCGCGGTCGAGAAGGCCGGAGCGACTGATCTGCATTTCGATGTCATGGACGGTATCTTCGTGCCGAATATCTCTTTTGGTATCCCGGTATTAAAGAGCTTAAGGCCGTTTACGGAACTCTTTCTCGATGTGCATCTGATGATCACAGACCCGAAGCGCTATGTGGCCGATTTCGCCGCGGCAGGCGCGGACCTGATCACATTTCATATCGAGGCCTGCGATGGCTGTGTAGTCAAAGACGGCCGGACAGAAGAGGATGATTCGCTGAAAACGAGATGCAGCGGTGCAGATGATGTGCTGGCTACGATCAGCGCGATCCGCGAGACGGGAAAGAAGGTCGGTCTGTCCATCAACCCGGATACGCCTGCTGATGCGCTCTACCCCTATCTCGACAAGATCGATATGGCGCTTATCATGGGAGTGTTTCCGGGCTTCGGCGGCCAGGGCATGGTCGAAGGCACGCTTGAGAAATCAGCACAGGTGCGTGCTTATATTGAAAAACATGGACTTGACTGCGATCTCGAGTTTGACGGCGGCGTAAAGCTCGACAATCTCGATGCGGTCCTCAATGCAGGCATCAATGTCATCGTCGCCGGCTCGGCAGTGTTTAAAGACGACGTATACGGCAACGCGAAGGCATTTACGGAGAGACTGAAATGAGTTGTTTGATCGTCGGCGGCGGAGAACTGGATAAGATCTGGGCGCAGGGCTTTGCGGCTATGCATCCTGACGCCATGACGATCGCCTGCGACAGCGGCATCCGTTTCTTCCGCGATATCTTTGAATGCCCTGATATCTTTGTCGGCGATTTCGACAGCGCCGATCCTGAGCTGGTCTCCTACTACGAAGAAAAAGAGCAGACGCTGATGCATCCGCTTCCGGTCCACAAGGATGTCACCGACTCTGAGGAGGCTCTCCATATCGCGCTCGCGGCAGGCTGTGATCCCATTTATCTGATCGGCATGACCGGAGGCAGGATCGATCACACGCTGGCCAATGTGCAGATGCTCCGCCAGGCTGCAAGAGCAGGCGCCCGATCCTTTATCCTTGACCCGCTGACCCGCGCTTATATCATATCAGCCGGATCCCGGACAGACTCATCGATAGGATCAACTGATGACGCTGATTCAGTTATGAACAGTATTCCTCCTGTTTTGCGCTTACACCGTAACGAAGCTTACGGCGATTATATTTCCTTGATCCCCCTCGGCGGACCGGTCATCGGTCTGACGATCACCGGGGCGGAGTATCCCCTCACCAATGCCAATCTCACCGGCGACAACAGCCTTGGCATCAGCAACCAATTCTCCGACGATGAGATCACGATCTCCTTCCGTTACGGCGATCTCCTCGTCATCGAATCACGCGACGCATCTGTGTGATTACACGTTGCAACCGTTGCAGAACAGCAGCGTTGTGCAGATCGGACGCTAATCTCACAGTCTGTCAAAGCCTGGGAATTATCCCGTTCTGAATGATGAAGTCGATCAGCTTCATATCTATCGTTCCACACCGGTCAAAGCTGACGATCAGATTCTTTCCCAGGACAAATCCATGGTTGTAGTATTTCATGAGCTTGCGGTAATTGTCGGCGGCATAGCGCGGGTCGTCCATCATACCCAAGTGTTCCCAGCAGAAAAGCTGCCCGTCTTCCCCCTCAAATGTGAAATCAGGTGCGAGGACGTCATCTCCGAAATCCCAGACCTGCTCATACCTCACATCGATCCCGTAATGATATAGCTTCTCCATGATAAGCACTTCTGATTTGGATCTCATTTTCAAGCCGCGAGAGGTACGGTGCTTCTTCCATTCAGGGTGATAAGTACTGGCCTGAAATGCCTGCTTTCCCCACTCGCGATGCCGCAGGATCCGTGTCTTTTCTTCCCCTGGCAAATGAAGGTTTGTCACCAGCTTTTCGCGGTCAAAGAAGTACTCTTCCGGCAGCTTGGAATATGATTTTGACATGGAACGCAGAATTTTATCAGGGTCAAATGGTCTTATCTCAGCCATGGCGTTTTCTAAGATGCTTATGTTTTCTGAAAGGATAGAGTCGGCCCTTTGCGCAAACTCTTTTTGCGCAAGTTGTTTTTGCGAGTTTGCATCTTTGGTAATTCCGCTGCGTATTCTTCGTTCACCTTCGTAATACAAATGCATGAACTGTTCATGGTCATTTTTAGTTTGAGAAGTGAGTGTTCCCGGCGGCGAGTTTTCCAAAACCGCATCGTAATACTCTTTCAAGTCGATGAGCAATTTGATTGTTTCTTTGAGCTGATCATTTATCAAATTCATATTTCATCCTGTTCATTGTTGCTTTGCTTTTCTGGTTGATCAGAGTTTAGTGAAGTAGCAGCATGGATGGATTATCTAAAACAAACACGGCATCTGAGTGATGCATGGCTTTTCAGGGAGAGTATCACAAATGATGCGAAGAAAACAGTCGATTTCCGTCGACAATTATCGACATTTTTCATCGCAGGAGAAAGCACTGGATGAAAGTCGCATTTTTTAAAATCTGTCCAGCATTTTTATCTGAATTGATGCCAAAAAGCCAAAAATGGTGGATGAAATGTGCTGTTCAGCATGTTTTGACATATTTTTTCGAAATATGCTGTCAGAAAGGTTCGAATCGCTTGTCGTATCCAGTATTTTGAATGAATTGAGATGCTACAAAGGAGAAATACTGGATAAGAGTCGTGAATAATGCTTCTCATCCAGCCTTTCATAGTGGAGTGTTGCATATGTTTGACAAACCTATTTTCTCATTCAGTCTTTCACAGCAGGAATTGTTTGAGAAAATGATTCTAATCATGTATAATATAATTTCCTATTATATGTTATTCGGGAAAATAGGCGCCGCATCACGGCGGATGAGGGAGAGAAGCAAAATACTCTGAGTTTACGGAATTTACAGAGAGGTTATAGGTATCTATGAAGCTGGGAATCATCGGGCTTCCGAATGTCGGAAAGAGCACACTTTTCAATTCGCTGACGAAGGCAGGAGCCGAGTCGGCCAACTACCCGTTCTGTACGATCGATCCGAATATCGGTGTCGTCGAGGTGCCTGACGAGCGGCTGGCCGTTCTCGCCAGAATGTATGACACGAAGAAGATCGTCCCCGCCGTTATCGAGTTTGTTGATATTGCGGGACTGGTGAAAGGCGCCTCCAAAGGAGAGGGCCTCGGCAACCAGTTTCTCGCCAATATCCGCGAGGTGGACGCGATCGTTCATGTCGTACGCTGTTTTGAAAATGAGAATATCGTCCATGTCGACGGCACGATCGACCCGCTGAGGGATATCGAGACGATCGATCTCGAGCTGATCTTTGCTGATCTGGAGGTCATCGAGCGACGCATCGCCAAGACTGCGCGGACCGCGAAAAATGACAAGAAAGCGGCACGCGAACTGGCTCTTCTTCAGAGGATAAAAGAAGATCTCGAAGCAGGCAAATCGGCAAAAGATTTTGAGTGCGCTGACGATGAGGAGCAGGCGCTTTTTAAGACTTATGATCTTCTGACCGCCAAGCCGGTGATCTTTGCGGCCAATGTCGCGGAGGACGACCTGGCCGATGACGGCGCTTCCAATCCGGGCGTTGCAGCGGTGCGTGATTATGCCGAGAAGAATGGCTGCGAGGTATTTGTCATCTCTGCACAGATCGAGCAGGAGATCGCTGATCTCGACGATGAGGAGAAGGAGATGTTCCTCGAAGATCTGGGTATCTCGGAGTCAGGTCTCGATAAACTGATCAAGGCGAGTTACCGTCTGCTCGGGCTGATGAGTTTCCTGACAGCCGGCGAGCCGGAGGTGCGCGCATGGACCATCAAGATCGGCACGAAGGCGCCGCAGGCGGCCGGCAAGATCCACACTGACATCGAGCGCGGCTTCATCAAGGCCGAAGTCATCACTTACGACGAATTGATCGAGTGCGGTTCAATGACCGCCGCCAAAGAGAAAGGTCTCGTCCGTCAGGAGGGCAAGGAATATATCATGCAGGACGGAGACGTCGTGCTGTTCAGGTTTAATGTGTAGGCACCGGCAGATCCGTGGCCGGAGAGCAGCGGAGAAGGAAACAGGTGTCTGCAAGTGGAGTAAGATATGGGATTCATCGAAGTAAAAGATCTCACTAAAGTGTATAAATCGCGCGGCATCGAAACGACCGTCCTCGACAAGGTGAACTTCTTCGTCAAAAAGGGAGAGTTCTGTGTGCTGACCGGACCTTCCGGTTCAGGAAAGACGACGCTCATGAACATCCTCGCCGGTATGGATACGGCCACGGAGGGTGTCGTGGAGATCGACGGTCAGGAGATCACCTCCTACGACGAGAGAGATCTCGAGACATACCGGAGAACGGAAGCAGGATATGTCATGCCTTCAGACAATCTGATTCCGACATTGACTCTGCGTGAGAATATGGAGCTGGCTGCGAAGTTGATCAGCCGTCCGTTTGATCCTGCGCGTGCGCTGGAAAACGTCGATCTGGAGGATATGGCCAATCAGTTCCCGGCACAGCTCACACCGGCACAGTGCAAGAAGGCCGCGATCGCCCGCGCGATGGTCAAGCATTCGAGGATGATCCTGTTGGATGAACCGCTTATGCGGCTGAACTGCGAGGAGGGGAAGGACATACTGAACACCCTCTATGAGATCTGCGCGGAGACCGGAAAAACGATCCTGTTGGCCACGGCCAACGAGACAGTCGCTGAAATGGCTGACCGTGTCGTCAGACTCAGGGACGGCCGCGTTAATCGCAAATACCTCAACAAGAACAGAAAAGAGATCGGGGATATCGCGTGGTGAAAAGCGGAGAAGCGAAAACCGTTCTGCGCATGACCGTCAGGGAGATCAAAAAGACCTTCCGGCGGTTTTTTGCGATCTTCGCGATGGCAGCGCTCGGTGCCGGTGTCTTTGCCGGCATACATATGGCTGCTCCCGATTTTGTCAATACGGTCAATGAGTTTTATCAGGAATCACAAGTCTATGACTACCGACTGACCTCCAGTCTCAGTTGGGATGACACCTCCATAGAAGAGATCAGCAATATGGAGCGCGTTCTGGCCGCAGAGGGCGTGTGGCAGGCAGATATCCTGATCGACGTCCCCGGTATGGAAGTACCGCCCGTCTACCGGGTACACTCGCTGCCGGGACGAGTCAATAAAGTAAGCCTGACAGAAGGACAGCTGCCGGACGGACCCGGAGAGTGCCTGGTGGACGCATCGCATCACAAGGGGATCAAGGTCGGTGATACGATCAGATTCTCAGAACAGAACACAGAAGAAAGCTTGAAGGAATTCAAGATCCGGGAATTCAAGGTGGTCGGCCTGGCCGACTCACCTCTGTATACGACATCCGAACGCGGGGAGGCACATATCGGCAGCGGAAAGGTCACAGGGTTTATCGTGACAGACCGGGAGGCCTTTGCGGAGGCGCTTGCGGCGGAGGTCGATGTCAAGCTGGCGGACCGTACGAGATTCATGACTGACGCCTATAAAGAAATGATGGATGCGCAGCGGGAGAACTGGCAGCAGGCGGTGCAGACCACGGCGCAGGCACAGGCGGAAAGAATGAGAAACGCGGCGGAAGCAGAGCTCAAAGCCGCTCAGGATGAACTGGCTCAAAAGAAGAAAGAGGTCAAGAAAAGGCTGGCTCCGGCCAAGCGTGAAATGGAGAAGGCGAAAGCGCAGCTGGATTCGATCTCCAGCAATATCAGTGCGGAGGAGGAACGCCTGGATCAGATGGAGAAGGATCTCGAAGATCTCAAAGATGCCATCGATGAAGCCAGAGAAAAATACAGCAATACAAAGAACGAGAAAAAGAAGAAGCAGAGAAAAGAGGAGTACGAACAGGCCAAAGAGGACTACAAGCAGGCCAAGGAAGATCTTAAGACCGGCAGGGAAGAGCTCAAACAGCGGATGTACGCCATCGATGAGGCTAGCAATAAGTACAACAAAAAGATGGCCGCTTACAACAAGGCTGAAGCCAAGCATAGTAAGATCCTGGTCGAACCGCAGAAGAGGGTCAATGACGCCCGGATCAAGCTCGACAGTATCAAGGATCCGACGACTGCAGTCATGGAGCGGAGTGCGGACGAATCCTACACCACCTTTGAAAATGATTTCAAGCTTTTAGATCAGCTGGACAGGATCTTCCCGCCGCTTTTCCTGATCGCCGGCTCTCTCGGCTGCGCCGCGCTGACCGCTTACTGGATCCGGCGCAGGCGTGAGACGATCGGTACTCTGCGCAGCATGGGTATGTCCAAGACACAGATCACGGCCGCCAGCGGGATCCCCGCGGGACTGACTGCTCTGTTTGGAGGCGCTGTCGGTTATGTTCTCGGCACTGTCCTTATTCCGCGCGCCATCTGGTATGTCTACCGGTCCGGCGGAAACAATCTGGATCTGGAAGGAAAGTTCAGCTTCTGGACTCTCCTTGTCTGTCTGCTGCTGCCGCTTATCTGTGTATCTGCCGCGACTTTGTGGGCCAGTTACCGTCTGCTGAAAGAGGACATCCTTTCTCTTAACGCGGAAGAACCTCCACACGAAGGAAAGCATCTGCTTCTGGAACACGCGCCCGAGCTATGGCAGGGTATTCCTTTAAAGACCGCCGTGGCTCTGCGGCATACTTTCCTCTACAAAAAGAGACTGATCGCAGCTCTTATCGGTCTGGGTCTTTGCACGGCGCTCGCCGTGACCGGGCTCGGGATCAATGATTCCGTATTCGGCATTTCACGCGCCCAGTATGGCAATATCCAGGTCGCTGATGCGGAAGTGACATTCACCGGAGGCAAACAGGGTGACGCGCCTGCCGTTATCATGAGCGGCGTTACCAAGATCGGAGGCAAAGCGTTCTCGTATGTGAGCGATGTCCGGGATGTCAAAGTCGGAGCAAAGAACTGCCGGGTACATCTGATGGCTCCGTATGAGAAGGGCAATATCAATCATTTCTTCATCCTGCGGGACAGCAAAGACCACGGACTCTCACTGCCGAAAGAGGGAGAGGCGCTGATCAGCCGCGGCTTTGCCAAGCATCAGCATCTGAAAAAAGGCGATACCATCGTGCTGCCTGCTCAGAATGAAGATAAGCAAGATGTGCAGCTCACCATCGCCGGCGTCTTCACCAACTATATCTACGATTATTTGATCGTACCGCCGGCGGCACTTACAGAGACAGGCGGTTCGGCCGATGTCAACAGCCTGTTTGTCAACTTTGCCAAGGACTCGGATGTCGATCTGAGCCAGACCGCTCTCTCAAGTCTGGGCAATGTCACTTCAGTGACTATGGCCAGACAATATGAGCAGAGAGTGGCTCCCGCGATGAATCAGATGCGCTGTGTCGCATGGATCACGGTAGTCTTTGCGGCGCTGCTGGCCATCTGGTTCATGATGGAGATCGCTGCCGCGGATATGCGGGGACGATGGCGCGACTGGAAAGTGTGCCGTCTGCTCGGCTATGACAGCCGTGAGATGACGCAGCCTCTGCTTATCGAGCATCTTCTGCTGACGGTAATGGCGGCGGTGATCGGTCTGATCGCCGGCTGTATTCTTTGCCGCAGGGTGGTCGGCAGGATCGTCAGCGAAGTGTTTTACATACCGCCGAAGGTCGGCATGCTCAGCTGCTTACTGGTGTTAGTCCTGCTTCTGATCCTGGCCGTCTCCATCCACAGGATCTCGCGTATCTATCTCGGAAGACGACCCGGAGCCGGGCGCAGGAAGAAGCATAATAAGAACAAGAAGAGCAAGAAAAGCAAGAAGATCAGGAAAGAAAAAAAGCCGAAGAAAAGCAAGAAGAAAGAAGAGAAGAGTGCATAAGATGATCGACTTCCCGCATCTGGGCATCCATCTGGAGCGAGTCGGGAAGACCATAACAATCGGGAATATCGATATCGCATACTACGGTATCACGATCGCCCTCGGGATCCTCTTGGGGGCGGTCTTGGCATTCCTCTATGCCAGACATACCGGGCAGGATCTGAACGATTATGAAAACGTCCTGCTCCTCGGCATCGTCTTCGGCATCATATGTGCACGCGCCTACTATGTCATTTTCTCCTGGGAGGATTACAAGGGGGACTGGAAGAGCATCCTCAATATCCGCGAGGGAGGACTGGCCATCTACGGCGGCGTGATCGGAGCATTTCTGGCCGTTTTCGTCTATACGCGCGTAAAAAAGCTGTCCTTCCTGCAGATCGCA
>JAEEGL016394992.1_pt1 | contig 10305 bp, 9 predicted proteins | sample 9134231 | NCBI WGS metagenome assembly JAEEGL01 (sample SAMN16246548, study PRJNA631951) | gut metagenome | biome: gut microbiome; feature: rumen; material: fiber-attached | host: Bos | place: Iran: Karaj | collected 2018-10
CCGAAGAACAAGGGGTTATTTCAATCTCTGCCTTCTGGACGGGACTGTGGTCAATACCGACGCGCCGGTGCGGGATATCAGATTCATCTCCCACTCCGGAACTATTTTGACTGAAAGGAGGAAGCAGGGGCCTGCGGCGTGACTGCCGCAGGAGGGAGCAATTCACCCCCCACCTGCAGAGGTGGGAGTACCCTTGCTAGTTTTTCGATGGAAAAATACGTACCCTATGGCAAGCTATCGAAAAAGAAGCGCCGCGAGCTGGACGCGAAAAGACGCGGAAGCTGGGGCGGACTGAATCCGGTGACGCGCAAGCCGGCGAACCCGAAAGCATATAAGCGCATAAAGCGGAAGTGGGACACAGAGGATCCGGCTTCCGCTTCTTTATTATCCGCTTGCAGACCGCCGATTTTGCGATATAATTGAGACAGGACAACATATGGCGGCTGCCGGGAGCCGCAAGCAAGGGGAGAGAGCGATGGAAGAAGTCCTGAAGATGGAACGCAGGCAGGGGCGCTATGCGGTCACGGCGCTCTTGGTCGCGATCGCCTGTGTCGTTGCAGGTGTGACGATGAATCTGACAACGATCTATGATGAGAATTTCGACCATATGGGGCTGCGGACCTTCTGCATGTTTACGGTGCTGTCCAACATCTTCGCGGCAGGGACGATGTCCATGGGCATCCCCTTTGCGCTCGATAGCCAGCGCCGGAAGGAGTACCGTATCCCGGGCTGGGTCGTCGTCCTGATGCTGGCGGGCACGACCGCCGTTTCGCTCACGTTCCTGATCTCCCTGTTCGTTCTGGCGCCGGTCAAGGGCTTTGTGCTGATCTTCACCGGCTCGCGCTTCCTTCTGCACGCCATATGCCCGATCCTGGCGATCGACGCTTTCTGTTTCTTCGTCACGGACTACCGCATCAGTTTCGCGCAGTCGCTGCTGGCGCTGATCCCGGTGTTCCTCTACGCATGTCTCTACTATGTGATGGTGGTGGTCATCGGCGAGGAAAACGGGGGCTGGAACGATTTCTACGGATTCGCCACCCGCATCCCCATATGGATCCCCATGGCTTCGATAATGCCGCTGACATTCGTGATCGCTACGGTGCTGCGCGCGCTGCACAACCGAAGCCATGACCGCTGGCAGCAGGAGGAAGCGGAACTCTATCAGACGTGTTTCGCCCGGTTCGACGTCCGGGACGCGATCCGGGACATCGCACGTGCGCGCTGCAGCGCCGCCGCCGCGCGTTCGGACTCGATCCTCGTGCCGAAAGGACTCATTGAAACGCTGGTCGAGAACAGCGGAACCGACTGCACGGTCGAGGAAGGCTGCCGCATCTATCTCGATACGTATATAGAAGGCCGGGAGCACCGGCGTGCCCGGAATAGGACATGAGCCCGGCGCGGCATGAGCCGCTGTTTCCGGGAGCGAACGACAGCACGACAGCACGGGGACGGAATCGGAAAGATCCGCGCGCCGTGCTGTTCTTTTGCCGCAGGATATTGCAGCAGCCAGAAAATTTGATATAATGTACAACAGAAAAGTCTGCAAATAAAAAGTCAAGCAAAAAATGAAAGAAGTTGAAGAACGCAGCAGATTGAAATAAAGGCACAAAAAGAAGGCCACCGCAGAACGCTGGCCTGAGGAATGAATTGCAGAGATTACAGTTCTTCGGTCTCCACGGAGGGAGAAAGAAAAGCGTTTACACGACCGTAGTAAATGCGAAGAAACTTGTTTGCCCCGGCGGTCATGTAGACATGGTAGGGCTTACCCTCTGCGCGTTTTTTGTCCATAAAGGCATAAACCGGATCATCCACAGGAGAACGCTTAATCAGCCCGTCCATGATCTGAAAGAGTGTCTTCCGCAGATAAGGAGAACCCTTCTTGGTTGTGGGATTGCTTTGACGTTTGTAATCGCCGGATTCATTCGGGCGAGGATCTACGCCGGCATAAGCCGTAAGAGAACCCCTATGCTCGAAACGGGTTACGTCGCCGATCTCAGCGATGAGTTGGGGACCGAGCGTAGGACCGACGCCGTTCATCTCCATGACGACAGGGTATTCCGGAAGCAGGGATGCCGTCTGGTTCATCTTAGCTCGAAGCGTCTCAACCGTCTCGGATGCAGTATTCAGCATGGCAACGGCCTGCCGGATCAGCAGCTTGGTATTGTCGTCCTTGGGAAACACGGCGATGAGGTCAGAAGCAGCATGGTAGATCGTCTCGGCTTTCTCCGCGCTGAAGTTATACTCCTTCCGCTTGCACCAGTTCCGGTAATGCTCCGTGAAGGCGTCAAGAGACTTGCCTCGAACACAGTCCACATGCCAGTAGGTGTAGACAAAATCCACCCATTTCTGGCTGCCGTCGCTGCGGGCAGGGCTGTCGAAGAAGTCGTTGGCTCCCGGAAAGGTCTGGTCAAGAAGCGCAATGAGGTTGTTCTTCATGGCGGTCTTCTGATCCATGTAGAAGCCGAATTGCCGGTTCATGGTTTTCAGTTGGTTGCGTAATTCGTCCATACGACTATACTGCCGCAGTTTCGTCCAGCGGTCAAGGGCAAAACGTGCGATCTTCTTCGCATCGGCCTTGTCCGTCTTCGGAGCACGGAGCGATTCGTCGCCGAAGTCCTTGATGAGGCAAGGGTTGACCGCACTGACAAAGATGCCGGCAGACGAAAGCCAGGAGGCCACCGGTTCATAGTATCTGCCGGTATGCTCCATGCAGACCTTCGTCTCACCGTCCAGTTCCTTGATCGCGGCAATGAGGTCATTGATGGATGATTGCGTGTGACGGAAATCCCGCGGTGGAAGAACGACTACATCTCCGGGTTGACGGATCGTGACAGTGCTTCTTCCCTTGGAAACATCGATACCAACTGCATTCATGAGACAATCCCCTTTGTACGGTATTGCACCGGTCGAGACCGGCTTCTCTCATTGCCGATTCAATCTACTGGGTATGTCACACGAACACGCGGTTCAACCTGCGTAAAACGAACGCTGCGAATGAGGAGCCGGTTGGCTGACTTTTCTACGGACGAGAGTCCTTGGAGGCGGAGGCCAGACCGATTGCATCCTCATTCTAACAGCTTAAGCAACGAGATGGAGGATTCCCTGACTGGATGCCGGGGACATCGACCAAATACATTGTAGTAGGAGGCTGGAGCTATGTCCGTCGAGCGCTTTACCACCGACGAGATGGAGATCGTCGGAACTTTTCCGGGTATGTTCAAACTGCCCCGGTTCAACACGCCCATCACGCCTCGCGAGAACCTGCTGCGGCTCTATCGCGGACAGACGCCTATGTGGATCCCCATGCCCGGAGAGATGGCCACGATCAAGATCGACTGCGACCCTGAGAACGTGGCGCGCAGCCCCTCCGGCGGCGTGGACGGCTTCGGCGTGGAGTGGGTGTTCGTTCCCGTGGCGGGCGGCGCGATGGTCAAACCCGGCACGCCAAAGGTGCCCGATATGAGCGAGTGGGAGAAATACGTCTCCGTGCCCGATCCGGAGATCTGGGACTGGGCGGGCTGCTATGAGAAGCAGAAAGAGACGTTCGCGGATCCGACGCTCATGCGGGGCGTCACCTTCGGCAGCTGCCTGTTCGAGCGGCTGATCGCCGTCATGGATTTCGCGGGCGCGGCGCTTGCACTCATCGACGAGGATCAGAAGGAGGGCGTCCACCGCTTTTTCCGCGCCGTCACGGACTACAGGAAGAAGTATTACGCATTGTGCAAGAAATGGTTCGACCCGGACTGCGTTAACTTCAACGACGACTGGGGCAGCCAGCGGGCAGAGTTCTTCAGCAGGGAGACCGCGCGGGAGATGCTCGTGCCCTATGTCAAGGAGAGCTGCGACTGCGCCCATGAGCTGGGCATGTACATCGATCTGCACTGCTGCGGCTTCGTGGAGAGTTTCGTGCCCTTTTTCATCGAGGAAGGCTTCGATTCCTGGGGCGGACAGCCGCTCAACGACAAGCCAAAGCTCAAGAAAATGTACCCGGGCAGATTCATCTTCACCCACACGATCGACATTCCGGACGACGCGCCGGACGAGGAGATGGACGCAGCCGTGGCGCGGTTCATGGAGGAGTTCGGCTACGACAACCGCGGCTACTACGGCGGCAGGAGTCCGCGCTTCCGCGCGAAACTCTATGCGGCGTCGCGAAAGAACTATGACCGGCTCGTGGCAGAAGGGAAAGCGATCCTTCCCGAATAAAGGCATAAAGAAAGAGCGCGGCGGGGCGACCCGCCGCGCTTCTTTGCGCGGGCTATTCTGTTTCCGGGAGCGGACGCTTGCCGGAATGCAGGAGCGCGGCGCTTTCCGCGCCTGCCCGATGCAGCTCGACCGGCATGCCGCCGGAGAGCTCCGACAGCGTTTCGCCGCAGTTTTCCGGAGAGGTCTGTGCGCACAGCGCGGTAAGGCGGCCGTTCTCAACTGCATAATCATAGAGCCATGGCAGATCGCAGAGCCTGTCCTGAAGCGCATAGAAACCGACCGGCTCGCAGATCCGTCCGAGCACTCGGGATATCCTTCCGCTGCCGTCCGTCACGGCTCTGTCTCCGGTGCGGTAGCGGATCAGGGGCATGGCCTCGCGGCGCAGCGTCGTCAGGACCAGCTCGCCCGGCTGACCGCACGGAAGGACAACGCCGCTGTCCGGGTCGACGATCTCCGCGACGAGTTCGTCCGCGCGCAGGACCATGCCGGGGGCGCACGGATGCTCAACAGCGCAGCCGTAGCCGGTCTCGGTCATGCCGAAATGCTGCAGCGCCGCGCAGTCCCAGCACCGGCGCAGCAGCGCGGGGAGCGTCCCGGGCACATAGTCCGCCGAGAGCAGCGCCGCGCGCGGACGCAGCTGCGGGCAGACGAGCGCAAGCAGACGCAGCTGCCACGGAAATCCCACGAACACCTGCGGCGGATCGGCGGCCAGTTCCCGTCCGACGGCGGCAAGGTCGCCGCGCACACCGAGCGGCAGAGGCTGCGCCCCGATCGACGTCAGCGCGCGGCAGAGCAGGTCTCCGATCCCGTCGGGCGCGCCACAGGGCATCAGGACCGCGACGCGGTCGCCGGGACAGGTCATCCAGCGCATGCCTTCAGCGAAAAAGGCGACGGTCCGCTCCAGATCGCCGCGCGTGAAATACAGCCGTTTCGCAGCGCCCGTGCTGCCGCTGGTGCGAAGGCTCACGACGCGCGCGATCTCCGAAGCGGGCACGCAGACGAGCCGCCTGCCGTTTGCTGTAAGCGTCTCCGGAGAGAGGAAGGGCAGCCGGGACAGTTCCCCGAGAGAGGAGAGCGGGGAGAGACCCGCCAGCGCCCCGGCGTAGTAGGGACTGCGCGCGGCGGCGTAGGCGAGCTGGCGGTTGAGCATGGCCAGCCGCTCCGCCTCAGGCACGGCGGCAAAGGACGTGTTGTAAAGCTCGGCCGGATCGAACACGGCGTTCCATCTCCTTGTGCGAACGGATGCGGATGTGCTATACTGCGCTCAGAGCGGAGGATCGATAATGGCATACGGAGAGAAACTGAAAAAACTCAGTCCCTGCAGCAGCGAGACGGTGCTTTCTCTGCTTCGGGAGGTATGTCCTGAACCGAAGATGCTGCTGGACGCGGGCTGCGGCCGCGGGGACCGGCTCGCAGCCGCGGTACGCGCGCTGCCGGAAACAGCCTGCTTCGGCATTGACGCCGACGGGGAAAACGCTGCCGCGGCAAGGGAAAACTGCCCCGGCGCGGAGATCGTCACCGGCGACGTCTGCGCCCTGCCGTGGACGGACGGACGGTTCGATGCCGTGCTGTGCGAGTGCACGCTGTCCCTGCTCCGGAATCCCGTGCGCTGTCTGGATGAGCTGCACCGCGTGCTGCGCGGCGGCGGCGCGCTGCTGCTGTCGGACGTGTGCACGGAGCGGAGCGAACCGATGCGGGAAGCGGTCGCGCCCGCCGGAGCGGTGCGCTATCTCGCCAGCCGCGGCTGGATCGAAAACGCTGCGCGGGCGTCGGGCTTTTATCTGCGTCGGGAGCGCGACTGCCGGGAGGAGTTTCTCACGATGGCCGCGGAACTGGTCTTCAGCGGAGACGAGGCCTGTCTCGGCGCGGGCGTCTTCCCGGCGCTTCGGCGCGCCCGCGCGGGCTACCGGCTCTGGATCTGGGAGAGGGGCGAGAAGCATTGAACGAAAAGAGAACGGCCGGCGCGGTCGTCGCCGCTGCGGGACTCTCCTCGCGCATGGGCGCGTTCAAGCCGCTGCTGCCGTTTGACGGAACGACTGTGATCGAGCGCTGCGTGGCCAATCTGCGTGAAGCTGGCGTTGATGAGATCGTCGTGGTAACGGGCAGGCGGGCGGAGGACGTGGAAAGGCAGCTTGCCGGCAGCGGCGTCCAGACCGTGCGCAATCCGGATTACGGGCGCACGCAGATGTTCGACTCGCTGCGCATCGGCCTGCGCGCGCTTCCGAAGGACTGCGGCGTCGTACTGTTCACGCCGGGCGACGTTCCGCTGGTCCGACCGGATACGATCCGCGCCCTGCTTGTGCCGCGAGGCGGCTTCGTCTGCCCGGTCTGCGGTGGAAAACGGGGGCATCCCGTTGCCCTGGACGCGGCGTATCTCCAGGCGCTGCTCGCCTACAGCGGCGAGAACGGCCTGCGCGGCGCGGTGCGCGCGATCGGCATTCCGGAGACAGAGGTGGAGGTCGAAGATCCGGGCATGCGCCTTGACCTGGATACCCCTGAAGATTACCAAAAACTACTGGACATGCTGGGGCGGAAATAGAGACTCGGGAGCGGGTGTTTTACCCGCTCCCGCTTCTTTCTTACTTTTTCCAGTCCTTGGGACCGGGGCCTTTTCCCGCCCTTACCATCACGAGCTGGGCAGCGATGCTCACGGCGATTTCCGCGGGACTGTCCGCGCCGATGTCGAGCCCGATCGGGGAGACGACCTTCTCGAACTCGGCTTCCTCATAGCCGAGCGCGAGGATCTGTTCCTTTACCGTTCGCTGCTTTCGCGCGCTGCCGATCACGCCGATGTAGCGGACGGGGGAGCGCATCACCTGTTTCTGGATGCGCATGTCATCCTTGTGCCCGCGCGTCATGATACAGACGCAGTCGTTCTCGGTGAACTCCCGGATCAGATCGGAGATGTCCTCCGGGTCGATGCGCCGTGTCTGCGCTCCGCCAAAGAGCTCCGGACGCAGATAGTCGTCCCTGTCGTCGAGCACGACGCAGGGGAAATCCAGCGTGAGAAGAAGCGGGGCGAGCGCCTGCGAGATGTGACCGCCGCCGAAAAGATAGACCCTGCCGGGCTGCAGGAGCTTTTCACAGTAATAGATCCTTCCGTCGACTTCGTGCTGGGCGGGACGGGAAGAGAGCGCGCGCAGGATCTCGTCGGGCACGGGGTCGCCGAGCAGACCCTGCTTTTCTCCGAAAACGGAAAGACCGCCGCCGGTCAGTTCCGTGATCAGCCAGGAGGGTTCAAGCGTTTTGAAAAGAGACGCGCAGGTTTCGATAAGGCGCAGCGTCCCGGCGTCCCCGGCTGAGATAAAGCGGAAGTAGACGTCCACCGCGCCGCCGCAGACCATGCCGATGTCGGCCACGTCGTTTTTGAACAGACGGAAATGCTCCTGTCTGGAGCGCTTCTCAAGCAGCAGTTCCTTCGCGAGCGCCTCCGCGCGATATTCCACCGCGCCTCCGCCGATGGTGCCGCACATGCGGCCGTCCTTCGTCACGAGCATGCGTGCTCCGGCGCCGCGCGGCGCGCTGCCGCTGCTGGCAACGATCGTCACCAGCACGGCGTCCTCTCCGCGGCGCAGGACGTCGCAGAGCGTCTCAAAGAGCTTTTTCAAGATCAGGTCCTCCCTTCGAAACAAGCAGTTCGGCAGCCGTTCGTGCGACGGCGGAAACGGTGAGCGCACTGCCGTCGAAGCGCAGAATATTCACGCAGAGATAAGGCTGCGGTACCGGTTCCCGCTCGGAAAACGGTCTGCCTGTAAGCTTGCGGATCAGCACGCGGTTGACGCCCGCGTGCGCGCAGACTGCGAGATTTCCCTCCGTATGCGCCAGGAGAGCACCGAGCGCATCGAGCGCGCGCGCGGCGAGCGCGTCAAGTGTCTCCCCGCCGGGCATGGGGCGCGCGGGATCCTCGCCGCGGAGCGCATATTCCTCCGGGAAGCGCGCGCGGATCTCATCAAAGGACAGCCCGTCCCATTCGCCGCAGTCGAGTTCCTCGATCCCGGGCAGGACGCCGAGCGGCAGCCCGTCTGCGATCGCATCGGCCGTCTGACGGCTGCGCAGCATGGTGCTGCTCCAGACGCTTCGGACATTCCGAGCCCGGAGCAGCGCTGTAAGCGCCGATCTCTCCGCGTCGGGGATGGGGAGAACGGGCGGATCCGTCCGGCAGCCGATATAGCAGCGGACGCCCCCGCGATAGTCCGGCTTTGCGTGCCGGAGCAGCAGAATCTCTCTCATAATGCCTCCGATCGCAGCGATCTGTTCCAATCATCCGGCCGGCTCATTTTAACATGCGCCGGAGGGGAGTGTCAACGACATCGGACGGTTGACACGCGCTGCGTTTTTGATTATATTTTATATGTGGAATTATACTTTGAGGGGGAATGAACGTGGACGCGCCGATCCTGACAAAAGAGGAGCTTGCCGCCCGCTTCGCGGCGGGAGGACTCTGCAGCCAGTGCACGCTCGAACCCTGGGCGGACGCGCTCGGCTATGACGCGGAGGAACTGCTGCGCATGAGCGCGGCCTTCGGCGGCGGCATGTTCCGGGGAGATACCTGCGGCGGCGTGACCGGTGCGCTGATCGCGCTCGGACTCGTCTTCGGCGACGATATCGCGCTGACCAAGCAGAAGGTTGCCGAGTTCCAGGAGGCTTTCACCGAGCGCTGCGGCACGACGATCTGCCGCGAACTGCTGGGCTACGATCTTTCCGTGCCGGGCGAGCTGGAAAAAGCGCGCGAGAGCGGGAAGATGCTGGAGATCTGCCCCGTCGCCGCGCGCGCGGCCTCCGAGATCCTGCGCGAGATGCTGCGCGACGCCTGAACGAATCGAGCAAACGTTGTTTGAAGATAAGACAATTCTGAAAAGGAGGGCTTCCTCTTGGCAAACGAAGTGAAACTCAGACGCATACGCCTCACCATCAACGGCGTGGAGCGTCCCATCCTCTGCGATCCGCAGAAGGACACGCTGGCCGTCGCCCTGCGCCGCATGGGCCTGACAGGCACGAAGGTCGGCTGCGGCGTCGGCGTGTGCGGCGCGTGCAGCGTGATCCTCAACGGCGAGGTCATCCGTTCCTGCACGAAGCGGATGAAGGACGTGCCCGAGTACAGCGAGCTGCTTACCATTGAGGGCATCGGCACGCCGCAGCATCTGCATCCCCTTCAGCAGGCGTGGATCACTTACGGCGGCGCCCAGTGCGGCTTCTGCACGCCGGGATTCATCGTTTCCGCCTACGGTCTGCTGCAGCAGAACCCCAGCCCCACGCGCGAGGAAGTGCGCGCATGGTTCCAGGCGCATCACAACGTCTGCCGCTGCACCGGCTACAAGCCGCTCGTCGACGCCGTCATGGCGGCCGCCGAGGTCATGCGCGGTGAAAAGACGATGGAGGACATCACCTACCGCAACGAGGGCGAGGACTACTACGGCTCGAAGCTGCCGCGTCCCACTGCGCTGGCGAAGGTCACAGGCCTTACCGACTACGGCGACGACGTCGCGCTGAAGATGCCCGCCGGCGCGGCGCATCTGGCCGTCGTGATGCCAGACGTCTCCCACGCGAAGATCAACAGCGTCGATATCGCCGAGGCCGAGGCCATGCCCGGCGTGTTCAAGGTGCTCGTCGCCTCCGACGTGCAGGGCACGAACAATCTGGAAATGCCCGTCGTCCATCCCAGAAAGAAGGGCGCCGGCATCACGCCCTGCCCCGTCATCGCGGGCGACAAGATCCGCCACAAGGGCGACATCGTCGCGCTCGTCTGCGCGGATACGGATGAGCACGCCCGCGCCGCGGCCAAGGCCGTCAAGTATGATCTGGATGTCCTGCCGGCCTACCTGACCTTCCCCGAGACCGCCATGCCGGACGCGCTGCAGCTCTACGACGATCAGCCGAACGTCTTTATGTGGCAGCCGCTGTACAAGGGCGAGGACCCCGAGGATATCTTCCCCGACGCCGACGTGTTCGTCGAGGGAAGCTTCCACTCCCAGCATGAGCCGCATCTGCCCATCGAGCCAGACGTCGTGCAGGGCTACTGGGACGAGGAAGGCAACATGACCCTGCAGTGCAAGTGCCAGGCCATCGGCGAGTGCCGCGACGAGGTCGCGCCCGCCTGCG
>JAEEGL017258806.1_pt1 | contig 10305 bp, 8 predicted proteins | sample 9134231 | NCBI WGS metagenome assembly JAEEGL01 (sample SAMN16246548, study PRJNA631951) | gut metagenome | biome: gut microbiome; feature: rumen; material: fiber-attached | host: Bos | place: Iran: Karaj | collected 2018-10
GCGGGTGTCCGGTGGACACCTCTGCCGAAGGCAGAAGCGCCGACCGAGCCGGCAGGCGAGACCCGCCCTTACCCGATTATATATGCCGAATCAGCAAATATCGCTTTTTTAATGCGGCTTTAGCCGCCACCTTAATCATTCATTTTTAATCATTAATCATTAATCAAGCGCAGCGACAAATTCCAATTTAACGCAAAAATCACAGCCCGCGGCCGGCGGCTGATTTCTCTTGATTTCCTTTTTTCCGCGTGTTACAATAAGAACCGGAAAAGGGAGGCGGCATTTATGAAACGACTGCTCCGGGGGATCCCGCTGCTTCTGCTGACGGCACTGTTCGTGCTGCCGGTCCGGGCGGAGGAGCCCTGCAGGCACCCCGTAAAGGAGCTGGTCGGCCAAACGCCCGCCACCTGCACCGAGCCCGGTGTGAACGAATTCGTATGCTCCGTATGCGGTCAGCCCCTCACCGAGCCCGTTCCCGCCTTAGGGCACGATTACGAAGAGACCGCACGGCTGGATCCCACCTGCACCGCGCCCGGCTGCGTCACGTACCAATGCAGCCGCTGCCCCGACACTTATATCGAAGATCTTCCGGCTTTTGGCCACAACTATGTGGAAACGGCGCGGCTGAATCCCACCTGTACCGAACCGGGCAGCGTGCTTTCCGTGTGCAGCCGCTGCGGGGATGAGGCCGGCGAGGATCTTGCCGCTTTAGGGCACGATTACGCCGAGATCCGCACCGATCCCACCTGCACCGAACCGGGCACGGTGATTTACGTATGCAACCGCTGCGAAGATACGTACAGCGAAACGATCCCCGCCAAGGGCCACGCCTACGAAAAAACCGCCGATACGGCCACCTGTACCGCGGCGGGCGAAGCCACCTTCGTGTGCGGCGCCTGCGGCGACAGCTATAACGAACCGACACCGGCGTTGGGCCACGATTACAAGGCGCAGCACACCTCCGCCACCTGTACCGCAGAAGGCAAAACGGATTACGTATGCGCCCGCTGCGGCGACGCCTATACGGAAGAAACGCCCGCGCTGGGGCACGCTTACACGGACGTGACCACGCCCGCCACCTGCACGAAAGCGGGAAAAACCGTTTCCACCTGCGCCCGCTGCGGCGATACCAAAGCCATGCGGCTGGCGCCGCTGGGCCACAGCTACGGGGAATGGACCGTCACCGTAAAGGCCACCTACCGCGGCCCCGGCGAGGAGACGAAATACTGCGTGCGGGGCGACGACACCGTTACCCGCGCGATCCCGCAGCTCACCCATCTGCCGGAAAACCGCTGCAAAACCGGAGACGCGAACATGGACGGCTCCCTCAGCACCGCGGACGCGCGCCTGATCCTTCGTATCGCCATCGGGATTGACGACGGTCTGGACGACGCCCAGCATAAAAAAGCGGATTACGACGGCAAAAACGGCGTGACCACCGCGGACGCGCGCTATGCGCTGCGCGCCTGCATCGGGCTGGATCCCTTCGCGCCTTCCCTGCGGCCCGGCTACGTCTTTGCGGGCTACACCACAAAAGGCTACGCCATTGCCAAAAAGGACGGCCTGACCTATATCGTGAATCCCTACGGCTACACGCTGATCGCCAACAAGACCTATTCCCTGCCCGCTTCCTACGCGCCCGGGGATATCACAGCCGAGTGCCGCGCCGCCTTTAAGGAGATGGCTGCCGCCGCGGCCAACGACGGCGTGAGTCTGTTTATCGTATCGGGCTACCGCTCCTACGCCACGCAATCCGGCCTCTATCAGCGCTACGCCGCCAGAGACGGCTACGCCGCGGCGGATACCTATTCCGCCCGCCCGGGCTATTCGGAGCACCAGACCGGCCTCGCGATGGACCTGAATTCCGTTTCCGCCTCGTTCGCCAACACAAAGGAGGGCCGCTGGCTTGCCGCCAACGCCTACAAATACGGCTTTATTATCCGTTACCCGCTGGGGAAGCAGAGCGTGACCGGCTACGTTTACGAGCCGTGGCACGTGCGCTACCTCGGCAAAGACCTCGCCGCCGCGGTATACCGGTCCGGAGAGTGTCTGGAGGAGTATTTCGGGATCACGTCAAGGTACAGTTAAAAAAAGCGCCGGAAGGCGCTTTTTTAAGTTTTGAGTTTTGAGTTTTAAGTGTTGAGAATTAAAAGGCGATAGGTGATAGGCGATGCTGGCCACTGGCCACTGGTCACCGGCCACTGATGCCTGATGCCTTTGCCTTTGTCCTATTTGATCAGATCGTGCGCTTTAATAAATGCCACCGTCTCCTCCACGGTAGTAAACGCCAGCGCGACGACGGTATCCGCGCCGCCGTAATAGATCGCGATGCGCCCCGTAGCGCTGTCCGTCAGCGCCGCGCAGGGGAACACCACGTTCGGCACGTCGCCCACCAGCTCGTAGGTCTCGTGCGGGGCCAGCAGGAAGCAGTCCGCGCGGTGGAGCACCTTCCAGGGCTCGTCCTTATCGAGGATCGCCGCGCCCATGGCGTAGGTAAAGCCGTTGCAGCTGGTGAGCACGCCGTGGTAAAACAGCAGCCAGCCCTCGTCCGTTTCAATGGGCGTGGGGCCCGCGCCCACCTTGGTCATCTCCCAGTTTTTCCGCGGCTGCATCACGAAACGGTATTTGCCCCAGTAGGTGAGATCGGGCGAGCTCTGCAGAAAGATATCGCCGTAGGGCGTATGGCCGCGGTCGCAGGGGCGGATGAGCAGCTGATATTCGCCGCCCACCTTGCGGGGGAAGAGCACGCCGTTGCGCGCCACGGGATAGCAGGCGTCCTCCAGCTGCGTCCATTTCGTAAAGTCTTCGGTATACGCGATGCCGATGGTGGTGCCGTGGGGCGTCAGGTTGACCCACGAGAGGTAATATTTTCCGTCGATCTCGCACAGGCGCGGATCGTAGCCGCGGAAGATCACGGTATCGTCCAGCTCCCAGCGGATCCCGTCTTTGCTTTCGCCGGTTACCAGCGTATGGTCGCGGGTCATGGTGTCCACGCGGAACACGCCTTTAAAACCGTCCCCGTAGGGCACCACGGCAGAATTGAAAATGCTGTTGGCGAAAAAGAGATTGTCCCTTGTGATGATCGGGTTTTCGGTATAGCGCCACACGGGATAGCGCCAGCCCGCGGGTTTCTCCTGCCACGGGATATTCGCAAGCGGTTTGCCGAGGATCTTTGCCATAATGTATCGCCCCTTTCATTGTTTACGGATATTATACCCGGCGGAGAGAGAAATGTCAACGGAAGATGTTCGCTGACGCGAACGGGAATTTGCTCACTGCGTTCGCGGGAGAATGTTCGCTCCGCTCACGGGAGAATACTCGCTTACGCTCGCGGGAGGGTGCTCGCTCACGCTCGCGGGATTATTACAGGGAAAAAGAATTTTTCCCGCGCCGCAAGGCGCATCTCCCGTGCCGCAGGCACAACCTCCCGCGCCATCAGGCGCTATCTCCCGCACCGTAGGTGCACCATCCCGTTCGCGTCAGCGAACATCCCGACAAACTGAAATCTGAACCTCCCTGCCTCCCCCTTCGCCCGTTTCCGCTTGATTTTTCACCTGAAATATGGTATATTACAGATAAGAATTCACCGCAGAAGGAGCAAACACATGATTTACGTGACCTCGGACTGGCACGGCTGCGATCCCGAAGAGATCCAGGCGTTATTCAAAAAAGCGAACTTCAGAGAAAGCGATTTCTGCTTCGTGCTCGGAGGCGTCACCGACGGCGGCGACCACGGCGTGGAGCTGCTGGAATGGCTGATGGACCAGTACAACGTGGAGCTGATTTTAGGCGCGAGCGAGCAGCTGCTGCTCTCGCACGAATATCTGTTTAACGACGCGCCGCCCGCCCTCTCCCCCGTGCAGAAGGCCCTGCTCGACCAATGGAACAAAATGGGCGCGCTGCCCACGGTGACGGCCCTGAAAGCCAGAAAAGCGGACCAGCGGGACTATATTTTCGAATACCTGCACGACGCGCGTCTGTTCGACACCGTGGAGGTGAACGGCACGGACTATATCCTGACCCACAGCGGCCTCGGCGGCTTTTCGGAAACGAAAAAGCTGAGCGACTACACGGACGCGGAGCTGATCTGGAACGCGCCGAAGCTGACGGACCGGTATTTCGATCACGCCGTGACCGTGTTCGGCCACGTGCCCACGGATCATTTCGGCGCTGCATACGCCGGAAAGATATTAAAAACGGATACGTGGATCGATATCTGCACCGGCATCCCCACCCTGCTGCGGCTGGACGACGGGGAAGTATTTTACGCAAACTGAAAACAGAACCGAAAAGCAAAAAACCGGGGCGGCTCCTGAAAGGGAGAGCCCCGGATCTATTTTATCAGCGCGGCGTACGCGCCGCGGCGATATGTTGCTTCGCAACGCGATATATTTGCTTCGCAAATGCGATATACGCTTTTCTTGCGTCCGCATGCGATATGATATGCATTCCTTATCGCGTGCCGAAAGCACATATCGCGCCTTCAGGCATATCGCATCCCGCAGGGGATATATCGCGCATTCCGGAAGGAATGCATATCGCTCGCGCCAAAGGCGCGACTGATTCAAATAACGTAATCGTTTCCCTCCTGCGGGGCGGTGAGGTCCGCGAGGGTGACGGAATCGAAGAACTCGTTGGTGAGCTTGTTGAATCTTTCCCACATGGCCAGCGTGCGGCAGCGGGCGGCCCGCTCGCAGGTGTTGTGGCCGTCCTCCAGACACTGCACGGGCGCTAAAGTGCCCTCGGTGAGGCGCAGAATATCCCCGATCTTATACTCCTCGGGGGCGCGGTTCAGGCGGTAACCGCCGCCCTTGCCGTGCAGCCCGTCCACCATTTTGGCCTTGGTGAGCACGGGCATGATCTTTTCGATATATTTCAGCGACAGCTCCTGCCGCTCGGCAATGTCCTTCATGGGGATGTATTCGCCGTTGGAATGCTCGGCCAGATCGGCCAGTACCCGCAGAACGTACCTGCCCCTTGTAGAGATCATCATAAAACTAACTCCTTTGATTTATTTCAAATTATCAGCAGGATTAATCATTAATCATTAATCTTTAATTTTTAATCTTTAATTATTAATTAACAATGGTTCCCCCGCCCAGCACGGTATCGCCCCGATACACCACGGCCGCCTGGCCTTTGGTGACGGCGCGCTGGGGGGAATCGAATTTGATTTGTATTTCATCTTCGCCGGTCTGCGTGACCGTGGCGGGCTGCGCGGCGTGCCGGTAGCGGATCTTCACCTCTGCGCGGATGGGCTCGTAAATATCGTCCACGGCGGAAAGATTGATATCCCTTACCGTGACGGTATCGGTAAACAGCCCCTCGCCGTGGGTCAGCGTGACGGTGTTGTTCACAGGGTCGATCTTCGTTACGAACAGCGGCGCGCTGCTGGCGATGCCGAGGCCCTTGCGCTGACCGACGGTATAGTGGATCACGCCCCTGTGCCGCCCCAGCACCCTGCCGTTTTCGTCTATAAAATCCCCGGGGGGCGAAACGCGGCCCGAGCGGCGCTCGATGACGGCGGCGTAATCCCCGTCCGGCACGAAGCAGATATCCTGGCTGTCCGGCTTGTGGGAATTCACAAAGCCGTGGGCCTCTGCGATGGCGCGGGTCTCGGCCTTGGTAAGCGCGCCCAGCGGAAACAGCGTACGCGCCAGCTGCTCCTTTGTGAGCGAATACAGCACATAGCTCTGGTCCTTCCCGGCGTCCAGGGCCTTTTTCAATACGAAGCGGCCGTTCTGCTCCTCGATGCGGGCGTAGTGCCCGGTCACAATGTAATCGCAGTTCAACAGCCGCGCCCGCTCGTAGAGCTTTTCGAACTTCATATAGCGGTTGCAGTCGATGCAGGGGTTCGGCGTGGCGCCCGCAAAATAGGCGTCCACGAATTTATCGATGATCTTTTCGCCGAAATCCTCCGCAAAGTTGAACACGTAATAGGGCATGCCAAGCGAATATGCCACGCCGCGGGCGTCCTCCACGTCGTTCAGGGAACAGCAGGTTTTGGAATCGATCCCCGCCGTCTCGTTTTCAAACAGACGCATGGTGCAGCCCACGCAGTCGTAGCCCGCGTCCCGGGTGAGCAGCGCGGCCACGCTGGAATCCACGCCGCCGCTCATGGCGATCAGCGCGCGCTTCTTTTTCTCACACATCGCAGCTCTCGCAGTCGTGCATGCCCTCGAACAGGGCGGGATCGTAGGCGATGCCGTGGCGGTCGTAATAGTCCTTGAGCGCCGCCTTGATGACCTCCTCCGCCAGCACGGAGCAGTGGATCTTATGGGCGGGAAGCCCGTCCAGCGCCTCCACCACCGCGCGGTTGGTGAGCTCCAGCGCCCTTTCCACCGGCTGGCCCTTGATGAGCTCCGTGGCCATGGAGGCCGAGGCGATGGCGCTGCCGCAGCCGAAGGTCTCGAACTTGATATCCACAATGATGCCGTCCCGCACCTTGATATAGAACTTCATGATATCGCCGCAGCGGGCGTTGCCCACCTCGCCGACGCCGTCCGCGTCCTCAATCACGCCCACGTTGCGCGGGTTGCGGAAATGATCCATCACTTTTTCACTGTATAATGCCATGGTTTTCTCCTTTTCACGGTGTGATAAACTGCTGCTTGCCGCTCATGAGGTCGCGCCAGACGGGGCTCATGCCGCGCAGCAGCGCCACGACCTCTTTGACCGACGTTATAATATAATCCGCGTCTTCAAACGTAAAATGCTCGTCAATGGAAAGGCGCAGGCTCCCGTGGGCGATCTCGTGCGGGCGGCCGATGGCCAGCAGCACGTGGCTGGGCTCCAGCGAACCGGAGGTGCACGCCGAACCGGACGAGGCGGCAATGCCCTTGTCGTCCAGCAGCAGCAATATGGATTCGCCCTCGATGCCCTCAAAGCAGAAATTGACGTTGCCGGGCAGGCGGCGGTCCCGATCCCCGTTGAGCACACCGTGGGGGATCCCGCTTAAACCCGCGATCAGCCGGTCCCGCACCGCCGTCATTTTGGCGGCGTTCTCATCCAGATGCGCCACGGCCTCCTCCAGCGCCGCGGCCATGCCCACGATGGCGGGCAGATTTTCCGTACCCGCGCGCTTGCCGCGCTCCTGCGCGCCGCCCTCGATGAGGGACGAGAGCAAAATGCCCTTGCGGGCGTACAGCGCGCCCACGCCCTTGGGCCCGTGGAACTTGTGGCCGGAGATCGAGAGCATATCGATATTCATGTCCTTCACGTCGATGGCCACGTGCCCCGCGGCCTGCACCGCGTCCGTATGGAAGAGCACCTTCCTTTCGCGGCACACGGCGCCGATCTCCTGAATGGGCTGGATGGAACCGATCTCGTTGTTGGCGAACATCACGGTGACGAGGCAGGTATCCTCCCGGATGGCGGCGGCCACCTCCTCCGGCGTGACGATGCCGTTTTCGTGCACGTCCAGAAGCGTGACCTCAAAGCCCTCCTTCTGCAGCCTGATCAGCGTGTGCAGCACGGCGTGGTGCTCGAAGGCGGTGGAAACGATATGCTTTTTGCCCTTTTTCAGGCCGATTTTCGCGGCGGTGAGGATGGCCTGGTTATCCGCCTCGCTGCCGCCGGAGGTAAAGGTGATCTCCTTGGCTTCGGCACCGAGGCACTTCGCCACGGTCCCGCGGGCGGCCCAGAGCGCCTCGTTGGCGCGCTGCCCCACGGAATGCAGCGAGCTGGGGTTGCCGTAATTCTCCTGCAGAAACGGCAGCATGGCCTGCACGGCCGTATCGCTCATGCGCGTGGTGGCGGCGTTGTCGGCATATATATACACGGTAAATCACTCCTTTTTCGTTTTCAGTTTTGTGGCTCTGATCAAATGAGAAATGAGAAATGTGGAATGAGGAATTATCGGTAGCGGCTGAAGCCGCATGAAAGAAACGATATTTGCGAATTCAGCATATGTAATCGGGTAAGGGCGGAGCCCTTCCGACACTTTTCACTCTTCACTCTTACCTCTTCACTGGAATTTTCAGGGCGTCGAGCCCTGCAAATTCCAATTACCCTACAACTTGGTAGGTAATTCGTCCATATCATACCACCCGCCCGGTGGTTTGTCAACGGGTTAACAGAAAATTTTCTTGCAAATTCGTTTTTTTTATGATAGTATCAATTTATGTATCAGAAGAAATATATAAAGGAGGAACCGATGATGACGTTCCGTAAATGCGTTGCCATCCTTTTATGCTTCACGCTGCTGCTCCCGCTGGGTCTGACGGCGACGGCCGCCGACGGGGAAACCGAGGATCCCGACGCCGACGCGCCCGTAAAGATCGCGGTGGCGGATTCTCTGGAGAGCGCCTTTGCCGAGGGCGAAAACAGCCTGCTGGTGTTCGTGACCGGCATCGGGCAGAGCTTTTCGTATCTGTTCGATGAGAGCTACGTTGCCCCGGGCGCCTTTGAACACGGCACGCTGCAGGATTACGAAAACTACGCGCCGCTGATCGCCAACGGCAAGTACAAGGCCCGCTGGAACCTGTTCAACGATTTCAACGAGCAGTTCGCGCAGACCGAAACCAAGCAGACGATCGCAAAGCTGGTGTTCCAGCTGCTTCTTACGCTGTTCGTGCGCAAAAACGTGGTGAAGGAAGACGATATCCGCACGCTGGTAAAGCAGCTGTTCACCTTCAATTTCGTGGATGAAAACGGCGAGCACAACCCCCGTGTGGTCACCCCGCGCTATACCATGCCCGTTTCGGAATACCCCTACGGCTACGATACGGACGGCAGCTGGTGGAGCGAGGCCAAGCACCGTTTCTATACCTCCATCCCCTGCGAAACGGCCGCCAAGGCCAAGCTGGGCGCAAACTACGAGGATTACCTTTACTGCTTCAATTTCAACCCCTTCTCCTACGTCACCCGCAACGTGGAGGACCTGCACGACTACATTGAGACCGTGCTGGCCACCAACAAGGTGGGCGCCACAAAGGTGGTGCTGATCCCGATGAGCATGGGCGCTTCCGTGGTCAGCTCCTATCTGGCGGCCTACCCGGACGTTGAGGACAACCACGTGCGCCGCGTGGTGAGCATCGTGGGCGCGTGGAACGGCTCCGATATCATTCTGGATCTGGTGCGCGAGGAATACGCCGATAACAGCGCCAATCTGTTCTACAACGGCATCATCGCCGGTCTGGTGGGCGAGCCCTGGGGCTACGCGGTGAACTTCGCGCTGCGCCTCTTCAGCAAGCAGAGCCTGCGCGACTTTATCGACGAGGCGCTGGCGGTGTTTGTGGACGAGATCTTTCTGAACACGCCCTCGCTGTTCGCCCTTGTGCCGGATTACGGCTACGAAGAGGTGCGCACGCGCGTGAAGAGCGAATCCGTGCTGCGGGAGGCGGATTTCTACCATGAGGCCGAGGCAAGCGTCAAAACCCGCCTTGCGGCGCTGGAGGAGCAGGGCGTCACCTTCTCCTTCCTTTCCGGCTACGGTCTCCCCTACGGCGCGATCACGGGCGATTACAAGGTGTTCGGCTTCCTTCACACCGCCGAGCGCACCAACAGCGACGAGATCATCAATATCGATTCCACCGCGCCGGGCACGCAGTACGTGGCTTACAACCAGAAATTTGCCGATCCGGACGGCCGCGAGCTCTCGCCGGACGGCAGCATCGATATCGCGAAGGCTTATTATAAAGACAGTAGCTGGTATTTCTATCAGCAGAAGCACGAGCTGGAATACAACAACACCGCCCTCTCGCTGGCCGTGGATCTGGCGCTGGGGCAGGTAAAGACCGTGGCGGACTGCGACGACCTCAACGAAGACGGCGTTTACTATCCGCAGTTCAACGGCGCGCGGGACGTGAGCAATCTGGTAAAGCACCACATCCCGGCGTATCAGGCTTACATTGCCGCGGGCAATCAGCCGAGCGAGCAGCTGGCAAAGCAGTACGAAAAATGCCTTGCCATGATGGAAAACACCGAAAATAACCCCGGCGCGGACAACATCATTATGGAATCCTTCCGCGATATGCTGATCTCTGAAGGCGCTCTGGAGGCCCCGGCGCAGAAGAACGCCTTTGAGCGGCTCTTCAACACCTCCATGGAAAAGGGCAACTCCTTCATTTACCGCCTGTTCGGCGCGAAGGGCTTCCTTGACTTCACGAAATAAATAACGCCCAAATAAACCGATCTCCCCTGCGGTTCGCCGCGGGGGAAATTTTTGCCTCTTCACGGAAAGTTGGGGGATTTTGTGCTTCGCACTTAGGGAAACCCCCGGCGAGGGTTTCCCTAAAACCTTTCCTGCGCTTGTATAAGCGCAAAGATTTCGCCCGCTGCGGCGGGCGACCGTGGGCGCTGCCC
>JAEEGL010312013.1_pt1 | contig 10304 bp, 9 predicted proteins | sample 9134231 | NCBI WGS metagenome assembly JAEEGL01 (sample SAMN16246548, study PRJNA631951) | gut metagenome | biome: gut microbiome; feature: rumen; material: fiber-attached | host: Bos | place: Iran: Karaj | collected 2018-10
ATCATTTAAATAACCATATTTATTTCTTAGAATACTTAAATTACGTAAAACTTTATATCTTGAAATAATATTACTGTCAAAGGCGTATACATATGGATTAAAAGATTTCTTTATCTCTTCATCACTATTATAAATATCTAAAGCCATAAAACTTTCTAATTTTTTTACCAATTCATCTTCCATAATCCCTAAATCAAAATAAGGAATCATAATATCACCTTTTACTGAATTCTGATAATCTCTTATAGTTTCTACATAAATATCATAGTTAGGAATTAAAGTATCATAGTAATTAGTTACAAAATTATTAGCTATTAACTCTTCCATAGTTGAATGATTATTAATAGTCATTTCATCTTTATCATTATAAAAATCTGTTTTATTTCTCTGTCCTGCTTTAACACTAGAAAAGAAATCATTATAAAACTCTTCTTTACTACATCTTTGCATCATATAAAACCAATAAATATATTCTGTATATGAAGTACGACCCAATTCACTAGTATTTCTTCCAAAATAATTTAAAATATTAGCATCATTATTCTTTTTTCTTTTTCCATTTAAAATAAACTCATGATATTTAGGAACAGTTTCTTCAATTTTCCTAAAATAATATGTTCTTGGACTATTCAAAAGTCCTAATTCAATTACAAAATGAATTTTATCTTCTAAATCATTTTGGACTAAAGCCGTTATCTTTACATCATGAAAGTTAAATAATCTAAACAATTCAATATTTTTTTTAATTAACCATGTTGGTTTAGTTATAACCCATAAATAATCAATATTAGATAAATCATATTTATCACTAAGAATATCTTCACTTTCTTTAATAAGTCGAATATTCTCCCAAACATCATCATCACATACTTCTGAAATCGTTGAATAAAGTAATTTTTGATTTCCTTTTCCACCACTATTTTTTAAAGCAGTATTTCGTCTCCTTTTAGAACTTTTTTCATTAATCCAAACACCAACCATAGCATTTTCAAAATAAAGTTCTTTTATTTTATATTCTTTAGGTAATACCTTTTCATAATAGAAATTCTTTACATAATCATATTTGGCATATAAAGTAATTACAAGTATGGTCGAAAAGCAAAATTTATCAATAATCTTAACTTGTTTAAAAAAATCTAATATACTTCTTGCATTAACTAAATCAATTCTAGTACATATTTCATCCTGATATTTTCTTAATAAATCAATTTTTAGTGAATCATTAAAATACTCTTTAAATAAATTTATTACATCTTCAAAATCCTTCTTTTCATTAGCAATACGACCATTAATATTTTTAGAAACAGATAATTCTTTAATTAAATCACTAATATCTTGATACGAAAAACTATCGTAATCAACAACTTCCAAAAGAGCTTCCAACATTTCATATGTATAATACTTTTTACGTCCCTTACCTTCTAGTAAGTTCCTAAAACTTTCTAAATTACTTAGTGTTTCTTCATCAATTTTTACCTTAGATAATTCAGTAATTCTTCTTTCAAATTCTTCTTTTAAATAACCTAATCTTTCACTAAAGCTTTTTATTGCTTGTCTAGTCTCTTCATTCAAACTCAAGTAACCCTGCTTAAAATCATACTTTGCAATTAAAGTATTTTTAGCATTTTTAATTATTTTTTCTAAATCAATAATGCCAAAACTTCTTGAATTAACGAGATTAATAGCTATACTAAAATCAAAATCTTTAAATATTTGTTCATTAGCTAATGCATCTTGTGATGCTCTAATAATATTTAATATACTAGAAATCCTATTTAGTTCTTCTTGACTATTTTGTTTTAAATCATTTATTTTATTATTTAATATCTCTAATATAGCCATTATTTATCTCCTTTCTAAATTAATTTTTTACTATCTTCTCCAATTATACTATTAATAATTCTATTTTGTAATTCAATATAATCTAAATCTTCTTCCTCAATTAATGATATTTGATTTTTTATAGCAAACAGATTTTTATTAACCGCTAATTTAATCACATGATCAAATTTTTCATTATTATTATCTACCCCACTTATTATTAAGATATTTTTATTAATAACAATATACGCTAATTTCATTTTAGAAGTAGTTACCATAGAAATACTTTTACCTAAAAGTTTTTCTTCATCTTCCACACCTAACATATGATTAGTTCTAACTCCTTCTATTCTGGCATTATTAATGCTATCAGCTTTTTGTAACAACGCCTTAATACTACTTTTATTTTTATCAACTAATAATTCTTTTTTAATAATTAAACGATTAAAAGCATCTAAAGCAAAATAAACATTACTGTTTTCTAAATCATCATTAATACTATTAATAGACATTAATCCATTTAATATATTGGCTAAATTTTCAAATTCACCAATCATTTCATGAAAAAATACTATTTCACCATCTAAATCACTATCTATTTGTAAATCAATAATTCCATCAATATAACTTTCAATATCTTTTTTTAATTTAAAGAAAGCTAAAGTATATATTTTAAACTTAATTTCATCATTAAAATCATATTCACCAATTTCAGTTGGATTATTAACAAAAGCATTGTATGTTTCAATTTCCCCTTGATTCATATTTTTTCGAATATTAAAGCAATAAACTAATAATTCTTTAAATGATTCTTTCTTCTTTTGATAGTCTTTAATTAATTCATTAAAGCGTTCTTGATAAAATTTTTCTTTTAAATCTTTACTTTTTTCTTTACTATTTCTAAGATCATTTTGTCTTATCGATAACATTACAACTGGATAGAATAAAATATTCTTTTTCTTATAATCATCTAATTGATATTTATTTAATAATTCTTTTATTAAAGTGAAGTCAATTTTACTACCACGAATTAATTCTCCTAATCTTTTAATTCTCTCTTTATCAAATTGAACTTTTATAGATAAACCACTATATTCACTATTTAACTTAATTATTTTCGGAGAAGTAACTATTCTTTCATAAATAGCCTTAACAGCTACATTATCAAAATTATCTTGCTCCAAAAAGAAATTTAGTGCATCAAAAGAAGACTCTAAAGAATTATCAATGTATAAAAATAATTCTTTATAGTTTAGAATTTCTTTCATATTATCTTTACTTAAATCAGATATTTCCTTAATTTTATTAATAAGACGTTCTAAATCTTTAATTCTTCGTTTATCATTATTATAAATCGTAATCATTTCTTGTAATTCATGTTCAACTTTTTGAAGAAAATTCTCCCAGTCTTCTTTAATAATAGGAAATATTTTGGAAGATAAATTTGAATTTTGCATATACACTCCTATTCTATATTTTATTATAGCATAAGATAGTTTACTAATAAATAAAAAAAAGTAACTTTTATGAAATTTGTTACTCATTTTTTAAATAATCAGGATTAACATTATCATCTATTTCTTTATCAATACTACTCTCCTCAACAATCGTCTCATAATCATCAAGACTATCATCAACAGCTATTTTAACCTTTACATCACCAACTAATTCAATACCAAGTTCCAAATCAATTTGATAATTTATGGTATCACCATCAATGTTTACACTAACACACCTAGGATCTGTTAAACTTCTCAAGACGATTCCAACATTATCACAATCCGTTTCAACATCTCGCATTTTAATTGTTTCAGTGTACGAATGAGATTCCTTTACAACATCAGTTTTAGTATCATTATCATAAGAATACCAAATATTTACATCAAAACTACCATCAATAATAATTTTATCATTTTGTCTAACCCCATTATATTTATGATTAATTACCCAGCAACCAAGTACTGTTGATGGAGTATTATTAACGATTATTTTATCCACGATATGAAAGATTTTTTTCCCCTTACTAATCACTGCTTTTGATATTATTTCACGATATGCCATATTCACCTCTCATTTTAGTGTATGCAAGAGATAAAATATGTTAACAAAAATTTATGTATAAAGACTTATTTCACTTAAACTAATGTTATTAGAAAAGTCAAGTTGTATTTTATTAATCTTATCTTTTAATAATGGAAGCTGTAATTTAAAAGCCTTTACCCCATTTATTTTAATATTTTCCAAAATGTACTTATTATTAATAGTAACGGTAGCTAAAGTATTATTAAAATTAGTTCCATCACTATATAGCCAAATGTCTTCCACTGTTTTATTATTTAAGTTAATAGTTACTGATTTAGTTGTTATTATTTGACATGCTGTTATTGGATTAATATTTAAATATTTACTAGTACTAAGTGCATTATAATTAATACCATCTTTTAATTCAAAAGTGTTTTTTGCACTAACTATCACATCATATTCATTACGATTTAACTGATATTTTCCTTTATGTCCTGATGGTAAAGGAAGATTAATATTGGTTGGACCATTAATGAATAATTTTCCACTATTATCAACACCAAATTGATCAATATTAAGTTTTCTTTCAACAAATGCGCCATTCTTCCAAATTATACTATGATAAACAATATAATAATTTTTTCCATCAATAGTAAATAAACTATTATGACCAGGTCCATCATTTGAAGTTAATAATGGAGTATTTAATGTTTGATCTGTAAAAGGACCTAATGGGGAAGATGAAGTTGCATAGCCTACTCCATACCATTTAGTATAATAATCATTAGCAGAATACATTAAATAATATTTACCATTGTATTTAAAGATACTAGGGCCTTCATTTAATGGTGGTTTGGAATGAGTTGCCCATGACTGCTTGGCATACAAAATGGTTTGAGGACTGCCGATAATTGATTTTAAATCTTTAGATAACTGAACAGCATATAAATCATTTCCAGCATGATAATATAAGTAAACATTACCATTTTCTATTAAAACAGTTCCATCAATATTCAATTTAGCATATTTATTAAGTGGAATCATACTATAATATTGCCATCCACTAGATATTTTATCTGAAACAGCTAAATATAGCTGAATATTCCAATTTGATGTAGTTCCACCACTATATATCAAATAATATTTATTATTATATTTAAATAATTCAGGAGCCCAAAACGCATTAAAAGATTTTTGTGAACCATTATTAAAGTTTTTTTTATCAATAACATAGCCATTATCCGACCAATCAATTAAATCACTAGAACTATAATACTTTATACCACCACTACCAAAGGTAGCAAATAAATAGTATACACCATTTTCATAATAAATCATTGGATCGGCAGATACAAAAGGACTTTCCTTATTATTCTTTATAAACTTAGAGTTATTATAGTAAGCGTTGTTATCATTAGGAATAGAAAGTTTTATCTTTGTTTCTCCTAATATCATTTTACGAATTAAAATATAATCTATTATTGTTATTTTACCATCACTATTAACATCCGCTTGTTTAAGTATATTTCCGGTTAAAAGACTTATGTTTAACAAATGCTTCCTAATTAATACATAATCACTTGTTCCAATAATTCCATCATCGTTAACATCACCATTAATATCACTAGCTAAAACATTAATAGAAACTAAAATAATTAATAAACCAATAATTATCTTTTTCATATTTTATCCTCAACAATGATATTATACCAAATATTAAAAAAATAGTTTAGATTTTTCCAAACTATTTCAGACTATTAACAAAATTTCTTTTATTATTTAATAAATCTCTTACAATGCAGCTAATTGTTGTTGTAACATTTTTATTTTATTTTCTATATCTTCTATTCGTAATTCAACTTTTTTGATATCATCATCTATTTTTGTTAACTCTTTTTCTGCATTAGTTTCAATTTTACTTTTTATTCCTTCCATTTCATTAATATTAGATGTAATACCATTAGACATATTTTGATTAATATTTTCAATACCAGTCAAAATATTACCACTCGATAATGAAGAACCTATACTACTAAACTTATCACTTAAATTTTGAAATCCTCCAATACAATGATTAAATTGCTCATTCAATTGTTCTTGGAATTTTCTTAATTCTTTTCTTTTATCTAACAAGCTTTTTTTCTCCTTTAATAAACTTTTTAAAGTGGCTTGCAATCCAGCTATTTCTTGTGCTATCCTTTGTCTTTCTTTTTCCCTTAGTTCTTCATCCATTACTTATTCCCCTCAATACTTTTTTTAGTATCAGTTACATATTGATTGTATTCATCAATAATTGTTTTAAAAATGTTTTTAAAATAAACATCTTTTTCATTTATCTTAATCTCTTCTTTTTTTAAATAATTTAAATAATCTGACATAATTTTACTTGAATTAGGGGTATTTAAAACAGTAGGCATACTTTCTAATTCATTTTCAATACAATTTAAAGCATTGATTATTTCACTATGATTTTTTTCAAACTCACTTCTAATCTTTTCAATATCACTAATTCTATATTTTACAATACTTACTCTTTCCATTTCGTCACCATATTATCATTCAATTTTCTTATTTTATTCTGTGCATTTTTATATATTTCATTAAAATCATTATGGTAAGTATTGGAAACATTTAAACAAGTTATCAAATTACTGTGTAATTCCTTTAATTCATCTATATAACCGTTATAGGCAATAAAAAAGTCATCTCTTGCTGTTCCTTCCCATTCAATATCAATTAAAGACTGTTCTAAATTATTTATACACTGTTCTACCTTAGTTATTAATTCCTTTAATCGAATATTCTTAGAATTTAATTCATCAAATTTAACTAAATATCCACTCATAATAATCCTTCATTACACATTAATCTCTACTATTACGTAATATTCTTTGATATTCGGCTTCTATCATTTTCCATTCTTCTTCACTAATACTTAATGTTTCTTCTAAATTATCTATTGATTTTACTTTTGCAACATACAAATCTTTATTAGGGTTCATATTATCCATATCAGTATAAATAATATAATTGTATTCCTTTTGAATAATTAACAATAATTTATATTCTGTTAGTACATTATCTTTATATATAGTAATTATATCTTGCTTAATCATTTTCATCTCTCCATTTTTACTTTATTACTTATTGCTTCAGTATCACTAGTCTTATCATGCAATTTTCCATCCCAATTCTTTATCATATTAAGGAAAGATTCTTTATCTAAAACTGTTATACAATTATCATTTATTATTACACAATCACTTTCAATTAATTCAATAAAAGCGGTAGTATCTATAAACTTAGCTACACCATTATGCTCATATTTTTCTGTACTTTTAGTTAAAATATCTGTATATCCACTACCAATACAAATTAAATGTAAATCAAAATCTTCTTTTTTCGTATTAAATTTTATATAAAAATTATCCAACGAATAAACATTACCATCAATTATTATTGTACCACTATCATATAAATCAACTATTTTTTGGTCATATTTATGAGTCATATAGTACTCATCACGGCGTTCAAAGTATTTTATTCTTTCACTACCACAACTTATAATATCAGCAGCACGTGTATCTACAGTTGAACCTAACATTACTAAAAATGATGTTGTTAATAATAAATGTTTAATTCTTTTTGAAACACTTTTAGAATTCAATTTTACTTTTCTATCTTTCATACTTTCTTCTTTATTAAACATCTAATCTCTTCCTTTCCAATATAATCTATTTTAATCATATGATCTTTTATATGGTGTATCAAGTACACTATCTATATTATTGGTATAGTATCCACCATAATCACCACCCAAAGCCTCAGTTATTGCATTATATAATTCTTCATCACATAGTTCCTTTAATCTGTCAGGATTAACAAAATAAGCATTCATAGCATCAGCAAAAAATTCAACAACCGACCCTTTGTAATCTTCATATCCATTCCACAAAACATCAGGTAATAATTGATGGTATTTGTCATAAAGTCCTTTCCATGCTTCTGTTTTCACACCAGTTGAATAATTACGCCCATTTAATAAATCCTCATAAGTTAGATCGAGTCCTTCAAGATTATCATCAAAACAATGGGAAAGCTCATGAATAATAACATCTCTCGTATAAAATGCATTTATATCCGAAAAATAAATTCCATTATGAAAATCCTCAAGAGCCATTAAAACAACTACATTACCACCTGCATCATAAAATAATCCTGGACAATAATATCCAGCCCAGTTGCCTTTATGATCTTGTGAATCACTATCACTTGTTAAAATAACAGTTGATTTAGTACCATTTCCACCTACAGTATTCTGAAAAGACTCTGGCAACGCTCTCATTGTATTAATTATATTAGCCTTAAAATAATCATAAGCTATTCTTTCAATATCAGTACAATCTTCGGGCAAAACCTGTACAAAATCATACCAACATTCACTGGCAATATCTATTCCCTCACTATTTTTCTCATAATTATCGATTGTCTCCAAATCAAAATCATAAAGCTCATTTCTCAAACCTCCTCCAGGACGAGGTCGAAATTGATTGTCATTATAATTTTTAGGTCTTCCACGCAACAAATAATTAATGACACCTTCAAATGCTTTTTTGCCACGATTATCATAAATATAGTTTAATTCTTCAATTATTATATTAACATCAAAATCTTTTAGTGCTCCTTCAACTAAACGTTTATATTTCAAATATGGTAGCCCTTTATCATATAAGTCTTTTCCATAATCATACTGATAAGATAACCGCTCACTTATTTCACCAAAGCTCATTTTATTTTTAATACTATTATCACTATCTTCAAGTTTATTAATCACATCATCAACTAAAAATGTTTTAATATCATTTAAGCCACTTTCAATAGCATTCTGCATTTTCATCTTATTATTATAAAGTGATTCTAAATCACTAGAAACATCAAAAAAAGAAGGTATATCCATTTTTTCAGGTGAACATCCCATTGTATGCATTTCATTTTCAATGCCTGCATATTGATTACATATTTCAGTTATTTCATTTGGATCAATATCAATAAATGAATTCATTTTCTATACATCCTCTCATCTATTTTAATATTAACACATCCAATATGCTTTTTCAACAGTAACATTCAACCTGTATTTAAATTACCTTCTTCTCTTTTAACTATTTAATATTAATAATCTCTCTAATATCTTTTTCATTATAAGCAATGGTTATTTTATCACCAATTTTAATAAATGGTAATTTATTACTATTAACTTTAATACTTGCTCGATATCTCTTATTATCAGAGTCAACTATATAATAATAAGTATTTCCATCAATAGTAGCATTACTAATATTTGAAACAGTTATTTCTATTTCTTTACCTTTCGTTTGAATACCATTATTATTAATATAATTATAAGCTGCATTTTGAATACCAGAAGCTGCATCCGTTACTACTACTTTCTGGTAATCAGCTACATCGACAAATGCATACATTTTAACAAGTTCTGCATCATCTTTCAAACTAATAACATAAGTAGGTCTTCCAGATAAATTAATTAAAATTGGAAAACTAGCTGTATAATTCATTTGTTGAACTTGACCTCTAGCACTATCCATTGCACTATATTCTTCAGCACCTGGACAATCAAAGTATTTTGTTTCTTTGGTTCTTAAATTAGTAAGAATAAAGCCTAAATTACTTTCATCAGATACGACACTAGTAATACCAGTATACATATAAATATCATCTGATATTGCAATATAATTATAGCCATCAGTTGTCATTTTCATTCCCTTTTGGCCAAATAAAGTATTCCAAAAACCATTAACATAACGTCCCCAGTCATCCACTTGAGAAATAATTAAATTTGGTGAATAAACATGATCAACCCATGTTGGAACTTCTTCTTTAGAATACTTTTTACTCTCTCCAGTAACCGCATTTAAAATAATAACACCAGTAATATCTTCTCGTTGTTCTATTCCACTATAACCTATTACTGGCATAATCCAATATGGTACTCCTTCATTATCAATTTCAAAATTTAAACTACCAAAGATATCCGTTGGATAACGAAATCTTAGTTTACGATAAACATTTTCAAAAAACATTGCTTTAGGAGAATATTTTATTCCCTTTTCAAGTTTAACTAATTTACTCTCTCCAGTAACAGAATTTACCATTACATAGCCAGGTATTCCATCAGAACGATTCGTAAAATACTTTATCCAGTCATAATAATCAAGAGGTGTAACACGTACTATTTCATCTTGATAGTTAATCTGCGTATACAAATTGCTTACTTCAAATTGACTAACAAGTTCTCCCATTCCACCCATTACACGCTCTCCTAATTTCATCGAAGAATTTTTATCCACAATAGCTAAAGTATTAAAATTAACTTCTTCAATTTCATCAGTAAAATTAGCATTGGTAATCGTTATTCGATTAGCGTATTTCTTAGCCATAAA
>JAEEGL010510057.1_pt1 | contig 10304 bp, 12 predicted proteins | sample 9134231 | NCBI WGS metagenome assembly JAEEGL01 (sample SAMN16246548, study PRJNA631951) | gut metagenome | biome: gut microbiome; feature: rumen; material: fiber-attached | host: Bos | place: Iran: Karaj | collected 2018-10
AATCGCGATTAATATTCCGAAAAATATTGCCAGTCTGAAATATCCTGAGGTTAAAAATCCTCTTTCCGTCAATACGGCAAACATATCCGTAAATTTTTCCGGAGCTGACAGAAGCTCGAAGCCGGCTTTCGGCGCAACCTTTGACATGGGCTCCAGACACGGAACAAACACTCCCCAGATAATGGTGCCCAGCATTACGGGTACTATTCCCGAAAGTCCTGCGTATACTCCCGCAAATATTATAACCACATACGGTATATTAAAATGGAAGCATATCATCAGCGCGGGTATAAGCAAAGCCGGTTTGGGAAACAGTCTTATGTAAAACACGCCTATTATGAACATTACAAGGACAACAATCATGCAAAGCTCCACGGAAACGGAGTACAAATATATAGCTGACGCCGCCACTGTAAGCAAATAAAATCCAAAAGGCGAAATAACCGTACAAAGCAGTCCGAAGAACAGTGAAAGAGCCATTATGTGGCCTGTGCCCATAGCTCCGAAGCACATAAATCCCATTGTACGGAATATGAAAAATCCAATCAGGAATTTAAGCACCACCAAAAGGATATCTCCTCGCTTAATATATAAATTAATTAATTTTTCTCTGAAAACATATATATCTCCCATCGATAATTCTCCTCATAAATATTGTTTTATCCATTCGTATTATACATCCAGCCAACTCTTTAAATCATTCTCCATACAAATCTTCTATACTGAGAAGTCTGATAGCCTTTTTATACATTTCGTCCGTTTCATAGTCCCAGTCTTTTCTGTCGGAATGGGATCTTTCCAGAATCTTTTTCAATGTATCGCTGTCAAGCTCTCCTCTCAGCCATCTTCTTGAAGAAGCCGCCACAGAGTTTTCGGGCCACTCAGTAAACTTGCCCACAAGCTCCTCCAGCTCCATCTGGTTGAAAATCTTCTGCAGATATGCCAGCTTTTCCAGCCTGTTTTGGGCGTCATTGTATTTTTTCTTGTTTATGGCCGTTCCTATGGATGTGTATATTATCAATAGAATTATAAGGACTATTACGACCTTGAAAATAATACCGCTGAAATCATCTGAGAAAAAATCAATATTCTCGTTGAGGATATTGTATCCCAGATAGAAAAACGCAAGTATGACAAAGCCTATAAATATCAGTATCCTTGTCCAGCTGTTCTTTTTGAATATATAGTCACCCATGTAATAGCTGTCCGCTATCCGGTCTTGTTTTCCATATTTTTCCTCATACACCGCCATTGCGGTCATGACCTTTATTTTGTCTTCATTAAGCATAATACACCTCATGAGATATAATAAAACTACTCTAATAATTTATTATATCATGAAACAAAGCTATTTTCCTTATTTTTTTATGTATTTTTCGATTTTTTTACATATTTTTTGTATTTTTTTATAATTATAGCATAAATATACCGGTTTCTTAACTGTTTTTTGCTTTTTACAGAGGTTTTTATTTTGGGAATCCAACAAAAAATTCCCACCGGCAATAATACCGATGGGAAAATATTGTTTATGTATATGCTTTTTTACTTTTTGTCAGAAGGTTTAATATCTTCTACTGCTTTTTTTACATCTGCAGCTTTCTCTTCTACAGCTTCTTTAACTTCTTCGGCTTTCTCTTCTACAGCTTCTTTAACTTCTTCGGCTTTTTCTTCCACAGCCTCTTTCACTGCTTCAGCTTTTTCTTCCACAGCTTCTTTAACTGCTTCTGCCTTTTCTTCCACAGCTTCTTTTGCTGCTTCAGCTTTTTCTTTTACTGCTTCTGCTTTCTCTTCTACAGCCTCTTTAGCTTTTTCAGCTTTGCTTTCTGCTGCTGCTTTTGCGTCTGCGGCAGGTTTTGCTGCTGCGGGAGCTGCGTCTACAGGCTTGGGAGCAGGAGCGGCAGGTGTGCCTTCAATAACCTTTTTAGGACATTTAGCTACACAAGTTCCGCACTGGATACATTTTGAATAGTCTACATGAGCTATGTTATCTGTAACTGTAATAGCTCCTGTAGGACAGTTCTTTTCGCAAAGTTTACATCCGATACAGCCGATCTTACAATTAGCCATAACGTCTTTACCTTTATCTTTGGAGCTGCAGCCCACTCTGACAAGATTCTTGGCAGGTACAAGCTCGATTAAGCCCTTAGGACAAGCTTCTATACATTTTTTACAAGCTACGCAGGCATCTTTATCAACTACTGCGATTCCGTCTACGATATGGATCGCGTCAAACGCACATGCTGCTACGCAAGATCCTAAACCGAGACATCCGAATGAACAGCCTTTTGCGCCGCCTGCAAGCTGTGATGCCATAACACAATCGGAAATACCGTCATAATTATATTTATCAACAGCAACTCCGCATTTACCCTGGCATTTTACATATGCAGTTACTTTTTCAGTTGATCCTGCTTCAACGCCCATGATTGCGCCGATTTTTGCTGCGACAGCTGCGCCGCCTACAGGACACTGGTTTACGGGAGCTTTGCCTTCAGCGATCGCTGACGCAAGACCGGGACAGCCGGGATATCCGCAGCCGCCGCAGTTAGCTCCGGGAAGTTCCTCTAAAATAGCCTCCACTCTGGGATCCTCATCTACGTGGAACTTAACGCTTGCCACACCAAGTAAAGCGCCAAAGCCTATACCAAGAATAGCAATACTTATTGCTGAATTAATAACAGACATTCTTTAAGTCCCCCTTCTTATATTTTGATTAATCCCTGGAATCCAAGGAAAGCTATTGACATAATGCTGGCAGATACAAATGCCATGGGGAATCCGTTGAAAGCTTTCGGAATCTTGTTGTGTTCCATTCTTTCACGAATACCCGCGAATACGATAATCGAGAACGCAAAACCTACAGCACCGCCGACACCGTTTACGATTGCCTGAGCAAATGTGTAATTGTTCTGCATATTAACAACTGCTACACCGAGAACCGCGCAGTTTGTTGTGATAAGGGGAAGGTATACACCCAGTGACTGATAAAGGTCGGGTGAGCTCTTCTTCAGGAACATCTCAACTAACTGTACAAGTGATGCGATTACAAGAATGAACGCAATTGTATAAAGGTATGTAACCCCTAAAGGTACCAATATAAGATTGTAGATAACAAAGGTTGCCGCGCAGGCGATAACTATAACGAAGATTACGGCTACGCCCATACCGGTTGCTGTTTCTACCTTTTTCGAAACTCCGAGGAAGGGGCAAATACCTAAGAACTGAGACATAACGTAGTTGTTTACGAATATGCCGAACAACAATAATAAGAATAAATTAATATGTTGATGCATCTATTTTCCCCTCCTTTACGCTGCTTTTTCTAATTCCATCGCTTTTTCTCTCGCTGCTTTCTTTGCAAGTCTGATTCCTTTTCTGTGGTTAACCACAGCAATGATCATTCCGAATGTAAGGAAAGCTCCGGGAGGAAGGATGAAAAGAAGTGTTGTAGCTCCGCTGGGAAGTACAGGGTGATTGAAGAATGTGCCTGCACCGATGAACTCACGGATAATAGCTAAAAGTGTAATACCTATTGTCCAGCCCAGTCCGGAACCGATACCGTCTGCAATTGATAATCCTACGTTGTTTTTGTATGCGAAAGATTCTGCTCTCGCAAGAATGATACAGTTAACAACGATAAGAGGAATGTATAATCCAAGAGATTCGTTCAATTCAGGAAGGAATGCCTGAAGGAACAGCTGTACGATTGTTACAAAGCTTGCAATGATAACTATGAAACAAGGGATACGAACCTCATTGGGTATGAATTTTCTAAGCAGTGAAATGAATATGTTTGAACATAATAATACTGCTGTTGCCATAAGACCCATGGATAAGCTGTTAAGCGCGTTTGAAGAAATGGCAAGCAAAGGACACATGCCGACTACCTGCATGATTGCGGGGTTGTCTTCCCAGAGGCCTCTTACTAAAGTCCTAGCGAAATTTCTCATTAGAAAGCACCTCCATTCGTTTCAAACCAGCTATACGCATCGTTTACACCGCTTGTTACGGCTCTGGATGTGATTGTTGCACCTGTAATAGCTACAATATCGCCGCCGTCTTTCTGTACAGCCAATCCGCCGCTGGATAAGCCGTCATACTGGGTGTAAAACTCAGGTTCTGTAGATTTAGCACCAAGTCCTGCGGATTCAGCATGTTCAAGAATACGAACGCCCTGAATAACACCGTCATTATCGATACCAACCATCATTTTAATATCTCCGCCGAATCCGCCGGGTAATACTGTAAGAACGTATCCTGCACCGGATTTAGCAACTTTTTTTACTGTTGTGCCTTCAATCGTTGAATTTCCTGCTAAGGAATCATCAGTTGAATCGGCAATAATTTCAAAATCAGAACCGTCGGGAAGAACTTCCATCATACCATTTTCTTCTTTAAGTCTGGACTGTTCCGCAATTGGACCAGCTGTAATGGCATCTACTTTACCGAGGATCGCAGCAGCAACAACGCCTACTATAAAAAGTCTTACCATAAGGTATCCGACTACATTCTTTTTTCCGTTATTACTCATGCTTTCTTCACCTCCCCGAAGATTTTAGGTCTTGTGTTCTTGTCGATAAGAGGTACTAACAGGTTCATGATAAGGATTGAGTAAGATACGCCTTCGGGATATCCGCCCCATTTTCTGATAAACGCTGTCAGTACACCGCAGCCTACGGCAAAGAGCATCTGACCTTTCGGAGTTACAGGAGATGTTACATAGTCCGTTGCCATGAAGAATGCGCCGAGCATTAAACCGCCGGAGCAGATTTCATATACGGGAACACGTCCGCCTGTTCTTCCGAGAGCAGCTGTAAGTACGAATACTACAACTATGTAAATAACAGGTATTCTCCAAGAAATGATTTTCTTCACTAAGAGATATACGCCGCCGATAATAAGAGCGAGCGCGCAAACTTCACCGAGAGCGCCGGGAACTCTTCCGAGGAAAGCGTCCATTGTGGTGTATGTCATTGCATCTACGCCTGTTTTAAGCTGTGCTAAAGGTGTTGCTGCAGACACTGCATCATAGAATTTTGTGCCTGCCCAGTTAGTCATTAATGTAGGATAGGAAGCCAGAAGGAAAGCTCTGCCGGCAAGTGCAGGGTTAATGAAGTTCTGTCCTAATCCGCCGAATAACTGTTTACAAATAAGAATTGCGAAGCCTGCGCCTACGATAGGCATCCAAACGGGTGCTGAAGCGGGCATATTCATCGCAAGCAAAAGTCCGGTTACTGCCGCGGACATATCGCTGATTGTAATTTTCTCGTGTCTGAGTTTCTGCCACATGAATTCAAAGAAGATACATGCGAAAATTGAAACGAGAGTAATTACGATCGCATTAGGCATTAACGCCCCTGAGTTTATGATACCAACTACAGTAGCAGGAAGGAGTGCTATGAAAACATCCCTCATTATGCTATTGATAGATTCTTTGGAACGAACGTGAGGGGTCGATGATACTGTAAATGTTTTAGCCATGTTTTAAATCTCCCCTCTCTTAGTTCTGTTTGGCTTTCAAAGCCATCTGTATTTTCTTCTCTGCTCTGATTGACTGCGCCAGCTGACGTTTAGCGGGACATTCAAATGAGCAGCTTCCGCATTCGATACAATCCATTCCGTTGAATTCGATGAATCCTGCGTGGTCGCCGTAAATAGCAGCTTTGTTCAGCTCGTTGGGCATAAGACCCATAGGACAGTGGCTTACGCATTTTCCGCATCTGAAGCAGTTTCTCTCTTCGGGAAGCTGGGATTCAGCCTCTGTGAAGCAAAGAATACTTGAAGATGTCTTTGTCATAACTGTGTCAAGCGAATGGATAGCGATACCCATCATAGGGCCGCCGGAAATGATTTTCGCGGTGTCTTCTGTGAAGCCGCCGACTTTGTCAAGAAGCATTCCGTAGGTCATGCCGAGACGTACTTTGTAGTTTCCGGGATTAACGGCGCCTCTGCCGGATACTGTTACTATTCTTCTCATAAGAGGTCTTCCTCTGAAGATAGCTCTTTCGATAGCAACCATTGTATCTACGTTGTCAACGATACATCCGGAATCTGCGGGAAGTCCGCCGGAAGGAACTTCTCTTTTTGTTATCGAGTAAATAATGTGTTTTTCCGAGCCCTGAGGGAATTTTGTCCTGAGGGTAGCAACGGAAATATTGTCTATGCCTTCGCAGGCCTTTGTCATTGATTCGATTGCCTTAGGTTTGTTGTGCTCGATACCGATAACGCCTTTTGCCTCGGGATGAAGCTTTAACACTACCTGAAGGCCTCTTACAACTCTTTCGGGCTCTTCCAGCATAATACGATAGTCTGTTGTTAAATAAGGTTCACATTCCGCAGCATTAACTATAATATAGTCAATTTTCTTGTCCGGAGGAGGAGCCAATTTGATATGTGTAGGGAAACCTGCACCACCAAGACCAACTACTCCCGCTTCCTTAATTGCGTCACAGATCTCTTCGTTTGTCATTTTTGTGTAATCCTTGGGAACGTTAAGACCTTCCACAGGCTCCATTTTGCCGTCATTTTCAATAACTACCGCCTGTGACATTGCTCCGCCGGGTGTTAAAACGGGTCTTATGTCTTTTACGGTACCAGAAACGCTGGCAAAAATAGGAGAACAAACAAATCCGGTGGTTTCGCCTATTTTCTGACCCATTTTTACATAATCGCCTTTAGCGACTGTGGGTTTGCAAGGCGCACCGATGTGTTGTGACATAGGGAAACAAAGCTCTTCGCCAACTTCAGGCTGAATCATTACGACTTCCTTTTCAGCTGAAAAGCTTTTTTCATCCGGAGGGTGAACCCCTCTCTTAAATGTTAACATCTGATTCTATCCTCCTCTGTAATAGAATTTGTACTTATTTTTCATTGTTTCAGCCAAACAACCTTTTTCTTGCCCGGCAAAACAACGTTAAAAATACATCATTTGCGTTTTGTAACAGAATAGTGTTACATTACTATTCTATTATAAATCACCCTGTTTCAGCAATAGTTTTTAGGACTAAAATTAAAAATTTCTTAAATTTGTTTCCGGTTAAAAATCATCATCTTTTTGCAAAATTGCACAAAAAATGATAATAATCCCCGAAATAAGCCCACTTTTGCTTATTATCAATTATACTACAAAAAATATTTTTGTACATTGTTAATATTAGGTTACCCGTTATCTGCTATTTTTTCAGCAAAATATTTTGTCATTTCTTACAAAATTCTGAAATTTAATTGATTCTGAAAAAATTTTCAGCACATTATGAAATAATGAAATAAAAAAATTGGACAAATTATCCTCCTTAGCTTATAATGAAAAAGATTAAAAACTCAGAAAACTATGAATCAATCGAGGTTATTATGCTTGAAATATTTTATCCGGAAATAGATATAAATTCAATTTACGATCTTCCTCTGGATCTTCTGAAAGCCAAGGGAATACGCCTGATTTGCTTTGATATTGACAACACCGTGGTGCCATATGATGTTCCGGAGCCTTCGTTTAAGGAAATCTCCTTTTTTAAGAATCTTATGGAAAAAGGATTTAAAGTTTGTTTTATATCAAACAATACCCACCATCGCACAGACCTGTTCAATGAGAAAATCGGCGGATATGCCCTTCCGAGAGCTTCCAAGCCCAAAGCGAAAAAGCTTTTGGAATTTCTTGACAGTCTGAATATTACGGCTGAGGAGACTGCTCTTGTGGGAGACCAGCTTTTTACCGATGTATGGTGCGCAAAAAACGCAAAGGCTCTTTCCATTCTGGTTAAGCCTGTTAGCAACAGAGACCAGATCCAGACAAAGGTCAAAAGAGGATTGGAAAGAATGGTATACAAAAGATATCTCAAGTGGAAGAAGAAACACCCCGAATCCGGAAACCTGGTATAAGCCTGAAATCCAGGCGCTCTTATGGAGTCGCCCTTATGTTTGCAAACTAAAATTTCTGAGCGTTTTAAAAAAGTTTATAAAAAATCTTGAAAAATGTTACAATATATTTTAAACTATAATCAGAATACAATATCACATGATTAATACATAAAAAACAAGGAGGAAATTCTCATATGATTTCAGCAGGTGAATTTAGAAACGGTGTAACTATTGAATACGAAGGTGAAATATACATTATTTTAGAGTTCCAGCACGTAAAACCCGGCAAAGGCGCGGCTTTTGTTCGTACAAAACTCAAAAACCTCAAATCCGGCGCTGTTGTTGAAAAAACATTCAGACCCACAGAAAAAATGCCCACAGCTCACATTGACAGAGCAGATATGCAGTATCTCTATAACGACGGAGATCTTTACCACTTTATGAATACTGAAACATATGACCAGATCGCTGTTAACGCAGCAGATGTAGGCGACGCTCTCAAATTCGTTAAAGAAAGCGAAATGGTTAAAATCCTTTCTCACGAAGGCGTTGTTTTCGGTATCGAGCCTCCTATCTTCGTTGAGCTTGAGGTTATTGACACAGAACCCGGATTCAAGGGAAACACAGCGACAGGCGCAACAAAACCCGCTATTGTTGAAACAGGCGCAAGCGTAAACGTTCCCCTTTTCATCAACCAGAACGAGGTTATCAGAATTGATACCCGTACAGGCGAATATCTGGGAAGAGCAAAAGAATAATTATATCGCATTCAAAGTCCGGTTTTTGTAACCGGATTTTTTATTTTGAAAAATCTGCTCAAAAAACAGGATAAACCAAATTGTATAGCCTGTTTTATGAATATATGATTTGCGGTGATGGAAAAAATGATTATTATGATTACGGGAGCGTCTCATACAGGCAAGACTGCCCTTGCGCAAAAGCTCCTTGAAAAATATAAATATCCCTATTTATCAGTCGACCATTTGAAAATGGGATTGATCCGCAGCGGATATACTGACCTTACCCCAGCGAGCGATGACGCGGATCTTACGGCCTTACTTTGGCCGATACTTCGCGAAATTATCAAAACCGCCATAGAAAACAACCAAAACCTTATTATTGAAGGATGCTATATACCATTCGACTGGCCGGATGACTTTGAAAAGGAATATCTTGAAAATATAAGGTATTATTGCCTTGTAATGAGCGAGTATTACATAAGAAAACACTTTGATGACATAAAGAAATACGGAAGCGTCATTGAGAAGCGTTTAAATGATGAAGAGTGTACTTTGGAGAATTTGATAAAGGATAATACACAATATCTGGAATCCGCTAAGACTCATGGCTTAAACTATATACTTATTAATGATAAGTATGATATTGATTTATAACGCTGAATTTAAGGAGTGAGCCCCTTTGTACAACAATAATAAGAAAATATCGTGGCCTTTCTGGATTCAGATTCCCACACTGGGATTTGCCGCCTTAATTCTTTACTGGGTCCTTTTGCCCTATATGCCAAAATGTCCGTTCCTTGAAAACGCAAGCAGTCTGGGATTTATTGTGTGCTTCTTCGCCTGTATTCCCGTCGGTATACTGGGCGTCGGGTTCTCAAAGTCAGGAAGAATGGGCCGGCTGAGAATCCCCGCGAAAATTCTCGGCATAATCAATATTGTGCTTGGTTCGGCGGAAATTTTTATAGCTATGCTCATATTCGCGGATATAATTCAGGGTATGACCCGCTGACGAGATTAAAATACAGAAAAGCATCCGTTATTGGTTAAAATTTCGGATGCTTGTTTTTGTTTTGTGTTCAGTTTTTATACTTAATCCTTCATACAGTCTTTTACGAATTCCAGCGGCACATCCATGCGCTTCGCCGTTTCTTCCAGCGTCATTCCCCTGTCCAGAAAACGCCTGCAGACTGTTTTTATATTCTCCCCTACTTCAATAATATGCTTGTCCGGGTCGTAAAATCGAACCACTCTCTGGCCCCAGGGATGTTCCTTTACGGGATGGACATATTCTATATCATATTCCCTCAGCCTTTCGGCGAATCCGTCTAAATCATCCTCTTCAAAATATATCTCAAAATTGTTTCCTCCGAATGAAATATCTTTTCCATCAATAAAATCCCTGAATGTTTCGGCTGTCTGCAAGGAAAGGCCGCCCGTAAGGGTTTTGTTGGCTCCGAAATCCAGAATTACTTCAAGGGCCAGTATCTTTTTGTAGAATTCAACGGATTTATTTATATCTTTCACCACAAGCATGGGACATTTCAGTTCCATTCGAAACACCTCCTCAAATCAAAAGAACATCCGAAAACACAAAATTTCCGGACGTTCCGTATATGCTGTTTTTATATCTCATGAACTCCGGAATTACTCATCCTTCAGGAATCTCATAAGCTCTTCATAGTTTTCTTTGGCATTATTAAAACCTTC
>JAEEGL010678638.1_pt1 | contig 10304 bp, 5 predicted proteins | sample 9134231 | NCBI WGS metagenome assembly JAEEGL01 (sample SAMN16246548, study PRJNA631951) | gut metagenome | biome: gut microbiome; feature: rumen; material: fiber-attached | host: Bos | place: Iran: Karaj | collected 2018-10
ACACGCTGTACTGGAGATCCTGGCAAACGCCGGTTTCCGCGTCGGCACTGAAAATATCCGCCTGAGCGGAACAGATGCCGTGTTCGATTTTGTGGGACAGGGTGTGAAACGCCTGCAGGAAATCAGCGAAGTTTTTCTGAGCCGCGAATTCAAACGGATCGTACCGCGGCGTCCGATCCTTTCCGGAAGCATGCGGATGAACGGGGACCGGCTGGAGCTGATGCTGACGCGCGACGGGGAGCCGGTGGATGAGATCCTGGAACTGATGGAAGCGCTGAGCAGGAAACGGCGCTATTTCCGCCTGCGCAGCGGTGAATTCCTTGATCTGAACGACCTGGCCAACTGGCAGGAAACCGCCGCGGGCATTTATGAAGCGGCGGTCCGGGACGGCAATGAACTGAACCGGGATGTGATCACGCTGAGGGCGTACCGGGCAGGATACCTGACCAGTATGCTGGAGAACAGCGGCGTAAAAATCGAACTTGACGACGAGGTCAGGGCGTTGTCCGAAAGCCTGGCGAACGGAGGCGTTGCAGCAGAAACGCCGGAAATGGCATCCGGAGTGAGCCTGAGGGATTACCAGAAACGCGGCTATGAATGGATGACCGCGCTGGACAGGATGCATATGGGCGGCATCCTGGCAGATGATATGGGACTGGGCAAGACAGCGCAGATCATCGCGCTGCTGCTGGCCACACGGGAAGACGGGCGTACCAGCCTGGTGGTTGCGCCGACATCGCTGACCTACAACTGGCTGAGTGAGTTCCGCAAGTTTGCCCCGAACCTGAGCGTGACCGTGCTGAGCGGAAACGGGACGCAGCGGGCAGGCCTGATCCGCCATATCACCAGCAACGGAGATGTGGATGTGGTGATCACCAGCTATCCGCTGATCCGACGGGATATTCCGCTGCTGAAGGATCTCAGGTTCAGGTTTGTGATCCTGGACGAGGCGCAGAACATCAAAAACGCCGGCAGTGTGGCGGCACAGGCGGTCAAGCAGCTGCAGGCGGACACCCGGTTCGCGCTGACGGGCACACCGATGGAAAACGGCGTCGGGGAACTCTGGAGCCTGTTTGACTTTGTACTCCCGGGCTATCTGCCGGGATACAATACTTTCCTTCGCAAGTACCAGGACGGGGAGAACGCAGCGGACCTGCTGAAACGTATCCAGCCCTTCCTGATCCGGCGGCTGAAACAGGATGTACTGGAAGAACTGCCGGACAAGATGGAAACAACGCTGACAGCGCGTATGACGCAGGAACAGGAGCGGATCTACCGCGCCGCGCTGGAACGCCTCAGGCCACAGATCAATCGCCTGCTGGAGGAAAAAGGCGCGGGACGCGGACGGATCGAAGTGCTCAGCGCGATCACGGAACTGCGGGAGATCTGCTGTCATCCCGCCCTGGTTATGTCCGATTACAAGGGCGGAAGCGGGAAGGAGGAAATGCTGCTGGAGCTGCTTCCGGAGATGATCCGGAACGGAAGGCGCATCCTGATCTTCAGCCAGTTTACCAGCATGCTCCGGCTGCTGCGTATCCGGATTGAGGAAAACGGATACAACACACTGTACCTGGATGGGGATACACCGGCCGGGGAACGGCTGAACCTGACGGAACGTTTTAATCAGGGAGAGGGAGAAGTCTTCCTGATCAGCCTGAAGGCCGGAGGTTCCGGACTGAACCTGACCGGGGCGGATATGGTGATCCTTTATGATCCATGGTGGAATCCGGCGGCCGAGGAACAGGCAACAGACCGGGCGCACCGGATCGGCCAGCAAAAGAAGGTTACGGTGATCCGCCTGGTGACCGGAGAAACCATAGAAGAACAGGTGGTTGAACTCGGCGCAAGAAAAAAAGCGCTGTTTGAACGGCTTATCACACCGGGGGAAACGGTCCTCAGCGCTATGAGCGAACAGGAAATCCGGGCACTTTTTGAATAAGCCGGTCAAGTTGCGGTCTGACTGAAAATGTGGTATCATTTTAAGGATGTGTGATACCCGGGAAAGGAGGGAAGCGGTATGGATAAGGAACCGAATATGCAGGGACGCCGTACGGCTTCCCGTGCCACCAAACTGCGCCGCAGGAAAGCGCGGATGAACTTTATCCTGCTGGCCGGTTTTATCGCACTGATCGTTCTGCTCGTCCTTATTACGCCCAAGGATCCGATCCGGCGCGCCACCTACTCCAACGCGACGGAATCCGGGCTTGTTGAAGATAACGGGGAAGAAGTACTTGGCGCATACGCGGGCCTTGTGATCAGCGAGATCATGCCTTCCAACGCCACAGCGGTGACCGATGAGAACGGCAAATATGCCGACTGGATCGAGATCTGGAACAGCACAGATAAACCCATCAACCTGAACGGACTGGGACTGAGTGACAAGGGCGACCGGGTTCGCTTCCTGTTCCCGAATGTGAGCCTGGATGCGGACGGAAGGGTTGTTGTTTTCTGCGACAATACCAACCTGTCCAATCCGAACCGTGCTTTCCATGCCAAATTCAAGCTCAGCAGCGTGGGTGAAACGATCTACCTGTACGATCCCAACGCCTATCTGATCGACAGCTGTAAATATCCCATCATGGCCAGCGATGAGAGCTGGGCTCTTGTCGACGGTGCTTTTGTGAATATGACCGCGTACAGTCCCGGGTATGAGAATTCAGAAGCGGGACACCGCCAGTACCGGGAGAGCATTTCTGTCAGCGACGGTTCCGTGGTGATCAATGAAATCATGGCGGATCCGGTCACCGGTATCCGGGATGACGAAGACGAACTGTGCGACTGGGTGGAACTGTACAACACCACAGACCGGGAGATCTCCCTGGCCGGGCTTGGACTGAGCGACAACGAAGGAAAGCCGCTGAAGTGGCGTTTCCCGGATAATGCCGTCATCTCTGCAAGAGGATATTATATCGTGTTCTGCACGGGAAAAGACCGGATGGATACGATCAAGAACGCGCCCCACAGCAACTTTAGGATCAGCGCGGAGAAGGAAACCATTGTCCTGGCGGACAGCCAGGGGCATGTGCTGGACCGTGTGATGATCGACAACCTGCCGCTGGACTGCAGCTGGGGCCGGAACGATGCCGGACAGATGCAGGTGTTCAGGATTCCTACGCCTTCGCTGCCCAACAACCAGTCCGGTTTTAACCAGATGGATTTCAACCTGCGGGCCATGAACAAAACTGGCGTGTTCATCAGCGAAGTCATGGCAAGCAACAACTCCACGACGACCTATCCGAAGGCAGAAAACACCGACTGGATCGAACTGTACAACTCCGGAACCGAATCAGTGGATCTGTCAGACTGGGGACTGAGCGATAAACTGGACCGGGGAAGACGATGGCAGTTTCCCCAGGGGACCACGATCGGACCGGGCGAATATAAAGTCATCATGTGTGACCGGCTGACGGAAAAGAATACCGTGCAGGAGCCCCATGCCTCCTTTAAGATCGGCAAACTGAAACAGGAGACGATCACGCTCACGGATCCCACCGGCAGGGTGCTGGACAGGATGATCCTGCCGGAGATGAGAACAGATGTCTCTTACGGCCGCACCCTCGGGATCGCGGGGCTTTTTTATTATGATACACCCACTCCGTTCCAGGACAACAGGGACGGATTTACCGGATACGCGGAAAAGCCGGCATTCTCTGTGGAACCCGGGCTGTATTATTCCACAACGTATGTGGAGATGAGCATTCCGGAAGGCACACAGGTGTTCTACACCACAGACTGTACCACACCGACCCAGAACTCCAATCCCTACCACGGGGAACGGCTTGAGCTGAATTTCACGACAGTGATCCGCGCAAGGGCATTTTCCACGGGTGCGGTGAAACCCAGCGACACCCTGACAGGCACCTTCTTTATCAATGCCAACCACACGCTGCCCGTCGTTTCCGTGGTTACGGAGCCGGATAACCTGTGGAACAAGGAAACGGGCATGCTGGTGACAGGCGACAACGTCGTCAAGGAGCCCGGAAAACTGCCCTTCAAAGGGACTGTGTACCGCAAGGTGAAGGATTCCGGGGTCAAGAGCGAGTGCTACGTGGAGCTGTATGACGACAGCGGAACCAACCTGATCAGCCAGGGCGCCTGCTTCTCCCTGATGGGTGACTTCTCACTGGATATGCCGCAGAAGAGCTTTAAGTTCCGGGCAAAGAGTATTTACGGCGCAAAGACGTTCGCGGCCAAGCTGTTCCCGGACAGGGATTATACCGAATACAAGAGCTTCGTGCTCCGCAACAGCGGAAACGACAGCATGTTCACCCGGCTGCAGGACGGCTTCCAGAGCAGGCTTATGGATTACTGTGAATCCACCGTAGCGCATCAGGCCTGGAAACCTTACGCGGTATACCTTAACGGCATCTACTGGGGCCATATGAACCTGCGGGAGCGGACAGACCGCTTCATGCTTGCCCAGTTTGAAGGGCTCGGACTGGACGCTGCCGACAGCATTACGCTGCTGCAGGGCAACGGCCGGATCAAATACGGATCCAACAAGGAATACAAGGCCATGATCAAGAAGATCAAGGCCGGCAATCCCGCCAAGAACCAGGAAGACCTGCAGTATATCCTGGACAATGTGGATGTGGACAACCTGTTTGAGTACATCGGCTTTGAAATGTTCTTCGGGAACAGCGATATCGGCAATACCCGCTTTTACCGCTTCAAGACGGAAGGAAGCAAGTGGAAATGGGTGCTGTATGATGTTGACTACGGCCTGTACAATTCCAAGTTCAACAGCCCGTGGAGCTATACCAAGGAAAAGGGCATGGGCGAAAAGGGCATTGACAACACGATCCTGCGCAAGTTACTGAGTGTTCCGGAATACAAAGCCAGATTCCTGACGATCTACGGGCAGATCTTCCAGAAACTCACCACCAAGGCGATGCTGGATATCCTGGATGAGCTCGTGGAACTGATCCGGCCGGAAATGCAGCTGCACTGGGCACGATGGGGTGAAGAAAACGACAAATTCGTTATCTCCGATGTGCCAACAACGGTGGACGGCGCGTACCGGTACTGGGAAAAACGTATCGAACGGCTTCAGAACACCATCCGGAAACGCCCCACACTCCTTTGGGAAATGACACAGGACGCCTTTAACCTGACCAACGAAGAAATGGTCTGTTATTTCGGCGAGAAGCCGGAAATGCCTGCGGAAGCCTATTAATCATCAGCCAGAACGATCTGTTTCAAGGAGGGAACCCTATGTTTTTCATCTCAACAGCGTACGCCGCCGGAGCAAAATCGATCCTCAAGAATGATGCCAGCCTGAGCGATTACTTCCTCAGTCAGTTTGAAAGCCTGACACCCTGGAAGATCGTGATCGGACTGGTGATGGGCTGCATCGTCGGCCTGATTATTGCCTTTGTCTACAAACGCTGCTACCGCGGCGTGCTGTACAGTCCCACCTTCGCAATGACGCTGATGATGCTGACGCTGATCACGACGCCTGTCGTCATGTGCATCAAGAGCGATATTGCCCTGAGCATGGGTATGGTCGGCGCCCTGAGTATCGTGCGTTTCAGGACTGCCGTCAAGGATCCGATGGACACGGCCTATATGTTCTGGGCGCTGACGATGGGCATCCTGCTCGGCGCGGAGCTTTATGTGCACGCACTGGCGGTCGTGCTCGGCATCAGCGTGATCCTGATGCTGATGACCTTTGTGCGTTTCCGCAATCCGAATTCCTATCTGCTGGTCGTTCACTATGACGATTATGCCGAACAGGAAATCACCCAGCTCCTTCGCAGGACGGTCCGCCAGCGGAAACTGCGCAGCAAGACCGTGACCCGTTCCGGCGCGGAGATGACTGTTGAGGTTCGGCTGGACAGCAAGCAGGACCTGGTCAGCGCGGTGCTGAACATCGAAGGCGTACACGACGCCACCCTGGTTGCCTGCCAGGTGGAAGCGGGAACTTAATTAATTCATAATTCAGAATTCATAATTCAGAATTATTATCCCGGGAAATAATTCAAATCGGTGATTACAGGTCAGAAAGGAGGACAGCACAATGGCGATGAATACGCTGCCGCTTCGGCACGAACTGAAATACTTTATCAACGAACGGCAGTATTTTGTGCTGTCCGGTGTGCTGGACGGGATCCTGAACCGGGATCCGAACGGCGACGAATACAATGAATACCACATCCGGTCCCTGTATTTTGACACGGTCTTCAACAACGCATTCACAGACAAGATGGACGGCGTCCAGAACCGTGACAAATACCGGATCCGGATATACAACTTCAGTGACAAGGTGATCAAACTGGAATGCAAGACCAAGGTCGGCAGCCTGATCTCCAAGCGGAGCATATCCATTCCGAGACTTCTGTGCGAACAATTGATGGCCGGCGATCCGGCCGGGCTGGAGACGACCAGGAGCGGCCTGCTGAACGATGTTTACCGGGAAATGACGGTCAACCTGCTCCGGCCGGTCGTGCTGGTCGATTATGTGCGGGAAGCATATCTTCATCCCGCCGAAGAAGTGCGGATTACCTTTGACAAACAGCTGCGGACAGGGCTGCGGAGCAAAGACCTGTTCAATCCCTATGTTCCGACAATCCCTCCGTTTGACGAAAACGTCATGATCCTGGAGGTCAAGTATAACAAAAGCCTGCCGTCCTATATACGTGACATCCTGAACACCTATTGCCAGGGAGCGCTGCCCAGTGCGATCAGTAAATACACCTGGTGCCGGCGGTTCGAATTCCCGGGAGAGGAATCATAAGCATGAGGATGAGATATTTCAGGGCCGCCTGTGTTTTCCTGCTGATGATTACGGCATTGACTGTCACATGCGGGGCAGGAGCAGAAAAAAGCATACTGCTTACCTTTACCGGGGACTGCACGCTGGGCAGCGAGGAAAGAACCGGGGAGCAGGAAACTTCTTTTGTTACAGTGGCGAAAAAGAAAGGCTATGATTATTTCTTCGCAAATATGCGGGAACTGTTTGAACAGGATGACCTGACGATCATCAACCTGGAAGGCGTCCTGTCTGACAGCAAAAACCAGGAGAACAAGTCGAAAACCTACCGCTTCCGCGGTCCGACGGAGTATGTCAGGATCCTGACAGGCTCTTCCATCGAAGTATGCAACCTGGCCAACAACCATCTGAATGACTTCGGAAAGCAGGGAGAGGAACGCACAAAAGCGACACTGGAGGAGAACGGGATCGGATGGTTCCGGGAATACGATTATTATATTTTTGAGAAAGACGGCATCCGTATCGCCTTTATCGGGCTTGAAAACAGGACGGTATTCAACGAGATTGCCAAGGTGAACGCGCTCATGGCCACCCTGAAGGAATCAGGGGAAGCCAACGCGATCGTTGTCTGCTGGCACACAGGCCGTGAATACCGGGGAGCGCACGAGGACGGAACACAGAAGATCTGTGAAGACATGATCGGAAACGGGGCTGACCTGATCATCAACATGCATCCGCATGTGCTTCAGGGAATCAGCCTGTGCAACAACCGCTGCATCTTTTACTCCCTGGGCAATTTTGTGTTTGGCGGGAACGACAGGATCCGCACTGAGAAATTCAAACTGGACAAAACCGTCTCCACCCTGTACACCGTCGCGTTACAGGTCAGGATGCAGTTTTCAGACGACGGGAGATACCTTGGACAGCATCCTGTACTCTATCCCGTGTATACCAGCAGCACGGCACCGATCAATAACTATCAGCCGTACCGGGTGAACGCGCAAGACGCCGTACCGGTCCTGGAAGCCCTGCAGGAAGATACCGACAGGAAAAAGATAACGCTTTCAATATCCGTCGGAAAGGACGGATTAAGCATGATCGACCTGGGATATATTGCCGCGTTTGACGGTGTGGCGTTTCCGGACTCCGACAATCGCAGCCTGCGCGGTGCCCCGGAGGCAGCCGATCCGGCACCCAGCAGGGAAACAAAGAGCAACTGATCACCTCAGAAGGAGGAAAAATAAATGGGAAACGATATGGAGACGCTGATCCCCAGATGGCACAGGGAACTGGAACTGTTCAGCGGTATCAAGCCCTTGCTGATCCTGGAAGGAAATGTGCTTGACCAGTACAGGTATCCCCTTCAGGGCTCTGTCGCGCAGGACGAGATTATTCCGCTGAGCCGGTATCTTCACACCTATTTCTCTGACAACGGCTATGACCAGGTGATTTTTTACAGCAACCTGGTTGGCTTCATGAGTCCATATGATCCCGCCATGCTGAACCGGTTTGCCGCTATGACGGGGACAACAATCAAAGACGGCGCGATTCAGGCGGAATTCAAGGGAAACAGCGCTGATACCGCGCCGAACGTGATCCGCCGTGCCATGTTCCAGCGCAAGGCCGCAACGGTTACCGTGATGGAAATGGCGAGCCACTATATCACGACACCGGAACGCATGGACCAGCAGGATGTGAACAGCTTCAACATCCTGATGCAAAGCTCACTGAGCTCTTCCTGGGTCCGGACAACCCAGGGCAAGAAGCAGAATCTGCTGATCCTGCTGGTGAACAAACTGAACGATCTTCCGGCGTGGTTCTACCTGAACAATCCGGTCTGTAAGATTCTCCGGCTGGAGGCACCTGACCGTGAAGAACGGAAACGGATGATGACCGGTACCAATTTTGCCGCGTTTTTCTCCGGCACCGTATACAGAAGGGACCTGCCGTATTATACAGAGCATCCGGATGAACTGGAACGGATCAAGGAACGCTTTGTCGGCCTGACAGAGGGAATGACTTTTACAGAACTAGACGAGATGCGGCTTTTGTGCAAGAAGGAAGAAATCCCGATCCGGGATCTTTGCACGGTCGTTGACCTGTACAAATACGGGATCAAAGAGAATCCCTGGAGCAGGCTGGACATGCAGAGCCTGAAGACGGCCAAAAAGGATTTCGAAAAGCGTATCAAGGGACAGGATACCGCGCTGGAACGGACGCTTGACGTTGTTAAACGCGCCGTAACCGGGATGAACGGTGTCAATTCCTCTTCCACAGGGAAACCGAAGGGCGTTCTCTTCTTTGCCGGCCCGACAGGAACAGGCAAGACGGAAACGGCCAAAGCGCTGGCTGAGAAACTCTTCGGCGATGAAAGCAACTGCATCCGTTTCGATATGAGCGAGTACGGACAGAGCCATTCCGACCAGAAACTGATGGGCGCGCCTCCCGGATATGTGGGCTATGAGGCCGGCGGCCAGCTGACAAACGCGGTTAAAAAGAACCCATTCTGTATCCTGTTGTTTGATGAGATCGAAAAAGCCCATTCATCAATCCTTGACAAGTTCCTGCAGATTCTTGAAGACGGCCGGATGACAGACGGACAGGGGAATACGGTCTATTTTTCCGAGACGATCATCATTTTCACAAGCAACCTGGGCATCTATGTGAAGGACGCATTCGGCAACAGGGAGCCCAATGTGACCATGGATATGCCTTATCCGGAGGTCCAGGCCAAGGTGCGTTCCGCTATTGAAGATTATTTCAAACTGGAGCTGGGACGGCCCGAGATCCTGAACCGGATCGGTGAGAACATTGTGGTGTTCGACTATATCCGGCGGGAGGCCGCAGAGCTGATCCTCAAAGCGCAGGTCAGCAAGATCGTCAGCAGGCTGCGCGAGCAGAAGAACATCAACATCCGCATTGAAGACTTTGCCTATAACGGACTGCAGGAGGCGGCGATCTTTGACTTATCCAACGGCGGCCGCGGCATCGGCAACCAGGTTGAGAGCCTGCTGATCAACCCGCTCAGCCGCTGGCTGTTTGACAATGAGATCTCCGGAGACGCGGATATCGTTATCGAGGGCTTCAACACAGCAGCCAATCCGCCGAGCGTGATTTGCCGTAGGGAGGGGGTTGCAGAATGACAGAAGAAAACAACTACACCGGCATGGACCAGAATGAGTTCATGAAACGGATGAAAGCGATCGCAACCGATCTTTGGGGCGGGATCGCCCCTGCTGAAGAGGCGGCGCAGAAGCCCGCAACGCCGAAAAAAGCAGCTCCGGAACCGGAAAAGGTGAAGGATGATTTTCAGTCCATCTGGAAAACCGCAGACGAGACAATTGACTGGACGGACGCACTGGCCCACAGTACGCCGACAGACGGACTGACAGGACCCCGTATGTGGGCGTTCTATCACAAGCATGCGGAAAAAGTACTTGCCGGCGATCTGGACGCCTATACAGAAGTGCTGCAGAAGGCAAATCCGCTGGGAGAACTGACGGAGTACGCGGAAAACATTACCATGTGCGCGCCGGATCCCAACAGGCTTGAGAGCACATTTATCTGCAAAAAAGAACTGCTGGAGAAGAAC
>JAEEGL010799835.1_pt1 | contig 10304 bp, 6 predicted proteins | sample 9134231 | NCBI WGS metagenome assembly JAEEGL01 (sample SAMN16246548, study PRJNA631951) | gut metagenome | biome: gut microbiome; feature: rumen; material: fiber-attached | host: Bos | place: Iran: Karaj | collected 2018-10
AATTGTATCAGATGATTAAGCTCTCATGCATATTCCAGCGGCAGTTCTTTGGTAACTGATGAGATAAATCCATTCACAATCATAGCCATAGCTTTTTCTTCAGTGAGTCATCTACTCATTAGATAAAAAAGCTGATTTTCATCAATTTTTCATGCGGTTGCTTCATGTGAAACTGTTGCATCATCTGTTTTAATTTGAATAGTAGGAATCGTATCTGAGACGGAGATTTCATCGAGAAGCAAAGCATCACAACGTGTCGAAGCTACAGCATTTTCTGCTCATGGTTGAATCTGAACCAATCCACGATATGTATTTACTCATCCAGACTTGGAAATGGACTTGGAAACTATATTTGATGAAGTATTTTTTCAGATATGAATCACTTTCGTACCTACATCTTGATGTTGATTCGCAGATGCTACGACTAAGGAAAGATTGTCTGACGTAGAATTATCTCACTTTAAAATGGAGCATGGATAAAGCATTGTCGCTCCTGAACCTAAATTTCATCCGATCCATTCCATATGCGAATTTTCTTCAACTAATGCACGTTTTGTATTCAGATTAAATGTATTTAGTGATCGATTTTCTACCGACGTATAACGCATCGACGAATCTTTACCTACAAAAATCTCTACACAACCTGCATGTAGTGAACGCTTGTCATATTTTGGAGCAGAACATCATTCGATATAGCTACAACTAGTCGAGTCTTCAAGCACGATTAAAGTATGCTCAAATTGTCATCATTCATACGTATTCATACGGAAATACGCCTGTAAAGGATCTGAAATCTGAATTCATTCTGGGATATATACAAAAGTTCCACCGCTCCAAACTGCTCCGTGAAGTGCAGCAAACTGATGGTCTGTAGGTGGCACAAGTTTCATGAAATATTTTTTCACTAAATCTGGATGTTCACGTATAGCTACAGAAATATCATCAAAAATGATTCAGCTTTTTTGTCGTTTTTCTTTGAGTTTGTGATACACTACCGATGAATCAAATTGTCCTCCCACTCATGCCAAAAATTGTTGCTCAGCTTCAGGAATATTTAGACGCTGAAAAATATTTTTGATATTCTGAGGTACTTTATCTCGTGAATCTGCCGCTCATGCGAATCATTTTTTAGGTTTAGCATAGTAAACAAGATTATCAAAATCGATAGATGAAATATCTGGTCAAAAATCTGGCTTTTTAATTTCTTTGAAAATTTTTAAACTTTCAAGTCTATGATTCAGCATCCATTCTGGTTCACCAAGGTCGAACGAAATTTTTTTGATAGTTTCCTCGTTTAATCATTTCAAAAAAACATCGTACAATACATTATCTGGATTTTCTATAAATGACTGGTTCTTGTCTGCCATATTTCAGTGTGGATAAACAATAAGGAATTATAATAAATGCCAAAGTAAAATCAATACTGTACATGTCATTCTGGACGGAGTGAAGAATTTTGTATATTGAATAAATACATAATTCTTCGGTAAAATCTACCCCGGCTTATTGGGGCTCAAAATGACAGCACTATAAACCAAAAATATCTGATAAAGATTTATATTAATTTTTTAATACTTTATACGTATTCTCCCTTCACACATTTATATTTTCTTTCAGATTTCATCGAAGTGAATTGATTCATCAATTTCATTCTAACTGGATTACAGATTGTCTTCATAATTCTGCATCACCATCAAATCGACTAAAATATTTTTGGAATTCTTTATAATTACGCTCATTTTTACTAAATGAGGCTGGAAATATTTTTGATAAAATTTTTACAATTTTCCCATCCAAATTGTACATCATTGTATTGTTTGCTCGAGATATATTACTTTTGGAAATTTGGGATTTTAAATACATTACCACATCACTTTTGTATATATTCTCTATTCATTCAAGCTGTTCTTGTTGTTCTGGAGTTAAAGAATCTACTTCTCAGGAATATTCCAAAGCTGAATCAAAAGTTCATGATAAAAATCAGACTTTTCAATTTAGTTTTGATACTGTTTTTAGGTTTTTTCATGAAAATTCTAATGCAATCTCCGACTGTGGAAACAACTGAAACAAATCTCATTCAGGAGTAATTATTACAACTATTTCATCCCTAATTTGCCTAAGAGACGGATATGATATCTTTAGATCCTCAGACAAAGATCTAGTAAAATATGGAACTATCTCTATGCTATTACTACCTCTATTATTAGAAATTTGTACGTAAGCCTCTGATTTATCTACACGATTTTCTACTCATAAAAATTGAATTTCAGTTGATCTATTTTTTAAAAATCAGTCTATATCAGGCGCTTCTGGATAAAAATAGAACATCCCAGAAATCATGATAAAAAAAGTAAAGATTCATCAAACAAACCGTAATAAATATTTCCATCTCGTTTTTAGTTTGGTAGTCCACCGTATCCCTAATATTATTAATCATAAAAGTACAAATAACTGATGGGATATATTTAATTGTGGACGAAAAAATATATGTAAAAAAAGATAAACATTTCCATAAATCACGATATTTCTAATCAATTCATGCTTCTTATCAGGTTCGTATTGTATTGAATAATAATAGAAATATGAAACACTTACAATCAATAAATATAATCGATATTTAAGCACAAAATCTGTAAAAGATTGTTCCATCACAAAAACAATAAATGCTCGCAATAATCACCATATTACCAAAAACTGCAATAACTGTATTAATTGTTGTTTCCTCATGTTTCTCAAAAGAATAAACTTAATTTATATTTATTTTTTCTATTTGTGGAAAATTCTTGGATAAAAAATCTAATAATCTATTTTCATCTTGAGTATGTATCAAAAGTATTTTTTCTTCAGTCTTTGTTATTTTCTGATTTTCAAGAGAATAATCTTGTACATAATTTATTTTTTTAATTTTTTCTGCCATTCACGATTTGAGTGTCGCTGTAATAATTTTTCTTAAATCCCTTGATTTACCTCTATAAATATATGACAAAAAAATCATACAATTAAATCTTATAATTTAAAATCTGATTTTAATGTATGATTTCTCTATAAAATTTCAAGATAACGCTTTATATTAATCCATTTTCCACTAACTCTCTTTTTAATGCGGCACGGTCATTTGCATTAAACATTGCCATATCTGGTGTAATTTTTCATCTTTGTACTAGTTGAAAAAGACTATCTTCTAATAAACACATTCAATTATTTCTATAGGTATACATTACATTTCTCAATTGATTCATTTTGTTTTCACGTATTGTGTTTTCTACTGCCTTGTTATTTAATAATATTTCATGTGCTGGCACCATTCATTTTCCATCTACAGTTCTGATTAATTTCTGCACAATAATAGCTGTCATATTTTCAGAAATCTGATTTTTAATTGCTGGTTGCTCATCTTCTGGAACCATTGAAATAATTTTATTTATGGTCTGCTCTGCTGATCTAGAGTGAATTGTTGTCAAAACTAGGTGTCATGTTTCGGCTAATGCTATGGCATTTTTCAATGATTCAGTATCTCTTGTCTCTCAGAATAGAATTACATCAGGTCTTTGTCTCATCGCGTATTTCATCGCTGAAGCAAAAGATATTACATCTTTTCATAATTGCTTTTGTTCAAAAATAGACTTCTGAGGGTCAAATACATATTCGATAGGATCTTCGATTGTAATAATATGGCAGGCTCTTGTCCTATTTATTTCTTCTATCATGGCAGCAAGTGTTGTAGATTTTCATGATCATGTAGGTCATGCTACAAGCACGATTCCACTAGTTTTTCTAGTCAATGTTACCAGGATTTCTGGCAATCATAATTCGTGAATTGTTGGAATTTTCTCTTCAAGTAATCTTGCCACAATCATTTTATGTCATCTTTGACGTGAAATATTCATTCTATATCTACGTCCATGCACAGAATATCATAGATCACAGCTCAGATTTTGTTTATACAATTCTAAATCTTCATCGCTCATCAAAATTTTTGATATAGCTTCAAGTGTAGAATCTTCCAATTTTGGAACAGTAGTAACTCTATGTACTTCTCCATAAACTCTAAGTGCAGGCTCTTCTCCATATGTAAAATATATATCGGAACTATCATTCTGAATCATTAGCTGTAAAAGATACAAGAAATATTCTTTAGGGTCCAATTTCTTTCAATTCGCCATAATGATAGAGCCATCCTCTAAAGTTCATTTTCCAGAAGCTCATTGTTCTTTTATATGTTTCAATTCTTCTGGGGATAATTCTTCCTTTATAGGATTATTGTTTGAAGTACCTTCTGAATCTGCCATGACTTATAACTAACTAAGTAAAAACTTTTTTCACTGTAAAGTATAATCAAAAAAATTTTCTATGCAAAAATTTTAGTACTTTTTTATTTTTTGTTTTATATTCAGTGATTTCTCTTTAAAAGAAAAAACTCCATCCCGAAGGATAGAGTTTTTCTGTTTGAAAAGTAAAATATTTTTAATAAAAATTCATCAATCCTTTATAAAACAATTTTCAGTCATGGATTTTTTATGATATATTCCATACAATACAAGCCTTACAGATTATGCTAAAGAAAATAGGAAACATTCAACTAAACAAGAATGAATTTTTCGAAATTTGGTACTAAAAAATAAACAATTCTTATGATATAAATTTAGGAGACAAAAAGTCATTTGATCATTTATTCTTGATTTCTATTGTCCAAAATTACTGCTTTGAATAGAAATTGATGGTTGATATCATAACTAAAGGCAAGACTATGATGAAGTTAGAGATTCAGAAATAAATAAAAGATGAATAGCTGTAATAAGATTTACGAATGAAGAAATAGATAGAAATTTAGAATGAGTTATCTATGACTTAGAAGATATCATCAAAGAAAGAGAAAAAGATTTATGAATAAGTTGTTAATAGCCCCTCAGTCTCCCAATTCGTTTCACTCTTGGGATCCAGCTCCCCTAGCAGGGAGCGAAACTTGAAAAACGAGCTTTCTCCCCTGATAGGGGGAGTGTCACGAAGTGACGAGGGGGTTATTTTTTATTAAGAAAAAACTCCATCCCGAAGGATAGAGTTTTTCCGATATCTAGTTAGACTATTTCTGATTATCATTAATCATAAGAGCCATGCTAGATTTTTCTCCTCATACAGTAGGAATATTCTTGAAGTAATCTGCATATGTATCTTTATCTATGCTTACTTCAGTATCATCTTTCTCATAGTATACTATCTTACAAATCTCTTGAGCTTCAGATTTATTTGTAAACTCTTGAGTAGAATTATTTGTAATAGTTCCTGTTCCAGCATATATCTCTGTACAAGATCCATCTGTTGCTTTTGCATATATATGCAAGTTCTTAGCTTCATTACTTGAACTCTTCTTATCAACACTGAATGTGAATGTTGTATCAAGTCTTGAGAATTCTTGTTTTGAAACTTTAACAAGAGTACTTACAAAAGTCTTTTTAAACTCTTTATTTACACTTGTATCTTTGTTAAGAGTAGTAACTACTAATTCGATAGTTCCAGCTGCATCATCTTCTTCATCAAGAGAAATATTAACGTTAACCTTAGAATCAACTTTTTCTGCCATGTCATCACATGTTACTGTATTACCAGCAACTGTACAATAACCGTCTTCTATTACATTAACTCCATTTACTTCTATATCAAGAACATCATCGAGTTTAGCAGTCGTTGGCATATTAGCTAATCATGAAAGAGTGAATGCTAATGTTTCAAGCTCTGTTGCTGCTCCATCTGGTTCTACATTGAAGTCAGCTAACTCTAAATTGTTTCCTTTACCAAGAAGAACTGTTTTATCATTCTTAGTATTTGCATCAGCAACAACAATACTTCCAGCCTTAACAATTGTCATATCTACTGTTTTTCTAGAAGCATTTCATGCTGTATTTCCTTCATCATCTTCTCATGCAAGAGTTACTATAAATTTACCAAGAGGTTCTTCTGTTTCTCCACTAGCTATCATATTCTTAGCATTTACTTCAGCTGTAACTACAACATCTACAGATTCTCCAGCTTTAACTTTTACGTTAGAGAATGAGTCTGTACCTTCAATTGTAGTTCCTTTAAGTCTAATATCTGCTGCTGATGTTTTTGCACCATCAATGTATAGATAGAATGTAACTGTACTTGATCCTAAATCTAATCATGAATCTGCAGCTTTAACTGTGAAGTCAGATAAGCTTACATCACCTTTCTTAGATGTATATTTTCATTTAAGAACAGTTCTTTCATCACTTGTTTCATTGTCTTTGAATTCTCCATCTGTTTTTCGATCGTTAGACAAAGAAGCCTTTGAAGCTTGGATTGTAAGTCTTGAAGCGAATCAGATTGTTCCAGAGATTTCATCTTCTGATACTAATGAATCGTCAGCATCTGGATAAGTAGCACCTACGAATGCTGCTTCATCAAATGCAGGATCGAATGTAACTACTGCACCATCTGGAGCATCTCTATCCAAATCAACTTTTATTTGGAATTTTCCTCATTTTTCGATTACTACATCACTGAATGTGAATGTAGCAGTAGTAGCACCATCTGTATAAGACTTATCAACGTCGTATTCTACACCACCTATTACTAATTTCATTTCTTCAATGATATCATATCCTGTATCATATGTAGCAGTAACTTTATATTGCTTATCTTTAAGTTCAACGCTTTCAGCAAGAGTAATAGTTCCTTCAGCAACTACTACATCGCTAGATCCAGCAGCGTATTCAACATTTCATAATTTGTTATTACTAAGCTTAATCTTGCTTCATACAAACTTGTGCTGAGCCCAAACGTCATCAGTCTCTGGAGTAGTTGTAGGAAGTTTAACAGATACTCTAGCTCATGTCTTTTTCTCCTGAATCTTTACATCAGATTCGTTAGTTACAGCTAACTTTAATCATGCTCCATATTCATCAAAACCAGCAAGAGCTACGTTAACAGTAAATGTAGCATTTTCTTTTGCTGCTACTTCAACTGAATCAAAAGAGATATTTAACTTATTTTTCTTCTCTATGCTGAATTTAACTCAGTCTATTTTTTCACCATTAACTAGAACTTCAACTTTATCAAGGAAATCTTTCATATCAAGTGTTTTTCCTGAGAATACATTCTCTAAGTTAACTCCGTTAACTAATAATGGAGAAGTATTTGCCTTTAACTTAAATTTAGCAACTTCATACATTTCTCCTTCTTCATAGTTATAATCTTTATCGTTTCCTTTAGCGTCTATACTTACTTTAACAGCATCATATCCTACCATATCATAAGTATATGGAGTGTATCAAGATTTATCTAACTCTTGATTTTTTGCTGTTGATTCAGCAGAGATAACTTTGAATCCGATAGTTCCACCTGTAGTAACAGAATTCTTAAGTTCAACAACTATTGTTGCATTAACAGAACCGTCTACAGTTTTGTAATCCTTTTTGAAAGAAAGCTCTACTTGGTCTCTTGAATTTACGGCTTTACGAGTAGTAATTTCATTTCCGTCTTCATCTTCTAACCAAACCTTCTCAACATCACCTCCTTTTGAGTATCCATATCTTTCTAAAACGATTTTAGATATAGTTACTTCTTCAGATGTCTTGAATTTCAAAGTATCCAAATCAGATACGGCTCCTATAATAGCTTTTCTTTCAGAAGCAGGAGATGCAGTAACTGCTAAGTCACCAGATTTAACAACTTCTCCATTTTCATCTGTGTTGTTATCTCCAGCGTCTGCTCTACAAGCAGCAGGACATTCTTTGTATGCGTCTGCTTCTTCGTCTAGACATGCTAATGCAACTACTGGATCATCACAATCCACTGCATTTGTCTCACTTCTCATAAGCATTAACATTACATATCCTCTAATTTCTTTTGTAGATTCAGCGTTAGCAATTTGATTCATAATTGCGTTTGTCTTAAGAGCGTCTAAGTGTTTAGCATAGTAAGGAGTTCCTCCTTCATATGTGCTTCCCCATAGAACTCTAGACAAAGCAGTACCAAATTCTGCTCTAGAAATTGTGTCATAAGGTCTGAATGCAGTAATTCCTTGACCCATGATACCTAATTGACAAGATTCAATAATGTAATCGTGAAGATCACCTTTAACTGAATCGATGTCTGAGAATGTACAAGCTGCTGAAGTATCAGGTGTAGCCTTTAAAACTTCAGTAGAATATACAGATAACATTTTAGCCATTTCAGCTCTTGTAATGGCTCCATACATATTAGCATTATCAATTGGAGACATAGTAGTAACTCCTTTTGAATAAGCCCAATTATAAGCATCTTGAAGTTCTTGGCTGTACTCAGCTCCGAACACTGATGCGCTAGGCAACGTCATTGAAACTGCAACTACCATTGCAGACAATGTTGCGAACAATTTTTTAATGTTCATGTTGTTTTGTTGAATAAAAATAAAAAGTCACAAATAAATCACCAAACAGGGTTGGGTTTCTGTGTCTCCACACAGTAAACTAATCCTCAGTGTAAAAATATTAGACACAAATGCAAGAGATTTTGACGTAAGTGGACATCTACATAACTTTTCGCCCTAATTAAAGGGAAACAAGAGATAAAATGCTGACTCACTTTCATCAAGACCATCCAAGATTCGCGGGATACCCCACATGTCGATGATCCCCTATCTTCACCAGCAGGGAAGATGAATTTAGGCATCTGCAAGCACGTTCTGATATGTTTTAGACAGAGAACGACCCTTACAGTTGAGATTACGAATGATTCTCAATTTTGTGACAAAATTTGTCAAAATTCATACAAATCTGTACCATTTTTCATGAGTTTTACCAGATTTGAATTATATTTTCTTATTATTTAGTTTAGCTTGACTTTTTGTTGGTTTTGTACTTTCTTCGCCCCTTTTTAAATGGAATGTCGCGTAGCGACTGGGGATTTCTCTACATCTCGCCTGTCATTCTGAGCATTAGCGAAGAATCTTAGGTATTTTACCGTCATCCTGAACGAATGTGAAGGATCCAGGAAATATAACACACCTGGATTCTTCGGTCGTTTACCTCGCTCAGCGAGGCGAACTCCCTCTGAATGACAAACTTACACAAACTCCCCATTCTGAGCGTAGCGAAGAATGTACACTACAAATCCTCCACCACTTCGTGGTCCCCCTCCTTTATTAAGGAGGAAAGATCCCCCCCCCTTGACAAAGGGGGATGCCGAAGGCTGGGGGATTTGCTACACATACAAGAAATTTTTATTTCACAAAAAATGCTATATATATAATATTATGTCATTTTGACATCAAAAAATCAATAAATCTGACTCTCCATCTACTAAAACTCTTAAAATTTTGCAAAATTCACACATACAGTGAATTTCACTAAAGTAGTGAACTTTTAGACAACAAAAGACTTTTCTCCACTGTTAGGGGGAGATGGCGAAGCCAGAGGGGGTAAAATTCACTATTTCACAGAAAGTGTGAAAAAATTTGCAAAATATTTTTTTTGGATTATACTTAGAAAAATTCACCGTTTCATAGAATAAGTGAATTTCACTAAATTAGTGAATTTTTAGACAACAAAATGGACATCATGATTGAACATCCATGAAACGAATTACAAGTTCTCATCAAAGAAAAATGACTTACTCAGAAAGCATTTTCGTCTATTTTGTGAAAAAAAGTTAGCGAGGTAAATGAACTCTTAAAATGAAAAAGAAATATTACAATTCAGCGAGATTATTTACTTCATCAGACCCTCTGAACTCCAATTAAATACTGGATTTTAAAGCAGGTTGATTATGATTATTCATTAATTTCTCCGTCATTCTGAACCGAAGGTGAAGAATCCAGAAAAATGTGACAGTCAGTAGATTCTTCGGCCGCTTCACTCCCTCTGAATGACACACTCATAGAACCTCATCATCCTGAGCATAACGAAGAATCTATAAATAATAATATGTCATCCTGAGCCTTGGCGAAGGATCTTAGGTGAGAAGCGAATGAATCAAGCCCACAAGACTCTTCGTCATTACTCTCCTCAGAGTGACAAAAGACAGAAGACGAAGACCTCAAAAATAGAGCGAAAATTTTCAGAAATTTCTAATATTTTTGTTCCCCCTTTTCAAAGGGGGATACGGCGTAGCCGAGATGGATTTAACCCCTCAGTCACTAATGATTCACCCCGCTTAGCGGGGCAGGACTCCCCTTGAAAGTGGAGCACAACTTTATAATATTGCAAACTCCCCCAATTTCCCTATACTAACCAAAGTTTTAAATCCTGATAACCAATCGTGTCCACATATCTCTGACAAAATTTTCTTACAGATTCCAAAATTAGACA
>JAEEGL011498011.1_pt1 | contig 10304 bp, 10 predicted proteins | sample 9134231 | NCBI WGS metagenome assembly JAEEGL01 (sample SAMN16246548, study PRJNA631951) | gut metagenome | biome: gut microbiome; feature: rumen; material: fiber-attached | host: Bos | place: Iran: Karaj | collected 2018-10
AGACTCGAGCATTGTTTTGCTTATTGCGAACCTGGCAAGGAGCCGATAATCTTTAGTGGCGAGACAATGGGTACGATTGCTAAAGAAGCGCGTGGCAATGATGGCCGTTGGCATGATTTCTTTTTCATACCAGACGGCGAGACAAAGACTTTAGCCGAAATTGGCGATGAGAGTCCAGTGAGGAAGAATACGTTCTTTGGCTCGGCGATCCACGATTTCGCGAAATGGTATAAGGAGCAGAATAACCTGTGAAAGGATTAAAATGAGCGAAAAAGATATTTGGGAAAAAATGTATGAAGCTGCAAAAAAGGAATATCATCCGGAGGATGTTTCGCCATTTTTCACTGCGCATCATGTAGTGGCGGCAGTGGAAAGTGCTAAGACTGGTAAGATTTATACTGGGTTTTGTATTGAAGGTGCGAGTGGAGTTTTGGATTTATGTGCTGAAAGAGTTGCGGTGCTTAATATGTATATTAATGAAGGAAATGCGGTGGTAAAAAGAATGATTGCATTTCGGGATAAAGCACCGAAGAATAATGGCGGAATGCCTTGTGGGGCTTGTAGGGAGTTTTTGATGCAGTTTGCGTATGAGAACCGTGAAACGGAAATTTTGGTTGATTATGAAAGTAGAAAAACTGTGCTTCTAAAGGATTTGATTCCAAATTGGTGGGGAGATAAGAGATATAATAAATAATATCAATTACTTTTCTGGTTTGTCTGTGATGGTGACGCCACCGAAGCCGCCGGCTGCGTCAATATAGATGGTGTATTTGCCTTTTTCGGTGGCGTTTTTGCGGTCGTCGGAAAAGCCGCCGAAAATGAAGCCGGATTTCAGTTTAACTTTGACATCGTCTGGGACGATAATATCGATACCGCCGAAGAGGGTGAAAGCTTTGATAACGGTATCTTTGTCGAATTTAGCGTTTTTGAGATTTAATTTAGCACCGCCAAAAATAGCGACGAGATTGGAGCCTTGGAAGGTTTCGTCTTTGTAGACGCGATCGCTACCAGAAAAGATGGCCATTTGGGAATCCATGGTTTTGCCGTCTTTTTCGGCTTCTCTCACTTTTTTCTCGACTTCCTCGTCGTTTTTGTTGTGGAAGGTTGATCTAATAATGATGGTAAGGCCGGCGACAACTAAGAAGACGGCGAGGATGACTTTCCAAGCGACGTCATAAGAAAAGACATCTTGGGCGGCAAGCAGAAGGATGACGCCAGCGGCGATGAAGCCGAGACTGGCTAATTTGTCTTTTTCGGTGAAGAGGCTAATGACACTTGGTACGATGATGAACAAGGTCCACCAGCCGTCGAAGAAGATGTTAAAGTTGAAAAGCCCGAATGCGTTGAGGCCGAAAATTAGGCCTAGCGCAATAATGGCTACACCCCAGATAATTGGTTTGATTTGTTTCATTTGATAGCTCCTTTATGGGGTAATTATAGCATAGAGTAGAGTGATATAATGCCTAAAAGTATGCTCGCGGATGTAATGCCAGAGGAGTTTATTGCTGGTGGAATGCTGGCGGGGAAGAGGTATGAGGATGTGGAGGGGAGCTTAGGAAGTATGGATATGAGAAGATCGGGATTATATCGGCGAAGGTATCTGCGACGTAGTTTCGGATGTGTTATGATAGGTTTATGAAGCACAAAATGGGTTTACAGTCAAAGTACTTTGACTATATAAAGAATGGAACTAAACGCATAGAGCTCAGGCTTTTTGATGAGAAAAGGCAGAAGATTAGACTTGGAGATATTATTGAGTTTACCAATCCGGATAGTGAGAAGCTTTTGGTGAAGGTAGTGGGGCTTTTCCGATATGGGTCGTTTGAGGATTTGTTTCGGGATTTTGATATTTCTATTCTTGCCGATGTTTCTATGACAAAACGGGAACTACTTGATATGTTGAACAGATTTTACCCATTGGAAAAGCAAGATGAGATGGGGGTTGTGGGGATTAGGGTGGAGGTGGTGTAGGGGGGGTATGTGGATTTTTTCTTGTTGCAGGATTTGATGAGTGAAGGTTATTCTGCTGTGAGGTTTTGGGACGGGTGGAAAGATTTTTCGGATAATCCGATTCCGCAGACGGTGGAGGGGTATTTGGAGTTTTTGGGGAGGGAAGTGGAGTTTGTGGGGAGGAGGAACAGGCGAATACGTAGTTTAGGGGAATAGTCTTTCCCGTCTGGTCATATTATTAAAACTATTGTAATACTATAATTATAATGCTTTCGTTTTCACTGAAGATAATTGGAGCTATTTAAAATCGACAACTCTATCGCGTCTGTATCGAATTAGATATCCTTCCTCGTGTCGTGTCCAAATATATGTAGAATCATACCCTTCTACGTTTATGTCTCTCCATCTATGGGCGCTACCTTTTCTGGTTGATTGGTATCGTATGGTGATAGTACCGTTTTTGTGTTGTTTGAGGTATTTTTCGAATTCAGCTTGATTGACCGCCCTATTACCGACGGTAAATGGTTGTCTCACGCATTTGTTCGAGAGGGTACTATTTGAATTGACGGCGGAAGCAATTGATTTTGGGATTGCTGAATTATCTATAGCTCTTGATGAGGTTTCGACGTTGCGTGAAATAATCTGGTTATCTGTAAAACTTGCAACGTAAGGTTTTTTTACGGCTTCTTCTGGGAGAGATTCATTGTTTTTCAATTTTTTTATGGATTCTGGGGTGTGAAAAGGATTTTCTTTGTTTTCGTCAAGGTAATCATGTATATAGTTTAACGTTCGTTTCAGTATTTCGATTCGTTCTTCCATCCAGTCAAAATAAGAAATGCGATAAAAATGCCATCCAGCCGTCTCTAATACCATTTGCCTTTCCCAATCATCTTTAACGTATACTTGGCCATCTCCGTTTTCGAAGTGCGATGGCCCGTCGCATTCTATGGCGAGTTTTCGTCCAGTAGTTTTGTTTCTAATCACTAAGTCAATACGAAAACCACATGATTTTACTTGGGTTTCCATAGAATAACTGCGGTTGTCTAGTTCTTTTGCAATTTCTGCAAAGACTTCTTTTTCAAAACCGGATTCAAATACTTGTTCGTTAATATCGTTGCGTGATTGTGGTATCCCATTCTTATCAACATATTCTAGATATTTTTTTATCCAAATTCCTTCTGGCCATAATTCTGGCGTAAGTGATGTTACGCAGTGTACTTGAAGCTTAGCTCGGCTAAACGCAACATTGACTCGTCCTTCCGCCGCTCCTTTTCTTATATTACCCCCCTCTCCAGTCAAGGCTATGTAGCGTTTCTTTTCACTCGGATCACGAATAACGAAAGAATAGATAACAATGTCTCTTTCATCCCCCTGAATACCTTCAATTATCGATACTTTTACATCTTCATCCTCAATGGATTGACGCAATAATTCAGCTTGCTCATTGAAAAACGTCAAGACGGCAATGGATTTATCTTTTGTTTTAGGGTCTTCCTTAAGGCTTTTTATTAAACCTTTGATGTATTCGACTTCTGCGTAATTGCGTTTGCCAGAATCTTCGTTTTCATCTTGAGCTTTTATGACATGATTAATCAAAACTCGGTTCGTATCTTTATAGGTTAGGATGTTATCATTTATCACTTCTAGCGACCTGCCAACAGTCTCGTAAAAATTAGTATTCGAAAAACCAATTAATTCTTTTGGAGAGCGATAATGGTAACGCAACACAGCTGTTTTAAAACCGGCAAGCGTAGCTATATCCATGACGGATTTAACCGAATCTTCTGTAGCCTTAATTTGGTAGTAATCGCTTATTTTGTTCTTTTTTGCAATTGCCTCAAGTTGTTGGTTAGATTTAAATAGAGTATTAGTGTCTCTCATTTGTAGGCTATCACCAAACAAGACAGTGTGTTTTGCCCTATACATGACTGGTAGGGAATATGCTAAATTGCATTGAGATGCTTCGTCGAGAATTACATAATCGAAGGCGTTAGCGACCAAAGGGATAATTCGGCTAACATCTTCTAGCCCCATCATCCATATTGGGACGGCTTCCGACATCGCTTTAAAGCTTTCTGGTCCGTCTTCGCCATTTTTAAGTCTATCGAACGTTTTATATGCTTTTTTGCTTCTTGAAAGACTATTTGCCACTCGATTTAGGAGTGCTTTCATGTTTTTTTGCGAATTAATGATATCGATGCGCTTTAGAATTCGATTTTTGATATAATGGCAAACATTTGTTCTGTAGTATTTTTGTAATTCTTTTATTTCTTGGTTTAATTCATTCGCTGAGAAGTATTCAATATTGTCAATTTCTTCGCTTATTTCTTTGTATTCATCTATGTCGGAAAAAACTACATCTTCACCTTTTTCCAAGATGGAGTTTTGAAGATTGTCGGCTTGCTCTTGATTAATTCCTGCACTGGTCAGTAATTCTTGCATCTCGGCTTTTTCTGAGACGAGCTTTTTTTCGGTTATGCAGTTATCGAAATAGCTTTTCAAGCCTTGCAATGCTTGTAAGCGTGCTGTCTTGGTCTCTTCCGCAAATATAATCGATTCGACTTGTCGATAAACTTCTTGAATAATAGTCTTTCCGTGCTTTTTAAGCGAATTATTCATTTTATTTCGAATGAACAAGCCTTTGATCGACCCAGTTCTTTCTGGTACTATTTCGCTGAAGTCTTTTAATACTTGCGATAGAAATTTACTTATAGTGGTATGGTCCAGATTAATATTCTTTAATTCGGTAGTTTCTTTTTTGATAATTGTGGAGTTGTCTTTTCTATAGTTATTAATCATGTCAGTAAGTTGGTTTACTTGTTCCCAAGTTTGACGATATTTATCCCACCAACCACGGTTGATGCCTAATGTAGCGTATGTTTTTACATAGTCAAGTGCACGTCTCTGGTTGTAATAATCGAAAAGGTTTCGTTCTCCTTCGATGCCATTGTTATATTTTTCTTCTTTTTTACTTATTAGACGTAAAGGTTCTTTTTGATTGCTGCTTGCAGATTTTGTATATGTTTTTTGAAAACTTTTTAGTGTATTCACCGCGCTGTCCCGTTCATCTTCTTCGGTGTATAAGCGAGAAGATCTATCCGGTATGTAGCCAAATAAAAAAGGTATATCCAACGTCTTTAGTTTATCTTTTACCCCTCTGACAGCTTGGTCTTTTTGGCTTACAAAGAGAACTTTTTTGCCGGTAGCAGCTAAATGACATAAAATATTGGCGATAGTTTGTGATTTACCTGTTCCTGGAGGGCCTTCAATTATTGATGCTTTATTATCAACAATACCCAGAACTTTTAGCTGATATTTATCGTATGGGAATGGGAAAAATATTTCAGTTCTGCCATCATCGAATACATCATATTCTATATTCATATCTTCATCAGATGACCATGCTCCGAGAGAAGTTTTTTCCATTTCTTCATCGGTTTTATTTGCAAGCGCATTTAAATCTTCGGCGAGAAAGTAGTTCGTTTTTGCTGAAAGTTTAATTGTGCAGGATGAGAAGTCTAACGAATCAGAAATGTTGGTGGCTTCCATGAGTGTTAAATATGTTTTGGCTTTCATCCAAACGCTTTCCATTACGTTATCGTTGACTGGGATTGCGGTCGTGTCTTCTGCGTCATATTTTGTTATAAGCTCGAAAATGTCATCGTAATATGATTGTTTTAAGAATCCATTGAGTTGTTCCATTGCAAATTTTATATATGGGTCTGCGATAATAATATGAACAGCTACTATGTCTTTTTGGGGGTTGATTTCAATTTTAGAGATTGGTATTTGAATAAGAGAGGTTTTAATATCTTCTGGAGCATCTGAATTAATTATTTTGGTATGTCCGAAGAAACCGTTATCAATACGTTTAGCCGTGTACTTTACTGTTCCAGTTTCGAGTATGATTTTCTTTGTGTATTCTTGAGTTTTTAATTTGTTGTTTATGTCAGTTAGAGTCGAGAGGATTTTTTTATCTCTTTCGAGTCTTTTTTCTGCCGCCTTTTGTTCTGGGGTTTTAGACTCTTCTGGTATATTGCTATCATGCTTTATGCAAGTGATTAACTCGAAGTCGAACGATAATTCTTCATTTTGGTTGGATTCATCCGTGATTAGTTTTTTGATATTTATGAGATCTTGGCTCAATTCTGCGCGGGGTCCTCTTGCAAGGTTGGCATTTCCAGAGACGAGCCTGGAATAATCCAGACAATATGCTGCTAGGTTTTTGATTGAAACATTTGTGCTAGTAATCATTTTCAATTATTATTATATCATTTAGAATATACTTAGTCGATTGTCAATTTATTGGCTAATTATTATTTCTTTAATATGGTCGCGGAGTTCGTCGTCGGTGCAGAAAACATAGCATCCCTTCATCCCGCGGGTCATTAAGACTTTGTAGGTGTCTTTAATGATTTTGTCGAGAAGTGTCGTAGTGCCTTCGGGGTCTTGCGTGAGCATCTTTTTATAGCCTTTGATAGATTGGTCAGTGCTAGCACGTTTGGTCACGTCGGTTATAATTTTTCCATCGCGATAGATTAAATCATCGCCAATAATAACGCCAACATAGTCAAGCTCTAATCCTTGGCAAGTATGAATACATCCAGCTTCGTTTACGGAATCTGGCTCTATTGCCCAAGTTTGTGATTTATCACCCAGATTCCAGCTCATACCAAATTGATATTTGGGGATAGTGATGTCGTAGAAGTTTGTATCATTTTTGCCTTCCTTTATCCAATTCCAGCAGTAGCCAGCTACAATGCGGGATTTATTGTTGGTCTTATTCTTTTCTATGATTGCTTCGCGCATTTCATTTGGGTCGTCGAAGACTTTAAAATCATAATTAAAATCCATATTGTCAAAATTTGCGGTTTTTCTTATGCCTAATAGATTATCTAGCCATGCCAAATAGCCGTCTGAACCGTTACACCTGAACTGGCTTTCGAGATTGATGGTTTCGCATTCGGCGCCTAGTTCGTCGGCGAATTTTTTAATCGAATCTATAGTACCAATATCTTTAAGTGTAACTTTTTGATCTTCATCAATAAAGAATATGGAGAATTTGGCTGCATTGATGATTTCTTTAATTTGATTGTCGCCGAGATTACTCATAAAGCCGGATTTTTCAGTAAGCCTATGTGCTTCATCTACAACTAGTGCATCAATACTATTTGATTCGACTTGATAAAAATTACCAGAGTTTTGAAAACATGATTCGATGAAATCCTTTTTAAAATCACCTTGTAGTTTTTTTCTAAAAACTGCGCGTGGTGTGCCGTTTCTGGTAACATAAAAAGTGGTTGCATCTTTTTTGATAAGATTTACGAGCAGATTAATTGCAAGGACGGATTTTCCGGTGCCTGGACCACCTTCGACAATCAATACTTTCTTTCGGTTAAAAGCGATGGCTTCGGCAGCCATTTTCATGGCGGTTTCGTAGGCGACTTTTTGATCGTCGATAAGCACAAATTCTTCATTTCCATTTAGCATAGAAACAAGACAGTCTTGGAGACTTTTGCTTGGACGGAATCGACCGTGATCTATTTCGTAAATTGTTTTACCATTGTCTCCTTTTTTGATATGTTTCGTAATAAATTCGCGTAGTTTTGGGAAATCTTCGGCGCCAAACATTGGGGCAGCTTCAATGTAGTCTTTGTATTGCTCACTTAGGATTGGATCGTTTTCTTTAAAGTGATAATTATGAAGAAAGGCGCATGGGAGAAGATTCATTTTGCCATCTTGAGTTGACTCGACGTAATTATTAATATATACCGAATAACTCCAAGCTTGATAAGAAGGGTGTGGTGTACGTCGCATACCACCACCAACATAGGTTTCAACTACAACTGCATCTTCCGCGTCAACTGCGGAGCAATCATCCCATTGTTTCAATTCAATAATGACAACGTTTTTCTTTTCGTTTGTATCTATGCCAGTTAAAATAAAATCAATTCTTTTTGAGGTTGTGGGGATATTGTATTCAATGGCTACGCCACAATTATCTGGGATTCTTTCTGAATCGAGAACATTCCTCATATACTGCATAGAATTCTGCCATGCTCGCATTTGTGGCTCGGTAGTATGTCCGAAGTATTTTTGGTACTGTTCGTAGATTTTATTACAAATTAGGTTGTCACGAACATCTTTCATGAAATCTGTTTTGATACCGTCATAAATAATCATATTACCTCACTATAGTTTATTATACTTTGTACTGACTCCTTTTGCTTTTTCGATAGGATACTTTTTACGCGTCTTTTCTAATTTGTTTAGGATTATTTCTTTTGGATTAACGTTTAGCTTGTTAGCCATTTGGAAGCAATAGTTAAAAACATCAGCAAGTTCGTCGCAGACTTCTTCTTTGTTAAAGTTATTATTCCATTGAAAACACTCTAGAAGTTCTCCTGCTTCTATGGCGATTGATTTTGCGAGGTTTTCAGGACTATGGAATTGGTCCCAATCGCGTTCTATATTGAACTCGTTAATCTCCTTTTGAATCTCTTCCATGTTTTATATTATATACTTTTTTACGCCAGTTTATGAACTTTTGCCACTCTTTCTCCTTATATATAATATCTGAGTATAGGATTTTTTTATTGTTTTTTTCGAGATATAGCAAATAGCCAGTAATAGCATCAATAGTTTCTTGACCTAAAATTTGAGTTTGTTTTTCGTAGTCTTGGAGTATGCTCATATTTCTTTGAATATATACATGATTTTTGTCTGTTTTCAACCCTGTCCATGTTGATGGTGTATAGGAATGGGCTAATAGTGCTGTTTTGGTTTTTATTCGATTGTTATAATATAATACAACTATGATTGTTTTTGAATATCGAGTTTCGCCGGCGTGGGGGTGTGCGAATGAAGAGTCAGAGACTTCTTTTGTGAGAGTGACGGATGATGTGAAGGATAATGTGGTTACTGTGTTTCATGGGAAGGAATATTTGCATACGATTTCACAAAAAGATATAAAAAAGATTATTAAAATCATTGATGAGTATCCGGAGATTTTTGAGATTCCTGAGATGTTAGAACCAAATGATGTACTGGATGGGAATGAATATACTTTTAAGTTTGCAGATGGTGTGCGGAGCAATGAGTTTGGTGGGTCTAATATATTAGACTACGGGAGAAAACCACGTAAAAATGCAACTTTGGCTCTAAGAGTGGCGAGGAGAATTAAAGAAGAAGTGTTGATGGATAATAAAATACGAACGATGATTCCAAGTAGATTGCAACACTGGCCGAGATATCGGAAATCATCCAATATAATTAAAATCTGATTGTGATACTATATATTATATGAACAATGAAATTGAAGCGCAGTTTTTGGATATTGATAAAGAGACAATCCGCGCGAAACTAAAAGAGGTTGGAGCAAAGTTAGTAAAACCAGAAGTGATGATGCGACGAGTGGTGTTTGATATAGACAAAAATCGTTACGCGCGAGTGCGTGATGAAGGTGGTGGTAAGATTGTGATGACTTATAAAAACGTTGAAGACGAAGGATCTATTCTTGGTGTGAAGGAAGTGAATGTTGAGATTGACGATTTTGATAATGGAATTATGTTTTTGAAAGCTTGCGGGCTGAAAGCGAAGGCTGAGCAGGAAACTTATCGTGAAGTTTGGACGCTTGGCGAAGCTGAAATTTGTATTGATACTTGGCCGTGGATCCCGACTTTTGTGGAGATTGAAGGGCCGAATGAAGAAACAGTCTGGGAAACGGCTAAGAAACTTGAACTCCCGCGCGAAAAAGCAAAGTACGGTTCGGTGGGTACAACTTATCAGCATTATTATGATGTTGATACGGAAACAGTGAATCGTCATACGCCAAAAATTTTGTTTGATATGAAACCGCCGGAGTGGGCGAAGTCACGAAAGTAGTGTAAAATTAAAACATGAGTGGAAATAAAAAATCTCTGAAGTTAGTTTTTCGTGATTATATGACAGGGAAGATCAAACTTGAGGCTTACCAAAAACTTGGAATTTTGTTTTTGGTGGTGGTGTTTGCGGGATTTTTTGGTTGGGTGTATGAAATGATTTTTTATTTCTTTGATGGCGGGACGGGAGAATTCTATATGCAGGGAGGGAACTTTTTGCCGTGGATTAGTATTTATGCGATTGGGGCTGTGTTGATTGTTTTGTTGTGTATGAAATTTAGAAAGAATCCGTGGTTGGTGTTTTTGTTGTCGACTCTGGTGAGTGGTGTTGTAGAATTTGTGGCGGGGTGGTTGGTATATACAATAGGGAATGGTACGAGGTATTGGGATTATAATACTGAGATTTTGAATTTTGGGAATATTGGTGGGTTTGTATGCCTTAGGAGTGTGTTGTTTTTTGGAGTTTCGGCGCTG
>JAEEGL012308490.1_pt1 | contig 10304 bp, 8 predicted proteins | sample 9134231 | NCBI WGS metagenome assembly JAEEGL01 (sample SAMN16246548, study PRJNA631951) | gut metagenome | biome: gut microbiome; feature: rumen; material: fiber-attached | host: Bos | place: Iran: Karaj | collected 2018-10
CCGATGAGGTACAGAGCGAGATCAGATCGATCTCAGACAGTGCAACTCAGGAACTGAAGGTATTCACCGGTGAGCTTGACCGCATAGAGCTTCAGTATAATGAGGTTCAGTCTCACATTGACGAGGCAAATGACCTGGGTACAACCAAGAGCGTTATGTTCGAGAATATGGACAACATGCTCTCTCAGATAGAGCCACTGGTCAAAGAGCTGGAGAGATAGTTAGTATTTAGAGGATCACAGCCAATTGGGTAGGTGAGGCACGATCACATACATATACACTGATGTGAGATTGTGCTGACCGAGCAAGGGGTCATAGCCTTTCGGTGAAAATGAAGTAAGCACGTGCACTGTTATGTGCATGTGCGTGCTCCCCGCGACGACGGGAAGCACACACGAACAGCAGGGTGTATGTATGTGGTCGTGCCGGGATACACATTGAGATAACTGTGAATAGTAACATATTTTAGGTTTTGATTCCTTGACTAAAGCCACATTCATTATTATAATGAATGTGGTTTTTTGTGTAAGATCAGGAGGAATTGATACAATTGGATACTGTGCAAATTATCAGGTGCGTCTGCCTGTTTTTGTTGCTGGTGGGATCGGCTTTTTTTTCGTCTGCCGAGACCGCATTTGTAAAAGTAAATCGTATAAAGATCCAGCTGTTGGCTGAGGAGGGCAAAAAGGCGGCCAGGAGGGTGGATTACATTCTGGAACATCAGAATAAGATGCTCAGCGCTATTCTGATCGGTAATAACATAGTCAATATATCTGCTTCGGCTCTGACTACCATCATAGTGATAAATCTTTTCGGAAATAGATATGTAGGCATTGCGGCAGGTATTCTGACCATCGTGGTGATGCTGTTCGGAGAGATCGTGCCCAAGAGCATTGCAACGTCCTATTCGCTCAGGATCTCACTGGCGTATTCGGGGCTGATCGTGGCTCTGATGTGGGTTTTGACACCGGTGATATTCATAGTGGAAAAGATAAGACTCGGCATCACGAAGCTTTTCAGGCTGGAGGACGGCGAGAGCACCATGACCGAGGATGTCCTTAAGGGATACGTGGACGAGGGACTCGAGACCGGAGCCATAGAGTCTGACGAGTTTGAGATGATACATAATGTTTTCTCACTGGATGAGCAGCTTGCAAGGGATATTATGGTACCGCGTATAGATATCGTGTTCGTACCGCTGGATGCTACCAGGGATGAGCTGATGGAGATATACAGTCAGAATCAGTTTACCAGATACCCGGTTTTTAATGACAAGAGAGATACCGTCATCGGTACCATCAATATGAAAGATCTTTTGTCATTGCCGCAGGATGCTGAGTTTTCCATCGGCAGCATCATGAGACAGCCCCACTTCACCTTCGAGCACAAAGAGGTCGGAACACTGCTCATGGAGATGAGGGACAACGCCTGGTCCATGGCCATCGTGCTGGATGAGTATGGAGCCACCAGCGGTATAGTCACCATGGAGGATATCTTAGAGGAGATAGTGGGTGAGATCCGTGATGAGTATGACAACGACGAGAGGGATTCCATCCGTGTCTTGAAGGAAGGTGAGGAATACCTTACAGACGGATCCACAAACCTGGTGGATATCAATGAGGAGCTGGGCACTAAATTCGAGTCGGAGGAGTATGACTCCATCGGCGGATACATGATACAGACCCTGGACCGTCTGCCCAAGAGCGGAGAGAGCGTTGAACTCCCCGATGGCACAAAGCTTATCGCTGAGGTAGTCCACAGAAACCGTGTGGAGACCGTGCATATCCAGCTGGCTAAAGATGGTGACAAGGATAAGGAACAGCACTGAAATATATCACGAAAGATATATTCTAAAAAAATATAAGACAAAATATAATGCAAAAACAGTTTCATAAGGAGAATGAAAATGTACGAGATCAAAGATATCAATCTGTACCCGTCAGGGGACAATAAGATCGACTGGGTGAAAAAGAACTGTCCTCTCTTAAGATCACTGGAGGAGGATTTCACGAAAGAGAAGCCTTTTGACGGTATCAGGATAGCGCTGTCCATTCATCTGGAGGCCAAGACCGCATATCTTTGCAAGGTGTTGGCAGCAGGCGGTGCGGAGATGTTTATCACCGGATCCAATCCTCTGTCCACACAGGATGATGTAGCGGCAAGCCTTGCCAACAGCGGACTCAATGTTTTCGCATGGCACGGCACCACAGAGGAAGAGTACGTCTCCCATATCAAAAAGGTTCTGTCAAATCACTGCAATATCATAATAGATGACGGTGGAGACCTTGTGAACATGCTCCATACCGAGATGAGGGATGAGCTGGAATATGTCATAGGCGGCTGTGAGGAGACCACTACAGGTATCATCAGACTGAAAGCTATGGCGGCTGCGGATAAGCTGGAGTTTCCCATGGTGTGCGTAAATGACGCAGACTGCAAACACCTTTTTGACAATCGTTACGGTACAGGTCAGTCTGTATGGGACGGCATCAACCGCACTACCAACCTTATCGTTGCAGGCAAGACCGTGGTAGTGGCCGGGTACGGATGGTGCGGCAAGGGAGTTTCCATGAGAGCCAAGGCCTTAGGAGCCAAAGTCGTGGTGACCGAGATTGATCCCATAAAGGCCATAGAAGCTATTATGGACGGATATGATGTAATGCCCATGCACGAGGCTGCAAAGGTTGGCGATTTCTTTGTGACAGTTACAGGCTGTGCGGGCGTTATCACGGAGGAAGACTTCAAAGTCATGAAAAACGGCGCAATACTGTCGAACGCAGGTCATTTCGATGTGGAGATCGACATGAAGAGGCTTCGCGAGATCGCAAGGCGTTCATACGAACAGCGCAATAACATCATGGCTTACGAGATAGATGATGAGAGAACAGTCTATGTTCTGGGCGAGGGAAGGCTTGTAAACCTTGCCTGCGGCGACGGACATCCGGCGGAGATCATGGAAATGAGCTTTGCAATCCAGGCGCTTTCCGCAAAATACCTTGTGGAGCATGAGGATGAGATAGAGGAAAAACTCATCGTCGTTCCGAAGGAGGTTGACAATGAAGTCGCGCTCAGAAAACTTAAGTTCCTGGGTGTTGCCATTGATAAGCTCACACCGGAGCAGGAGGCTTATCTGAACGCTGCGCTGTGATCTGCGTGGGCAGGATATTTGATCCTCAGATCATATCATGACAAGGGCAAGAAAAATAAATGCTTGCATACGTAAAGGAAAAGACATGAAAAAGAAATATTTTTTGATGACCTTATGTTTGGCGGCATCCCTTTTGTTTTCGGGGTGCGGCGAACGTGGTGACATCGAAAATGAAAAGGCCTACAGGCAGATTGGTATAAATCATATGGAGGAGGGTGCATACGAGGATGCCATTGTGGCGTTTGACAAGGCGCTGTCCCTGTCCGGAGGTCAGATCAGGAATATCGAATATGATATATGCTATCACAAGATAGATGCCTATGCAGCTATGGGAGATACCGACAACGCTAAGGATTTGTGCGATTATCTGATCAAGTACGATAAGAATGTTTCGGTAGTGTATGTTTTGCGGGGCAATCTGTATCTTCAGAGCAATGAACCGGAGCTTGCGCTGAAGGATTATGAGACCGCAGTTGCCAAAGATCCGGACAATGTAGCCAATTACATTGCCATATATACAGGACTTTCAAATGCAGGTTACGACATGCAGGCTCAGGAATACGTGGACAAAGCATTGAAGGTTGAGGGCAGTGCCGACGATGAGCAGTTCATCCGTTCTATGGCAAAGCTTTATTATATTCGCGGAGAGTATGACACGGCGATCTCCTACATGAAGACCATGGATGATCCGGACGACCAGTCCTGCTTTTATATGGGCAATATCCACATGGATTCCGGTGCTTACAATGAGGCGATAGAAGATTATACGAATGCCATTGAGTTGTACGAAAAGTCCGGGGAATCTCTGATGAGTCCGACGGACGTTAAGACGATGTACCGTAACAGGATCATCGCAAAAGAACAGATCCTGGATTTTGACGGAGCCTTAAAGTTTATGGAAGACTATCTGGAAAAATATCCGGATGACGAGGAGGCGGTCAGGGAGGAACTCTTTTTGACTACCAGAAAGGCCGAGAGTACCTATACAGAGGGCTCTGACGAAGAGGAGCAGCAGGAGGAAGATGATGAGACTTCTTCCGAAGGTGAGAGCACTGATGATACCACTGAGACATCGGATGAAGTGACGGATGACGCCGGAACGGATGATTCAGGTAGCAACATAATAGAAAATTCAGTGATCAATCTCCAGTAAGTCGTTTGTACTTAGACTACATATATCACTATAAGGAGGGGCAAATGGGAACACTGATAAAAGGCGGCAGAGTGATAGACCCTGCCACAGGAACAGATGAAATAAGAGATATCCTGATAGAAGACGGTATCATAAAAAAGATCGGTAAATCAGTGACTTCAAAGAATGCTGAGGTCATAGATGCTAAGGACAAGTGGGTTATGCCCGGATTTATAGATATGCATGTACACTTAAGAGATCCGGGACAGACAGCCAAGGAAGACGTTGAGACAGGCTGCGCTTCAGCTGCTGCGGGAGGTTTTACAGGGCTGGTGGCAATGCCCAATACCAGGCCGCCCATTGACAACCCGGATGAATTCAGATATGTCGACAACAAGGCGAAGGCTTTGACACGGGTTCATGTTTATCAGGCAGGATGCCTTACAAAGGGTATGGAAGGAAAAGAGCTTTCCGATATCGAGGGTATGGCAAAGGCAGGCTGCATCGCCTTTTCGGAAGACGGAAAGAGCGTTATGAACACGGGGCTTACGGTCGCAGCCATGAAAAAACTCAAAGAGATAGATGCGCCGTTTTTGGATCACTGTGAAGATATCACATTGAGGGGTGACGGCTGCATGAATGAGGATGAGAATGCCGAAAGGCTGGGATTGCCGGGCATATCAAACGCTGTAGAGAATGTTATCGCCATCAGGGATATCTATCTTTCGGGTGATATCGGATCGAGACTGCATCTGTGCCACTGTTCTACAAAGGAATCTGTTGCTATAGTAAAAGGTGCCAAAAAAGAGGGCATCAAAGTTACGGCAGAGGTATGCCCCCATCATTTCACCCTTACCAGCGATGCTATAGAGCGCGGGCCCTTCATGACCAATTACAAGATGAACCCGCCCCTTCGTACACAGGCTGATGTTGATGCTCTGATACAGGGATTGAAGGATGACGTGATAGATGTTATAGCAACGGATCACGCTCCTCATACCGCAGATGACAAAAACGAAAAGTTTGAGAGAGCGCCCTTTGGCATAGTGGGGCTGGAGACGGCTGCTGCCCTGGTTTATACGAAGCTTGTGGATACGGAGATTCTGACACCAATGCAGATGGCTGCGAAGATGAGCACAAACCCCGCTAAGATACTGAATGTAGCCGGAGGAAGTCTTGATGCCGGTGCCCCTGCGGATCTTGTGATATTCGATCCGAAGGCGGTCTGGACAGTAGATAAGACAAAGTTTAAGTCAAAGAGTAAAAACACTCCGTTTGAAGGCATGGAGCTTAAAGGCAAGGTGGTGAGAACCATCGCAGGCGGAGAAACGATCTACGAAGAGGATCCGTCGTGACTAACAACAGGCTTTTTCACATCGCGACAGGTGATTCGTTTACGAATCGTGCCATTACATTAATACAAGGAGAAAATAACATGATAGATAAGCTGATAGAGAAAATTCAGGAAAAAAACGCGCCCATAGTGGTAGGGCTTGATCCCCAGGCAAAGTTTATTCCGGGATTTATCATGGATGAGGCTATAGCAAAATGCGGTGAGACACTGGAAGCAATGGGAGAGGCTTTCTGGCAGTTTAATAAGATGATAGTGGATGCTACATATGACCTGATACCGTCAGTGAAACCCCAGATAGCCATGTATGAGCAGTATGGCCTTCCGGGACTGGCAGCATACAAAAAGACAGTTGATTACTGCAGGGAAAAAGGTCTTGTGGTGATCGGAGATGTGAAGAGAGGCGATATCGGATCGACCTCAGAGTCTTACGCCATCGGTCATCTGGGAAGAGTTAAAGTCGGAAACACGGAGCTCGTGCCCTTTGATACCGATTATGTAACAGTCAATCCGTATCTTGGAACTGACGGTGTTAAGCCTTTCGTGGATGTATGTGCAAAAGAAGGAAAGGGCATTTTCGTTCTGTGCAAGACCTCCAATCCTTCGAGCGGAGAGTTCCAGGACAGGGAGATAGACGGAAAGCCGCTGTATTATCATGTAGCCAAAAAGATAGAGGAGTGGGGAGCTGATGTTATTGGAACCCACGGATACAGCGCAGTTGGTGCGGTTGTTGGCGCAACCTATCCCGAGCAGGGAAAAGCCATAAGGGAATACATACCGAAGGCTTACATTCTGGTGCCGGGATACGGTGCTCAGGGTGGACAGGGCAAGGATCTGGTTCATTTCTTTGACAAAGACGGCCTAGGTGCCATAGTAAACTCAAGCCGCGGCATCATAGCTGCTTACAAACAGGAAAAATACGCTTCCTTCGGCGAACAGAATTATGCCGACGCTTCAAGGGCTGCAGTAGAGGATATGATCCGGGATATAAACGGAGCGCTGGGAAGACTGTAAATATGAGAGTTCGTGACCGTAAGTCATAAAGACTCTGAAGGGTTGCGATCGATCCGGGGTGAAATTAAATGGACAAAAAATACGAAAAAGCGGTTGTTATAAGACAGGATCCGGTAGCCAGAGGAATATTTTCACTGTGGCTCTCATGTCCGGAGATCGCGCAGAATGCAAAGAGCGGACAGTTCGTGGGAGTATATTCAAATGATGCCTCAAGGCTGTTGCCGAGACCCATCTCTCTGTGTGAGATCGACAAGTCGGACGGTTCGATCCGCCTTGTGTACAGGGTTGCCGGTGTGGGAACGGACGAGTTCTCAAAGCTGCACACAGGAGATCTGCTGAGACTGATAGGACCTCTCGGTAACGGATACCCTGTATCGGATGTGTACAAAGCTCCGATACTGATAGGCGGTGGCATCGGAATACCGCCAATCCTGCAGCTGTCAAAGGATCTCGCTGATGTTGAACAGAAGACGGTAGTCTTGGGTTACAGAAAGGAGCTTTTCCTGACAGACGAGTTTGAGCATACAGGAAAGCATGTCTGCATGGCAACCGAGGATGGTTCGGCAGGTGTCAGGGGAACCGTGATAGATGCCATGGAGTGCGCTAATGTCAAGGGTGATGTTATCTATGCCTGCGGTCCAATGCCTATGCTTAAGGCTATAGCGGCATATGCTGAAAATGCCGGCATACCTGCTTACCTTTCGCTTGAGGAGCGCATGGCCTGCGGTGTCGGTGCCTGCCTTGGCTGCGTAGTGAAGACCAGAGAAAAAGACGCACACTCCAATGTGGAAAATGCCAGAATATGTACGGAGGGACCGGTGTTCCTGGCGTCGGATCTCAAGTGGTCATAGAGAACATTGCAACAGATCATGGCAATACAGACAGGATAAGAGGATAAAGATGAGTCTTTCAGTTGAATTTTGCGGAAAAGTATTTAAGAATCCTATAGTCACCGCCTCGGGAACCTTTGGCAGCGGCATGGAATACTCGGAGTTTTTGGATCTCAACAGATTGGGCGGCATTATTACCAAGGGCGTATCCATAGTCCCGTGGGAGGGTAATAACGTTCCGAGAGTTGCGGAGACACCCTCGGGCATGCTGAATGCCATTGGCTTACAGAACCCCGGTGCGGAGCTCTTTGCCTCAAGGGATATCCCGTTTTTACAGCAGTATGACACGGTAAAGATCGTGAATCTCTGCGGACATACAGTGGATGAGTATGTGGCTGTCACAGAGCGGTTAAATGATGAACCTGTGGACATGTTCGAGCTAAACATCTCTTGTCCCAATGTCAAAGAGGGCGGAATCGGATTCGGTACCGATGCGAATGCTGCATCTGAAGTCGTATCAAAGGTGAAGAACGTATGTAAGAAACCATTGATCGTAAAGCTTACTCCGAATGTAACGGATATCTGCACCATTGCAAAGGCAGTGGAGGCGGCGGGAGCAGATGCGATCTCGCTGATCAATACCGTGACAGGTATGAAGATTGACATCGAGAAGAGAAAGCCGTTGTTAGCCAATGTTACGGGAGGACTTTCGGGTCCGGCTATACATCCGATAGCAGTCAGGATGTGCTATCAGGTGGCAAAGAGCGTGAACATCCCCATCATAGGCGGTGGCGGAGTTTATGATACGGAGAGCGCCATAGAGATGCTGTTGGCCGGTGCAAGCCTTGTGTCGGTTGGCTGTGCGACTTTCGGAAAACCCGATGTTTCACTGGATATCATCGACGGTATTGAGGAGTATATGGCAAGACACGGGTTTAATAATATTTCGGATATTGTGATGGCTTAAACAGGGGGCACCGTTTACGGATGCGGTGTTATAAATGTCAGACATAATAATAAGGAGAAAAAACATGGAGAAGACAAAAGAAGAGATCAAGAGTTTCATTGAGCAGGGGAAGGCTGTTCTGGGCATTGAATTCGGATCGACCCGTATCAAGGGAGTGCTGACTGACGAGGATCACAAGATCCTGGCTGTGGGCATTCACGATTGGGAGAATGCTTACGAAAACGGACTCTGGACATACAGCCTGGATGCCATCCTGACAGGTCTTAAGAGCTGTTACGCATCAATGAAAAACGAAGTTAAGGAAAAATACGGTATTTCCGTAAAGAAACTTGCTGCCATCGGTATTTCAGGCATGATGCACGGTTACGTCGCCCTTGACAAAGACGGAGAATTCCTTGCACCCTTCAGAACCTGGAGAAATACCAACACTGCCAAGGCAGCTGCTTTTTTGTCTGATCTTTTTGATTTCAATATACCGATGCGCTGGAGCATATCGCATCTGTATCAGGCGATACTGAACGGAGAGGATCATGTGGGAAAGATAGACTATCTCACAACTCTTGCAGGATATATCCACCTGAGACTTTCGGGAGAGCGTGCAATGGGCGTTGGCGAGGCCAGCGGAATGTTCCCGATCGACAGCTCTACTGTACAGTTTGATGAGGGAATGTTGGATAAGTTTGCTGCCCTCGATGATGTAAAAAAATACGATTGGGATATCAGAAAGATACTGCCGAAGGTTCTGCCTGCAGGAGAGAAGGCAGGCGTGCTCACAGCCGATGGCGCTCGTCTTTTGGATGAGAGCGGTGAGCTGGAGGCAGGAGCACTCATAGCTCCGCCGGAAGGTGATGCAGGTACGGGTATGACAGCCACAAATTCCGTTGGCGTCAGGACGGGTAATGTTTCCGCCGGAACCAGTGTTTTCGCAATGGTAGTTACGGATAAGCCTTTGAAAAAACGTCACGAGGAGCTTGACATGGTGACAACTCCTTCGGGGGATGCTGTGGCCATGGTTCACTGCAATAACTGTACTTCGGATATAAACGCATGGGCAGGTCTTTTCAGGGAATTTGCCGCACTCTCGGGACATGAGATGAATGCGGGCGATGTATTTACATTGCTCTTCAACAACTCGGAAAAAGGAGATGCTGACTGCGGCGGCATCATCAACTTCAATACAGTATCGGGAGAGCCGGTGGTAGGTCTTTCGGAGGGACGTCCCATGATAGTGAGAACACCGGATGCAAATGTTACTCTTGCCAATTTTGTGAGGTCATGTCTCTACGGAGCGCTGGCATCCTTGAAGGCAGGCTGCGATATCCTGTTCAAGGAAGAGGGAGTTCAGGTAGATACACTCTACGGACACGGCGGATTCTTTAAGACTCCGGGAGTCGGACAGAGAGTCCTGTCTGCTGCTATGAACGCTCCGGTTTCCGTTATGGAAAATGCGGGCGAGGGAGGCCCCTGGGGTATGGCGATCCTGGCATCCTACATGATATACAAAAAGGACGGAGAGTCACTGTCAGATTACCTCAACAGCCGTGTTTTCGCAGATGTCAACACGAGCACCGTTCAGCCGGACGAGGCTATGGTAAAGGGATTTGACAAGTATATGGAAAGCTACAAAGCACTTGTGGAAGTAGAGAAGAGAGCGTCTGAAGTGTTCTGAGATCTGAGTTTCCGAAAGAGTGGCTGTGAACAGAAAGGTATTGACAAATCAAGCGTCAGACCGTACAGAGAGGAGATAACATGTTAGAGAAGTTAAAAGAAGAGGTTTTCAAGGCAAACCTTGAGCTTCCCAAAAGAGGACTTGTGACATATACCTGGGGTAATGTCAGTGGTATAGACAGGGAGAGCGGATA
>JAEEGL012582857.1_pt1 | contig 10304 bp, 7 predicted proteins | sample 9134231 | NCBI WGS metagenome assembly JAEEGL01 (sample SAMN16246548, study PRJNA631951) | gut metagenome | biome: gut microbiome; feature: rumen; material: fiber-attached | host: Bos | place: Iran: Karaj | collected 2018-10
ATTCACAAGCCGATACTGCCTCATCATGATTTTGTATAGAGCTTATGGTGATACCATCCATCTTATTTAGCAGTCCCTCGAAATAGAGAGTTGCTATCTCTGAGTCATCTACCAGTAACAACTTTTTTTCCAAAATAACCTCCCTACAACGCGCGTATCTGCTCGTCCAGAATATTTTTCTCTGACACGAATGCGCTTATTCTCTCTCTCATAAGATCGTATTCTTTTTTATTCAACAGGATCTCTAGTCTGGAAGTTTCCTTTTCCAGATTCTCAGCCCCCAGCATCTTCGCGATATCATGCTGACTGCGAATCATAGATCTGCACCGCTCGCCCTCTCCATTTCTGAGCGCCATGATAAGGTCTGCTCCCACATCATTCTCCGCATAGGCTTTGAGGAGCTTTTTATAAAGTGAAATATCATGGAGCAGGTATTCCCTGGCATCCGCCACACGAATAGTTGGGAGATTCTCCTGTAGTTCTTCCCATTCACTGATGCCCGCATCTCCGCGCCACTGACTGTCAGTGAGTGGAAGGTATTCTTTCAACAGTTCCCTTATGACATCCTCTTTGAAAGGCTTGGTCAGATATGCCGCGAATCCCATATCCAGATATTTTTCCTCTTCACCCGATATTGCATTGGCGGTCAGCATGATGACAGGAGTATTCTCACAGAGCTTTTCTTCCCTTATCTGCTTAAGCGCTGTGATACCGTCCATGACAGGCATGAGATGATCCATGAAAATCAGGTCATAGTGGAACTTGCGTATCTGCAGGATGGCCTGCCTGCCGTTTGCTGCCGTATCAACCGTAAAGCCTATGGGTCTCAGGATTCTGACCATGAGGTCAATATTAAGCTCGGCATCATCCACCACCAGTATCCTTATATTGTAAGCTCCGCTTACAGCTCTTCTGGTCACACTATCCTCTTCAATGAACATACTCTCATCTGTCTGATCGATGAGTTCCGCCATAGACGGCAGGCGCCTTGGCCCGTTTTCATCGGATTCCTCCGATATATAATTAAGGACATTCTCGAAGAAAGTGAGGAGTCTTTTGGCTGAGATTTTGACACGTTGTGAGTACTCTCTGGTGCTGTCCTCCCTGGTATCCGCCAGAATCAGATTGCTGTAACCCATGATGGCATTTACGGGAGTTCTGATCTCATTGGACATCTGTGCCAGGAAACGGCTCTTAGCCCTGCTCATCTCAGTGGCCCTGAGTCCCGCGGACTCTAACTCACGTCTTGAAATAGAGAGTTCTTCCATGGTCTTCATGAGCTGTATATAGTCCGGCGTCTCAAGTGTCAGGAACATTACAAACAGCGCAACCGAAGCGGCGAAGAAGGTCACGAGGAGACTTCTGTCCACCACCATCTGGATAAAATACAGTCCTATAGTGAAAATAAATGTTACAAATAGTGCCAGCTTCATGGAATTCCTGTAGCTGGAACTGTTACTTAAAATGAAAATTCCGCCATAGAGTATAAAATAAAGCGGATAGACATAGACAATAAAAGTGTAAAGTGGTCCCGTAACAAGCCTTCCATCCGGTGCATAGTGAAAAATAGTGCCCGTCAGCAGATTCTGAATCAGGATCACGACATAGATTCCCAACAGGGTTTTATTTATAATGGCTCCTGTGCTGTTGGTGACCTTCCGCCCCACAAAAGACGAAACATATCGCACGAACTGATAGGATCCCGCCGTCGCCAGTAAATAGGTGAGCGAATTATGAGAATACCTGAAGAAAACAGGAACAACCGGTCCAAGGCTCACCACAATTGCATCTATGATATCAACCAGATTGCCCAGGGTGACGAGCAGAGTAAGGACGCGGAATTCAAAATTGACCTGCGTCTTGTCCCCGTATTTCCGCCAGAAATACACGCATAGTATTATGTCGAGCGGCAGCATGGCCAGCTCCAAATAGATATTAAAATAGAGTTTCAAGTTGTTCCCCCAATTTATTCTGTCTGCGTGTAAGTATGTTCACAGCTTCATCGTACTTCTCCTCAGTCATAAGGAGCGGCTCATCGGTTCTCCTTCTTGCAGTCAGCTTCACCTTTTCCTCCGGCAGATACTGCATCAGAACTATCTCCAGTTCTTTATATGCTATAGGCTTTAACAGATAATCTGCAAATCCTATCTTGATATACTCACTCTGGACCTCCTGGAGCGTTCCGGCCGTAAGCGCAATACACGGAGTATTGACGTTCCTCTTAGGTTTCCCTTTAGTCTTTTCCTCTCCCCTGAGGCATTTAATCATCTCTTCCCCGTTCATACCGGGCATCCTCATATCTATCATGATGAGGTCGTAGTCATTTTTCTCAGCAAATTCGAGTCCAGTTGATGCACTGAGAACCGTATCAACCTGAATCTTAGTCGCCTTGAGGAGTCCTTCCATTACAGAAAGGTTCATCTCACCATCATCGACGATAAGAATTCTCGCATCAGGCGCCACGAACTTGTTGTGGTAGATATTCTTCTCGATTACGTTCTCCGCATATATCTGATCGATGTCCCCTATAGGATCCATCCTCATTACTTCCTGTTTTATCGTGAAATGGAAATTGCTGCCCTCTCCATATACACTCTCCACCTCAAGCTCAGATCCCATGAGTTCCAGAATCAGTCTCACGATTGTAATTCCAAGTCCTGTGCCCTCAATTGTGCGGATCTTCTCCTCGTTAATTCTCTCGTAAGGTTTGTATAGTCTCTCCAGATCATCTTCCTTGATACCAATTCCGGTATCTCTGACAGACACATGAAGCAGTATCTCAGTCTTGCCGTCTTCCCTATCCTCTTCCACAGTATCATAATCCACGGAGAAGATTATCTCACCCTCTTCCGTATATTTTACCGCGTTTGTAAGAATGTTCATGACACACTGCTTGATCCTGTCCGAATCTCCATAAAGATAGCGCGGTATTTTGTCATTGACATAGCTTTTGAGCTCCAGTCCTTTGGACTGAGCCCTGGGCTGGGCCATACTTATCAGTTCCTCTATAAGGAATCCAAGGTCATACTCAATCGGAAAAAGTTTTATTTTACCCGCTTCTATTCTGGACATATCAAGTGAATCATTAACCAGATGAAGGAGCGTATTGGCTGCAATCTTGATATTACCGGCATACTGTCTGAGTGCGGGATCATTGTACTCCCTCAGTATCAGCTCATCATATCCCATGATAGCGTTGATTGGTGTCCTGATCTCATGTGCTAATTCCGCAAAGAAATTGAGCTTCTCCTCCGTACTCATCTCGAGTTCATCCATCTGGGCACGAAGCTTCTCATATTCGCTTTGCCTTGTGAATGAAACATAGATGTAAACTGCCATCACCAGAAAAATAGCAAACATGAAGGTAAAAATGAGCACAACAATGATAGGCCACCTGTACAGGAGCGCCACAGCCCCCATAAAAAGTGACGACATCATTGCCAATATGCAGCATACAAAAATGGCCCTCTTGGGATTCACCTTCCGCATATGTACTCACCCTTTTGAAAATATATCATCGCTGCGGAAATTGCCAAAATCTTCCGCAGGCCTGCGAATTACAGATTATATATCTTAGTGTACTTCTCCTCCAGGTAATCAAGGAAATCATCAGCGGTGAAATCTCTTCCTGTAATATCCTTGATCCACTCAGAAGGTGAAAGGCGATCAGCCTTGGCAAATACATTATCCTTCATCCAGTTGTTGATGGTATCAAAATCGCCTGCCAGGATTGCTTTATCTATGTCGATCTCGTTCTTCATGCGGTTGTAGTACATGGCATTGTACATGTTACCCATTGAATAAGTCGGGAAATATCCAAAGCCTGAACTCCAGTGTACATCCTGCATTACACCTTCGCGGTCATTCGTAGGTGACACACCGAGGTACTCTTCATATTTCTCTTTCCATCTGCGCGGAATATCCTCGATAGCAAGTGTTCCGCCAATTATTTCCTTCTCAATCTCATATCTGATAATGATATGGAAGGTATAGGTGAACTCATCGGACTCAGTTCTGATAAGGGATGGCTGAACTACATTGAGTGCTTCGTAGAACTCCTCCTCAGTCACTCCTTCCATAGCCTCCTTGAAAATCTCACAAGTCTTGGGATATATGAGACTTACAAAGCTGCGTGAACGTCCGATCCTGTTCTCATACATTCTGGATACGGATTCGTGCATACCGAGAGTCTTACCATCTGTGATGTAATGGTCATAGTTCTCCGCAGGCTGCAGCATCTCAAAGAGAGCATGTCCCGACTCATGGATGATGGAGTACATGCTGGCTGAGAAATCATTCGTATAATAATGAGTAGTTATTCTGGTATCGCCCTTGCTCACCCAGTGTGTGAAGGGATGTTCCGAAGTAGAGAATACCCCTCTGTTCATATCGAATTTCACAACCCCCAGGAGATATTCCGCCATCTGTCTTTGCTGTTCAATCGGAACCTCCTTGTGCATGAAATCTGTTCTTATCTTCTTGTCACTGGCCTGTATTTTCTTAAGAAGAGGCACCAGTCTCTTCTTGCACTTATCAAAGCACTCATCCAGCATCTTAGAAGATATGCCTCTCTCATAATCTGCTATCAGATGGTCGTATATAGTCAGATCGGCAGTCTCGGGATCCTTGTCCCTGAGCTCTACCATCTTGATGTTGGCATCTCTGACCTTGGTGAGTGAATCAGCAAAGAGACTGAAATCCGAATTCTTTCTGGCATTGGTCCAATCCACAAATGCCTTGTTGAAAATGCGTGAAAACTCAAGATTCTGTTCGGGAGTAATATTCCTGGTCTTCGCATAATCTCTGTGAAGCTCTTCCACACAAGCTCTGTCAAAGTCCTCAAGTCCGTCCCTGTGCTCATAGAGGTACTCAGCCTCTTCGATGAATTTATCCTGCTTAAGAAGCTTGAATACCTGGTTCTCCAGATATGCATTTACTTCTCCCTGCTCCTCCATGCCATCGGGAGGACATATTGTTTCCATATCAAATGAGAGCACATTGCACGCGTGCCCATAAATCCGCGCCTCTTTAAGTACGCTGTGAACATATTCCAGTTTTTCTTTAAGTAAGTTGTCCATCAGATTTTAATCTCCTTTTGTACTGTTGTTTCATATTAAGCCTTAGCCATACAACAGATACTATTATTTTACGCATTATTCCCCATAAAATCCAGCCGGATTGTGTTATCATAGTACTAATACTTCCCTTGCTCTGAGATTATTTTCGGAGCATGGAGCTTTAGGCAGGTAGAATAGATGAGTAGCAGTAACAGAAAAAAAATATGCATGATAGTGCAGGAGCGCACGGTCAGGGGCGGTATTGCCGCAGTTATTGAAGGATATTATGGCAGCCGTCTCGAAGAGGATTTCGATATAACGTATGTGGAGTCCTACCGCGATGGCAGTAAAGTTCAGAAGCTGACCAAGGCTCTTAGAGCATACAGGCAGTTCAGGAAGGTCCTTAAGAATAACACTCCGGATCTCGTCCATGTTCACTCATCATTCGGCCCCAGTTTCTTCCGTAAAATGCCCATTATCATCATGGCTCACAGAAGAGGCATTCCAATCCTCAATCACATACACGGCTCTGCACTGGATGAGCTCTATACAAACGCAGGCGCCTTCAAACAGTGGCTGGTTCGCAGAATCTACGGATACTGCGACCGGCTGGTTGTCCTCTCAGATGAATGGCGGGAGAAATTATCCGTCATAGTTCCAAAGGACAAAATCTCCGTCGTATCCAATTACTGCATGATACATGATGAGATGCTCACGGATGAAGCTATGAGCGCCAGATATAACAAAAAGCAGATTCTCTACCTCGGACGCTTCGATGACCTCAAAGGCGTGGTAGACATACCTGCAATCGCAGACATCGTGAAGAACAAGATCCCCGAAGTCAAATTCATTCTGGGCGGTTCAGGCGATACGAAGCCCACAACCGATGAGATTGCAAGGCTCCATCTTGAAGATACGGTTATTCTCCCCGGTTGGATCACCGGAGAACAGAAGACAACGCTTCTGAAGGGAAGTGCAATTTTCCTTCTGCCCTCACACATGGAGGCAATGCCCATGTCCATCCTGGAAGCCATGGGATATGCACTTCCGATCGTATCCACTGAAGTGGGCGGAATCCCTCAGGTGGTAGCAAAAGACGTCAATGGCAGACTCTATGCTCCAAGGGACATTGAAGGATTCGCAAAAGGCATCATAGATTATCTCTCCGACGAATTCTCCTGGAGGGAAGCAAGTACTCAGAGCCTTGAAATCGCCAATAAAAAATACAGCTTCAATGCACACATAGAAAATCTTGAGAAGCTGTATCATGAATTAGCATTATGAAAAAATCCCGACTGCATAACTTATGCAGCCGGGTATAATTTTGTAATCTAAATTCTAAGTTCAGGATATTCTGTATCCCTTTTCCTTAAGCACATTAGCCGCCGTGTCGAAGTCCGCAGCTTTGACCAGTATGTAGTCTGTGTTAAAGGTCGAAACTGCAAATATTCCTATATTGTTCTTGGCAAGGGCTGTTGATATCTTCGAAAGGATACCGATCAGTGTGAAGTCCAGCTTACCTTCAATCCTGAAGGCTTTCCAGCCATCATTCCTCTCGGTGGTATTATCCGGAACCTCTCCGGTAATGCACACTACCGAAATCTCTTCGTCTGTCTTACTGACAAAAACGAATTCCCCGTCCATATTCACTTTGGACAGATCCTCAACCTTACATACAGTAAAATCATTATCAAGTCTCTTTAGTTCCATAAGTCACTATCCTCCATATCTACGGTTTATATATTACATAACCTGACATCTCAGGACCATATCGCGCTGTCATCATCTGAGAGCTATCACGCAGTACTTTCCCGCATTTTCAAGCGCCGATCGCAGTGCATCATTGATGCTGTCATCATAAAAATCTGCTTCCACCATCTGCTCTGCATCACTTGCCAGTATGCACATGGAGCTGCTTCCATAATATCTGTCTCTGAGAGTATCCATGGTATCATCCGGCTCGATCGTGCCCTCAACCACATCAATTCTGTAGAACTGCGATCTGTAATCCAGAGTGCTGAATATAACCACACTTCTGTCCGGAATTTCCGCGTAGTCCTCATCCCACGACATCTTAACTATATCATAGTAAGGAATCCTGTTTACCGCTATATGCTCAGCATAATCACTCCAGATGAAGATACACAGATACGCTGTCATTGCCATCATGAGATATCCATAAATCTTCTTATCTCTGATAAAGTCTATCAGCAATCCCGCCAGCCCCAGTGTCAGAAGGAATGTGGCCGGTGCAAAGAACCTGTAATAGAAGGTATCCATCGATGAAAAATATCTGATCACGATGAACATCCCGTAATATACAACTGAAGTTGTGATGAGCACTGACTCCGTTGAAAAACGTTTGCAGTTCTTCAATATGAAAACCGTAAGAACAGCTACTGTAAGTATGACTATGAGCACGCTCTTTCCATAAGATAATCCGCTTATGTAGGACGGAATATCCATATGAAACATATTGAATATCTCAGCAAGCAGCGCCTTAACCAGGTCGTTGGTAAGGCTCTGGTAATCATCCCACCACATGGATCGCGATACGCCTGAAGGCATGCCGTTTTGGATCTTATTGTTTATCAGATACAGCAGGCATATCACTCCGGATACGCCGCAGGTTACGATGAGGCTTATTATTTTTCTTAAGCGAAGCGCTTCCTTCCTGCGGTAGGCACCTATCTGTTGCAGGATAAGCACCAGAATGTATAAACCTGCTACAAAGAAGGTAAACATACCAAAATACCTTGTAAGGAAGCAAAGAGCCATAGAAATACCAAGAAATACATAACCGCGAATACTGTCCTTCTCATCCTTCAGGACACCTGCCAGACTAAATGCGAACATCAACATAAACAGTATGAAAGGCAGTTCACTCCAGGAGTACCAGTAGAGATACATAAGTCCAAGGTTGGTCATAAAAATTGCATAGAACCATGCGTCCTTTTTGTAGATCACTCTGAGAAGCACGATTATGACACCTACCAGAATTACAGATAACACCTTGGATGCCGCGTAGACCTCCATACCTGTTATCTTCATAACCATGGCTATCATCATCGGATAAACTATTGGCCAGTTGGCAAACCAGGTGTTGTCATAGCCCGCAAGTCCGTCGTAGTGGAAACCATGACCTGCTGCCATGTTGGCTGCTTCACGAAGATATCCCGCAGAGTCCGCACTGATATTTATTCCTTCGAGGTATCCGTTTATGATTATTGACATGGTTATTACTGTGAACAGCACTAACAGGAATATCTCATTTCCTGCTTTATTCACGATAATATCTATTGGAATTCCCTTAATTATTTCCAGACATTTGCCCGGTCCCAGAATTATGGCCATGACGCAGACAATTGCCAGTAATACAACGATCGCTTTGGAGTAGTAGAACACATCTCCATAGGTAAGCGCTTCATCGGTTACAACACTCACTCCCATGGATATACCGGTAGCAAGTTCTTCTCCATCCGCCGATACACGTTCATCGAATGGTAAAACTCTGTTGGTTGCATCCTTTTGCGTCTTGATGAAATAAGGATTACAGCCCTCTGCCGTGATCTTAAGGAGATACCTGCTGCCCTGAGCGACGTCCATCTCAGGGCTTCCTATGGAGAACCATTCCCCGACCGTTACAGATTCCTCCATGACAGCTGTTTCCCACTCTGTCTGGCCCTGATCATTTATGAGAGTGAATAGTATATTTCCATTCCTCTCCGCATCGGTATTAACAAGCACGACCGACAGACTTCCCATTTTGAAGCTCTCCGTAGCAGTCAGCTCCACCTCCAGGGCTTGTTCATCCTTTATCTCAACATATGACGGCGTGTCAAAAAGCGGAGGGCGTACATCCTCCGCCTTGTTTCTTAATCCTGTGTCTCTCGATAGTGCAAACAGCATTCCACATGCAACTGCCAGCACTATAATACATAAAACTATTTTCTTAAGATTCTTCATATCCTGTTATTTATAAGCTCATCTGCAAGCGCCATGGCTTTCTCCATGACAACATCAGAGTTGTAATGCTCATGCTCTCCCCATCTTCCAAGAGCAATGACTCCCTTTCCTTTCGCCTCTTCTATAATCAGATTGATCTGTCTGGGTTTATCAATGGTATTAAGAGGGTATGCATACTCATTCATATATGCAAAGTTGTCGCGCCAATCCGAATCGGCATAGCCCTCTGCTCTCTTCTTAACTGTCTCAACCCAATATCCATCACTGTCTGTGCAAAAATTACTTCTGCATAAAATCCTGTGGTATCGAACTTCCGGATCCGGTACATATACCCAATGTGCAAGCGTTCCGCAATCTTCAGGGACATATCTTATCTCGACTGCCGATGATTTGAGTCCTTGCACGGCTTCTGTCATCTCTTCAGATACGCCTTTAAGCTGCATGCAGTCCCAGGGTATTGTAGTTATGATCTTATCAGCGCAGTATTCTTCTCCATCACTGCAGGTGACTGTGCGGTTCTCCAGATCAAGTTCCTCCACAGCTGCCCCATATACCATATGATCAGCCATGTTATCTGCTATTCTCTTAAAGGGCTCTCCGTAGCCGTACTCCTTGGGATAATAGAACCTTGCGTGTCCCGGCTGTGTTCCGAAACTACGGTGTTCTCTGCAGGACTGCAGTGTCTCCTCATAGCTCACATTCGGGAGCTTCTCCAGCCAATAGGTTCCGAGTTCATCAAGGGTCTCGGAGAACATCTTGCTGTTATAGGGAAGCATATAGTTGTCAGCGATCTCATCTCCCAGCTTCCATCTGATCCAGTCCGTAAACTTCTCAGGCTTCTCCACACCGGTATTACAGCCCGCATTCTTAATTGATTTAAGGTATCTGTTCTGAAGTTCCTCCGGCAGCTGCCAGATGTTCGCTTCAAATGGATGTCCCACTTCCTGTCCGTGGATCCTTATCCTTGAATCCCTGTCGAATACATTCCACTCATCCTCAGGCATAAACCTGAAGACAAACTCACAAACCGCGGGCCTTCTCACATCAAGGAAGTGTCCGCCTCCGATATCGAGTGGCTTGCTATCCACATCCTGCGACCTGCAAAGACCTCCCGCCTCAGACTCTTTTTCCAATATAATGAAATCATTCTCGCCGTTGTCCTTTAGCTTCCTTCCAAGAGTAAGGCCTGAAGGGCCGGCTCCAAGAATGAGGTATTTTGTTTTTCTCATGTTTCTAATAAACCTTTCACCGCAGTGATTAACGCATCTTCACTGTCATGAC
>JAEEGL012976654.1_pt1 | contig 10304 bp, 8 predicted proteins | sample 9134231 | NCBI WGS metagenome assembly JAEEGL01 (sample SAMN16246548, study PRJNA631951) | gut metagenome | biome: gut microbiome; feature: rumen; material: fiber-attached | host: Bos | place: Iran: Karaj | collected 2018-10
GTGGGAGGCATCTCCATCCTGGGCACCACGGGCATCGTGGAGCCCATGAGCGAAGAGGCTCTCGTGGAGACGATCCGCGTGGAACTGCGCCAGAAACGGGCCGGGGGCGCCGAGACCGCGCTCCTCACGCCCGGGAACTACGGCGTGGACTTCCTGCGGGACGGCCTCGCCCTGGATGCCGGCCGGGCGGTGATGACCTCCAACTTCATCGGTGACGCGCTGGACGCGGCGCGGGATCTGGGCTATCGTGCCGTGCTGCTGGTGGGCCACGTCGGAAAACTCGTGAAGCTTGCCGGCGGGATGTTCAACACCCACTCCCGGTACGGGGACTGCCGCATGGAGATCCTCGCGTCCTTCGCCGCCGCGTCGGGGCTGTCTTCCGCCGGCGTCGAGGCGGTCCTGGATTGTGCCACCTGCGACGAGGCCCTGCGGGTGATCGGAAACGAGGGATTTCGGGAGGAGACGCTCCGGCGGCTTTCCGACCGGATCGGCCTCCGGCTGAGGCAGCGGGCCGGGGAACATATGGCGGCGGAGGCGATCCTCTTTTCCAGGGAAACGGGGCTCCTCTGCCGGACGGACGGGGCGGAAGCCCTGCTCCGTGAGATCTTGGAGGGATAAGGATGGTACACTTTGTAGGTGCCGGTAGCGGCGCCGAGGATCTCATCACGCTCAGAGGCGCCCGGCTCCTGAGCGAGGCGGACGTGGTGATCTATGCGGGTTCCCTGGTGAATCCCGCTCTTCTGAAGCACGCCCGTCCCGGCTGCGAGCTCCATGACAGCGCAAAGATGACGCTGGAGGAAGTGATCGGGACGATCCGGGCCGCGGAGGCCTCCGGGAAGACCACCGTGCGCCTCCACACCGGGGACCCCAGCATATACGGGGCCGTGCGGGAACAGTTCGACGCGCTGGATGCGCTGGGGATCAAATACGACGTCTGCCCCGGCGTCAGCGCCTTCTGCGGCGCCGCGGCGGCCCTTCGGGCGGAGTACACGCTCCCTGACGTGAGCCAGACGGTGATCATCACCCGGGCCGCCGGGCGCACGCCCGTCCCGGAGCGGGAATCCATCCGCTCCCTTGCCGCCCACGGGGCCACCATGGTGCTGTTCCTCAGCACCTCCCTCACGGAAAAGCTCCAGGAGGATCTGCTGGCCGGGGGCTACGCGCCGGAGACGCCCGTCGCGGTAGTCTACAAGGCCACCTGGCCGGAGGAGCGGATCTGCCGCTGCACGGTTGGGACGCTTCACAAGGCGGTGACGGAGGCCGGGCTCCGGAAGACCGCGCTCATCACGGTGGGCGGTTTTCTGGGGGACGAATACCTGCGCTCCAAGCTCTACGACCCCGCATTCACCACGGAATACCGGAAGGGCGAGCAATGAGGATCGCTGTATTCGCCTACAGCCGCAGGGGATGCGACACCGCCCGGCGCGTGGCGGCCCTCTTTCCCGGGGACACGGTGACCCTCTGGGCGCCTCTCCGGCTGGATCAGCCTGATTTTTCCCCCATCACCCAGCCGACCCCGCCTCTGTACGGGGAACTCTTCCACCTCTCGGACGCCCTCGTCTTCGTGGGCGCCTGCGGCATCGCCGTGCGTGCCGTTGCGCCCCATCTCGTGAGCAAGACCTCGGACCCCGCCGTCCTCTGTCTCGACGAGGCGGCGACCTTCGTGATCTCCCTCCTTTCCGGTCATCTTGGCGGGGCGAACGCCCTGTGCCGTACCGTGGCCTCCGCTCTTGGGGCCCAGGCCGTCATCACCACCGCGACGGACGTGCGCGGCCGTTTTTCCGTGGACGCCTGGGCGGGGGAACAGGGGTATCTCCTGGACAGCATGGAGCTGGCGAAGGCGGTCTCCGCGGCGATTCTGGAAGGACCCGTTCCCTTCGCGAGCGACCTTCCCGTCGCGGGACCGCTCCCCGAGGGGCTCGTTTCGGCTGATTCCGGCCCGCTGGGGATCTATCTGGGCTGGCGCACCTGCTGCCCCTTCGAGCGGACGCTCCGGGTGATCCCCCGGGTGCTCCGTCTGGGGCTCGGCTGCCGCCGTGGAGTCTCCAAAACCGCCGTTGCCGCTGCGGTGGAGGCTGTTCTGGAGGAGAACGGCATCGACCCTAGGGCGATCCTCTGCGCCGCCTCCATCGATCTCAAATCCGACGAGGCGGGCCTCCTGGAATACTGTGCGGAGCGGGATTTTCCCGTGGAGTTTTACGACGCCGGGACCCTTTCCCGCGTAGAGGGGGACTTCACTCCGTCCGACTTCGTCCGGCAGGTGACCGGCGTGGACAATGTGTGCGAACGGGCCGCCCTTCTGGGCGCGTCGAAGCTTCTGGTCAAAAAGACCGCCCGGGACGGCGTGACCGTGGCCCTGGCGGCGATACTTTCGGAGGTGCGATTTGGGGAAACTGTATGTGGTGGGCATCGGCCCGGGAAGCTATGAGGACATGACCCTGCGGGCCGACCGGGCTCTCGCATCCGCAGACGTCATCGTCGGCTACTCTGTCTATGTGGATCTGGTCCGGGACCGGTATCCGGGAAAGACGTTCCTCACGACGCCCATGACCCGGGAGACGGACCGGTGCCGCATGGCTCTGGATCGGGCGGTCGGCGGCGAGACCGTGGCCCTCGTCTGCTCCGGGGACAGCGGGATCTACGGCATGGCGGGCCTCGTCCTGCAGCTGAGGGGAGAGGCGGAGGCTCCGGAGGTGGAGATCGTCCCCGGACTCACGGCCGCCTGCAGCGGCGGCGCCCTTCTGGGCGCGCCCCTTACCCATGATTTCGCCGTCATCTCCCTCAGCGACCGGCTGACCCCCTGGGAGACCATCGAGCGCCGCCTGGAGGCGGCCGCGGTTGCGGATCTCACCATTGTGCTGTATAATCCAGCCAGCAGGGGCCGTCCCGACCACCTGCGCCGGGCCTGCGAGATCCTTCTGCGGCATCTGCCGGAGGACCGGATCTGCGGCATCGCAAGGCAGATCGGCCGGGAGGGCCAGGGAAAAGAGCTCCTCACGCTCGGCGAGCTCCGCTCCGCCGACGCGGACATGTTCTGCACGGTCTTTATCGGGAACAGTTCCGCCCTTCGCCTGGGAGAAAATCTGGTCACACCGAGAGGGTATCTGGATGTGTAAGATCTGTGTCTTCGCCGGCACCGCCGAGGGCCGGGATCTGGTGTCGCTGCTCACGGACCGGGATGTCCGGGTCACGGCCTGCGTCGCCACGGAATACGGAGCTTCCCTGCTCCCGCCGTCGCCGCGTCTCACGGTCTCGGCAAAGCGCCTGGAACGGGCGGAGATGGAGGCCCTCTTTGCCAGGGAGCGTTTCGATCTTGTGGCGGACGCCACCCATCCCTACGCCCCCGCCGTCACGGAAAATGTCGCCGCCGCCTGTGAAGCCACGGGGACGGCGTATCTGCGCATCCTGCGGGATCCCTCCCGGGATGCCGCAGACGGCGTCGTCGTGCCCGACGCCCGCGCGGCCGCGGAGTTCCTTGCTGGCACGGAGGGGAACGTGCTGCTTACTACGGGGAGCAAGGACCTCTCTGTCTTCGCCGCGATCCCGAACGCCCCGGATCGGCTCTACGCCCGGGTCCTCCCCCTGGAGGATTCCCTCGCCGCCTGCCGGAATGCTGGCCTCTCAGGCCCACACATCCTCGCCATGCAGGGCCCCTTCTCCCGTGAGATGAACACGGCCACCCTCCGCGCCGTGGGCGCGCGATGGCTCGTCACAAAGGAGAGCGGCGCCGCGGGCGGCTTCGAGGAAAAGGCCGAGGCCGCCCGGGAAACGGGCGCGGGCCTCGTGGTCATCGGCAGGCCGGATCAGCGTCCCGGCCTCCCCTATGCCCGGGCTGCGGAGGAGATCTGCAGACGGTTCGGCCTCAAACGGGAAGCCTTCGTGACGCTTGCGGGCATCGGCCCCGGCGGAGCCGGCTCCGCCACCGTGGACGTGCGCCGGGCCGTATCCGAGGCGGACTGCCTGATCGGCGCCGGGCGCATGCTGGAGTTCGCTCCGGCGGGAAAGCCGGTTTTCGAGGCCATCGCGCCCGAAGCCATCGCCGCGATCATCTCAGAACATACGGAATACACCCGCTTCGCCGTGCTTCTCGCCGGGGATACCGGGTTTTTCAGCGGCGCGAAGCGGCTTCTGCCCCTTCTGAGAGACTGCCGCACGCAGGTCCTTCCCGGCGTGTCCTCGCTCTCCTGCCTTGCCGCACGCCTCGGCGTCTCCTATGAGGACGTGGTGCCCGTGAGCCTCCACGGCCGGGATCTAGACGCGGCCGCCGCCGTCCGGGCGAACAGACGCGTCTTTTTCCTGACCGGAGGGAAGAACGACGCGGCCGCCGTCCTCCGGTCCCTCGCCGAAGCGGGGCTGGGATGCGTGCGCGTCACCGTGGGCGAGCGGCTGAGCTATCCCGACGAACGGATCACCGCCGGCACCGCGGAAGCTCTGCAGGACGGCGTTTTCGCGCCTCTGAGCGTGATCCTCGCGGAGAACGCCGATCCCGAGCCCCCCTTCCTCCCGGGCCTTCCCGACGAGGCCTTTTCCCGCGGAGGCGAGGACGGCGCCGCAGTCCCCATGACGAAGAGCGAGGTCCGCGCAGTGAGCCTCTCAAAGCTCCGGCCCGCGGAAGACGGCGTCTTATGGGACGTGGGCGCGGGAACGGGCTCCGTCTCCGTGGAACTCGCGCGTCTCTGCCCCCGGGGCCGGGTCTACGCCGTGGAGAAAAAGGACGCGGCGCTTTCGCTTCTGGAAGAGAACCGCCGCCGTTTCGGCGCCGGGAACCTCGAGATCGTCCCCGGCACCGCGCCGGAGGCCTGTGAAGCGCTTCCCGCCCCCACCCATGTATTCGTGGGCGGCGCCTCCGGAAACCTCCGGGGGATCCTGGAACTGGCCCTCCGGAAGAATCCCCTTGTTCGGATCGTGGTCACGGCAGTAACGCTGGAGACTGCCGCGGAGATGACGGAACTGCTCAAGATTCTGCCTCTCGCCTCTTCGGAGACCGTGCTCCTCCAGGCCGCCAGAGCCCGGAAGGCCGGACCCTATCACCTCATGGCCGGACAGAATCCCGTCTGGATCTTTACCCTCTCCGGCGCTGCGGAGGCCCCGTGATGTGGTCTCTGTACGCCGTGCTCATCGGTTTCGGGATCGATCTCATCGTGGGGGATCCCCACGGCTTTCCCCATCCGGTGATCCTCATCGGGAAACTCATCTCCGGCCTGGAAAAGCTCCTGCGCCGGATCTTCCCCAGGACGCCGGGCGGTGAGCGCGCGGCCGGCGCCGTTTTATGGCTCGTCGTCGTGCTCCTCGCCGGCGGCGTTCCTGCGGCGATTCTATGGGGCTGCCATCTGGTGAGCCCGTATCTGCGTCTCGCCGTGGAGAGCATCATGTGCTGGCAGATCCTTGCCGTAAAGTCCCTGCGCGTGGAGAGCATGAAAGTCTACCGGGCGCTGGAGACCGGTGATCTGGAGGCGTCCCGGTACGCCGTGAGCATGATCGTCGGCCGGGATACCGCCCGGCTGGACGACGCGGGAGTCACCCGGGCTGCGGTCGAGACTGTGGCGGAGAACACCTCGGACGGCGCGGTGGCGCCGCTGGTGTTTCTGGCTCTTGGCGGCGCGCCTCTGGGGATGCTCTACAAAGCCGTGAACACCATGGATTCCATGCTCGGCTATGTGGAGCCGCCCTACCGGGACATCGGCCTCGTCCCCGCGAAAGCGGACGACGTCTTCAATTACCTTCCCTCCCGGCTCTCGGCCCTTCTCATGCTGGCCGCCGGGTGCCTTCTCGGCATGGATGGGAAAAACGGTCTTCGGATCTTCCACCGGGACCGCCGGAAGCACGCGAGCCCGAATTCCGCGCAGACGGAATCGGTCTGCGCCGGCCTGCTGCGCATCCGCCTCGCCGGGGACGCCTGGTATCACGGCGTGCTCCATGAGAAGCCCTATATCGGCGACGATCTGCGGCCCGTGGAGCACCGGGACATCCCCCGCGCCTGCGGACTTCTCTATCTCACGGCGGTCCTCGCCCTGCTGCTGACGCAGGGGGTCCGGCTGGCCTGCATCCTTCTCATCGGTTAGGAGACGACATGCTCTACGACGCGAAAAACCCCCACGGAGGGGACACATACGGCGGCGGGATCCGGGTGGATCTCTCCGCCAACGTAAACCCCCTGGGGGCTCCTCCGGCGGCGCTTCGTGCCGCCGCCGAGTCCCTGCGGCGCATGGACCGGTATCCGGATCCCCTCTGTCGGGATCTGGTCGCCGCCATCTCGGCCCACGACGGCGTCCCTGCGGAGTACATCCTGTGCGGAAACGGCGCCGCGGAGCTCATCTATGCCTGGTGCGCCGCGCTGCGTCCCAGGACCGCGCTGGAGGCCGCTCCCACCTTTTCGGAGTATTCCCTTGCGCTGGAGCAGACCGGCTGCTCCGTGGAGCGTCATCTCCTCCGGGCGGAAGCCGGCTTCCTGCTGGACGGCGGTTTCTGTGAGGCGGTACGCCGCCTCGCGCCGGAGGCCGTCTTCCTCTGTAATCCCAACAACCCCACCGGCCGGGCCGTGGAGCCTGTCCTTCTGCGGGAGATCCTCTCCGTCTGCGGCGAGACCGGCTCCCGCCTATTTCTGGACGAATGTTTTCTCGACCTCTGCGACCGGCGGGACACCCTGACGGACCTTCTCGCCGGCGCGCCCCGTCTCACCCTGCTGCGGGCGTTCACAAAGAGCTTCGGCATGGCGGGGCTCCGGCTGGGCTACTGCCTCACGTCGGACGCCGCGATCCTGCGGAAGATGTCCCGCGCCGTCCAGCCGTGGAACGTGTCTGTCCCGGCCCAGGCGGCAGGGATCGCCGCCCTGGGCGAGACGGCGTATCTGGACCGGGCGCGGGCACTGATCCGGAAGGAGCGGCCGTATCTCGCCGCTGCTCTGACGGGGCTCGGCCTCACCGTAGTCCCGTCGGAATCATATTTTCTCCTCTTTTCCGGACCGAGGGAGCTGGACGCCGCACTGCGTGACCGGGGGATCGCCGTACGGAGCTGTGAGAACTTCCACGGCCTCGGTCCCGGATGGTACCGCGCGGCCGTACGGTCCCGGGCGGAGTCCGACGCGTTTCTCTCCGCGCTGGCGGAGATCCTCGGGAAAGGGTGATGCGCATGGCAAAGAACATCATGATCCAGGGCACCATGTCCGGGGCGGGAAAGAGCCTTCTGGCCGCGGGGCTGTGCCGGGTGTTCCGGCAGGACGGGCTCCGGGTGGCTCCCTTCAAGAGCCAGAACATGGCCCTCAATTCCTTTATCACCAGAGACGGCCTGGAAATGGGCCGGGCCCAGGTGGCCCAGGCCGAGGCCGCGGGCGTGGAGCCCGACGTGCGCATGAACCCCATCCTCCTCAAGCCCACCACCGACGTGGGCAGCCAGGTGATCGTGAACGGCCGCGTCCGGGGGAACATGCGGGCGAAGGAGTACTTCCGCACCAAGCGGAGCTACATCCCCGACATCCTCGCGGCCTATGAGAGCCTCGCCTCGGAGTACGACGTCATCGTCATCGAGGGCGCCGGGAGTCCCGCGGAGATCAACCTCAAGCAGGATGACATCGTGAACATGGGCATGGCCAAAATGGCCGACGCCCCCGTGCTTCTGGTGGGGGATATCGACCGGGGCGGCGTCTTTGCCCAGCTCTACGGCACGGTGGCCCTCCTGGAGCCCGAGGAACGGGCCCGCATCAAGGGAACCGTGGTCAACAAGTTCCGGGGGGACGTGTCCATCCTGGAGCCGGGCATCAAGCAGCTGGAGGACCTCTGCGGCGTGCCTGTGGCGGGGGTCGTTCCCTATCTCCACGTGGACATCGACGACGAGGACAGCCTGACGGAGCGGTTCCATACCGGCAGCCAGCGCAAGCTCATCGACGTGGCGGTCATCCGTCTGCCCCGCATCTCCAATTTCACGGATTTCAGCCCCTTTGAGCGGTATGAGAACGTATCCCTCCGCTACGTGGGAAAGACCGAGGACCTGAAGGACCCGGATCTGATCCTCCTGCCCGGCACCAAGAGCACCATTGCCGACCTGCTGTGGCTGCGCCAGAGCGGGCTGGAAGCCTCCGTGCTCAAGGCGGCCGCCGCGGGCGTGCCGGTCTTCGGCGTGTGCGGCGGCTATCAGATGCTGGGAAGAAGCATCTCCGATCCCCAGGGCGTGGAGGCTGCGGGGGTCACGGAGATCGCCGGAATGGGACTGCTGGACATGGACACCGTGTTCTTCGGAGAAAAGGTGCAGACCCAGACCCGGGGCGTGCTCTCCGGGGTGGAGGGCCTGCTTCAGGGCCTCAACGGCCGGGAATACGAGGGCTATGAGATCCATATGGGCCGGGGCGGCGAAAAGGGCGCACCGGTGGTGGGAAAGGGCAGCGTATACGGCAGCTACGTCCACGGGATCTTCGACAAGGGCGGCATCTGCGACGAGATCCTGCGCTCCCTGTGCGTCCGAAAGGGCGTGGATTTCTCCGCCCTGGGGTCCTTCGACGCCAATGAATATAAGGAGCGGCAGTATGACCTGCTGGCCGAGGGCGTGCGCAGCGGCCTGAATATGGACTTCGTATACAAGGTCCTTAATCGGGAGGTGTGACCGTGGAGGGACTCGTTCACCTCTATTGCGGCGACGGGAAGGGAAAGAGCACCGCAGCCGTGGGCCTCAGCGTCCGGGCCTTCGGTGCGGGAAAGCGGGTGGTCTTCACCCAGTTTTTCAAGGACGGCAGCTCCTCGGAGATCGCGGTCCTCCGGCAGCTTCCGGGGGTGAAGGTCCTGGTGTGCACGGAGCATTTCGGCCGCTTCCGCAATATGACCCCCGAAAAGCGGGAAAAGGCCCGGGCGGCTTACGCCGATCTGCTGGCCCAGGCTCTTCAGGCAGCTTCGGAAGCGGATCTGCTGGTGCTGGACGAGGCGGTGTCCGCCTGCAATCACGGCGTTATCGACGAGAAGACGCTCCTGGACTTCCTGGAAAAGCGCCCCGCCGGCCTGGAGGTGGTGCTCACGGGGCGGGAGCCCTCGGAGGCCCTGCTGGCCGCGGCGGACTACGTTACGGAAATGAAAAAACGCCGCCATCCCTTCGACACGGGGATCCCTGCCCGGAAGGGCATCGAATTCTGAATGCCTGACAAAATCTGGCAGTTAGCCGCAGAAAACGGTAAAATTTGAGAATCCCTTGACATCGGAAATGGTTTCTGTTATATTCCATGAGAACTGAATATTCGGCGCAGGTGCCGCTCTCTACGGGGAGCGCTGAATAAGGAAGCGGGTGAGAATCCCGCACGGAGCCGCCGCTGTATTTGGAGAGCCGGAGCAATGACGTCACTGGCCGCAAGGCTGGGAAGACTGCCGAGGCGATGACCCATAAGCCAGAAGACTTGCCTGATGCCGTTTGCATCTCCTCCACGGATCCTTGGAGCGAAGGTGTCCTTCTTCAGAGGCTGCTGAATACGGAGTGCTGCCGCATTGTATGCGGGGGCACTCTTTTTGGTTTATATAATAACTATGGCTGGCGAATTTTCAATTTGGCCGGCTTCTGCCGCAGGAGAGACGTATGGACGATTGGAAGATTTTCGGGGAGACGCTGGGCCCCGGCGAAAAGAAACGGACGGTGCTGCGCATCCCCATGGATGGCCTGGAGACCCGGGGCGCTCTGCTGCCGGGGACCGGGAAGAACGGGAGCTACGAGATGCCCCTCATCCTGCTCAATGGCGCCGGGGAAGGGAAGACCGTGATGGTTTCCGCAGGTATCCACAGCGGGGAATATGCCGGCATCCCGGCCCTGATCCGCGCCGGACAGACCCTGGATCCGAAAACGCTCTGCGGAAGGCTGATCCTGCTGCCCTGTGTCAACACCAGCGGCTTCTGGGGCCTGAGCCAGGCCCTGGTCCCCGAGGACGGCACCAACCTGAACCGGGCCTATCCCGGCAAGGGCGGGGGCAGCGTGGGAGAGCGGATCGAAGCCTTTTTTGTCCGGGAGATCTTCCCCCTGCTGGATTTCATGCTGGATTTCCATGGAGGCAGCGTGGCGGAAAAAATGACGCCCCTGGTCTTCTACCCCAAGGCGAAGAACGTGACGGAGAAAGCCCTGGCCGCGGCAAAGGCGATGAACGTCGGCGTCCTGGTGGCGTCCGATGCGAACAACGGGCAGTACAGCTACGCCGCCAATTACATGGACGTGCCCGGCCTCCTGCTGGAGCGGGGCGGCGGCTTCTTCTGCGAGGAGCGCTGGTCTGACGAGGATTATACCGACCTTCGCCTCCTGCTGGACCATCTGGGCATGTACCCGGCGGAGCCGGGCGCCCGGGACGA
>JAEEGL014294758.1_pt1 | contig 10304 bp, 6 predicted proteins | sample 9134231 | NCBI WGS metagenome assembly JAEEGL01 (sample SAMN16246548, study PRJNA631951) | gut metagenome | biome: gut microbiome; feature: rumen; material: fiber-attached | host: Bos | place: Iran: Karaj | collected 2018-10
CACTTACATACAACACCATCGGCAGACATATCAGCCGCATGGTTTACACCAAGGTAGTGACCAATAAATCTCCCTGGCTTGCAGGCGCCGAACTTGGCGGTATATATACAAACCCGGCTTCACACGGTGAGGGACGTTTCGTTGCACCGGAAGAGTGGCTGAAGAAGCTGTTCGAAAACGGACAGGTTGCTACTCAGTATGTAAGGGAAGACGGCACTCCTACCATGGATGAAGAGTGGAACGTCAACGGTTCATTCATGGCTATCGAGGGTATCACCAGTCCGGACGGCCGAATTCTCGGCAAGATGGCTCACTCTGAGAGACGCGGAGATTCCGTAGCTGTGAACATCTACGGCGAGCAGGATATGAAGATCTTCGAGTCGGGTGTTAAATACTTTATGTGAGAATAAAAATATGAGACAGAATTACAAGCTCACAATATCTTACGACGGTGGAAGGTATCAGGGCTGGGAACACCAGCCCGGTAAAGATACCGTCCAGGGGAAGCTTGAAGCTGTGCTGGTGAGGATGCTGTTTGACGAGGGTGGTCTCGACAGGGAGCATCCGGATCTCAAAAAGATAGCGGGTGAGACATCCGCTGAGCCCGACTGGCAGCGGTTTTACGGTTGCTTTGAATATCCGCCGGCGGTGGAGCTGATCGGCGCAGGCCGCACCGATGCCGGAGTGAGCGCAAAAGCCATGACGGCTTCGGTTTTTCTGGATACAGACAAAGATCCGGATGAGATCAGAAAATACATGAACCGTTATCTGCCTGATGACATTTCCGTGGATTCGGTAAATGTAGCCAGCGAGCGTTTCCACGCCAGATACAACGCGGTTGGAAAGACTTATCTTTACACATGTTTTGCAGGAGACACCAAACCGGTGTTCAAGCGCAAGTATGTTTATATGCTGGATACTATGCCGGATGTGGAAAAGATGCGGGCTGCGGCGGAAAAGCTGACGGGCGAGCATGATTTCAAGGCGTTCTGCGGCAACACCAAGATGAAAAAATCTACGGTCAGGATCGTGGATAAGATCGACATCAAAACGAGTAAAGGCTTTATATATTTCACATTTCACGGCACAGGGTTTTTGCAGCACATGGTGCGCATCATGACAGGAACCCTGTTAGAGGCAGGCTTTGGACGGCTGAAACCGGAAGATATAGAGAATATTATAGACAGCAGAGACCGTAAGAATGCGGGTCCCACCGCACCGGCAAAGGGGCTCTGTCTTGTGGAAGTAGATTACTGAGCGGCTCTTTGGAGGAATTACAGATGATAAAAACTCTTGCAGCCCATATCGGGGAGTATAAAAAAGATACGATATTGACGCCGATATGCATGGTGCTTGAAGTAATATTTGAGACATTTATACCTTATGTCATGGCTTCCATCATAGACGTAGGTATCAAAAACGAGGATATCGGATATATCGCAAAGATGAGCGTGCTGTTGTTGGTATTGGCAGCCCTCGGTCTTTTGACGGGATTGGGCGGCGCAAAATACGGTTCCCGCGCATCAACGGGCTTTGCCAAGAATCTCAGATATTCCATGTTTACGAATATCGAGAAGTTCTCTTTTGCAAATATCGATAAGTTTTCAACGGCAGGCCTTATCACCCGTCTTACAACGGATGTGTCAAACCTGCAGAATGCTTTTATGATGCTTCTTCGTATGGCATTCCGTGCACCGGTTTGTATCATTTTTGCGCTGGTGCTGGCATTCGTGATCAATCCCAGGCTTGCCAGCATATACCTTGTGGCGGTTATCTTTTTGGGAACGGTTATCGCTATTATCATGACAACCACCCACAAGTATTTTAAGGCCCTTTTTGAAAAATATGACGAGCTCAACGCGTCAACCCAGGAAAACATTACGGGAATGCGTGTTGTGAAGGCTTATGTCAGAGAGGATTACGAGACTGATCGTTTTAAGAAAGCATCGGCTCACATTTATGAGCTGGGTCTGAAAGCAGAGAAACGTATCACATATATGTCTCCTTTCATGATGATGACTGTCTACGGCTGCATCATGCTGATATCATGGCTCGGTGCGAAGATGGTTGTAGGCGGCGAGCTTCAGACAGGAGAGCTCATGAGTCTCCTCACGTACTGCATGAACATCCTGATGAACCTCATGATGTTATCCATGATCTTTTTGATGATACTGATGTCATCGGCTTCCGCAAAGCGTATAGCGGAGGTGTTAAACGAGGTTTCCACACTGGATAACCCGCCGGAGCCCATCGATGTGGTGAAGGACGGATCCGTAGAGTTCAGGGGTGTGAATTTCAAATATAACACCGAGGGTTCCGGAGATAATATCCTGACGAATGTAAACTTAAAGATAAATTCGGGAGAGTTTATAGGTATAATCGGAGGAACCGGTTCCGCAAAATCAACGCTTGTCAGCCTGATAAGCCGTCTGTATGACGCAACCGAAGGTGAAGTCCTCGTGGGCGGCAGAAACGTAAAAGAATACGATATGTCGGCGCTCAGGGATCAGGTTTCGGTGGTGCTGCAGAAGAACGTTCTCTTTTCCGGTACTATCTTGGATAACCTCAGATGGGGCAAGGAAGATGCCACTGATGAAGAGTGCATAAAAGTATGTAAGATGGCGTGTGCGGATGAGTTTATACAGTCCTTCCCGGATGGATATAACACCCATATAGAGCAGGGCGGTTCCAATGTTTCCGGAGGACAGAAGCAGAGACTTTGTATCGCAAGAGCTCTTTTGAAGAGCCCGAAGATACTCATATTGGACGACTCAACATCCGCTGTTGATACGGCTACGGACGCGAAGATCCGCAAAGCTTTTGCGGATGAGATACCGGGAGTTACCAAGATCATCATCGCTCAGCGTATTGCCTCTGTGGAGGGATGCGATCGCGTTATCGTTATGGATAAGGGCAGGATAAATGCTTTTGATACACCGGCAGAGCTTCTGGCTCACAATGAGATCTACAGGGATGTCTATGAATCCCAGACCGGCGGTAACGGAGATTTTGACGAAGGGGGTGTGGCGTAATGGCTGAAGAAAAGGCTCGTGAAGTCAAAGTAGGTCGTGGGCGAGGCCCCATGGGACCGCGTCCCAAGCTTGAAGATCCGGTGGGTATCTTTAAGCGCATTATGGGCGTCGTAATGAAAAAATACTGGCTGCATATGATCTTAGTTGTCATATGTATCGTGGTAAGCGCCCTGGCAAGTGTCAGGGGAACGCTCTTTATACAGACATTGATCGATGATCATATAACACCTCTGCTGCAGGCCGAGGTAAAGGATTATTCCGGACTGGCAAGGGCGATATCCAGGGTTGCCGTTTTTTATGCCATCGGTGTTATCTGTACCTTTGTGCAGTCGCGTCTTATGATCTATGTGACCCAGGGTACATTGAGAGGCCTTCGCGATAGGATGTTTGAGCATATGCAAAAGCTTCCCATATCGTTTTTTGACACACATTCCCATGGTGATGTAATGTCACTGTACACCAATGATATAGATACACTGCGCCAGATGATAAGCCAGAGTATGGTACAGTTCATATCCAGCTTTATCACTATCGTGACAGTGTTCATCAGTATGATCGTCATGAGTGTGCCCCTTACCATACTGACTGTTGTTATGATCGTGGTGTTATTTACCGTAACAAAGTTTTTTGCGGGGAGATCCAGCCGTTACTTTGTGGAGCAGCAGAGTAACTTGGGTAAGGTCAACGGTTTCATAGAGGAGATGATGGAAGGACAGAAGGTCGTTAAAGTGTTCTGCCACGAACAGAAGTCTCTTGAAGAGTTTAAGGAATTAAACGATGCCCTTTTTGAATCGGCATACAAAGCAAATGCTTACTCTTCATCTCTCGGACCCATAAACGGCCAGCTGGGAAATCTTTCGTATGTGCTGTGTATCCTGTTAGGCAGTATTTTGGCTGCATTTAATCTTACGGGTATGACACTGGGACATCTTGCAAGCTTCCTGATGTTGAACAGAAGCTTTATAATGCCCATCAACCAGGTATCGCAGCAGTTTAACTCGATTGTCATGGCCTTAGCCGGAGCGGACAGAATATTTAAGCTGTTAGATGAGAAGGTAGAGGCAGACAACGGCTATGTAACTCTCGTCCGTGCAAAGCGCGAGGGCGACAAGCTTGTTGAGACGGAAGAGCGCACCGGTCTTTGGGCATGGAAACATACACATCAGGCCGACGGCAGCATTGATTACGTGGAACTCAAGGGCGACGTGGTATTTGACGATGTCGACTTCGGTTATGTTCCGGAAAAGACTGTTTTGCATAATGTGGACCTATTTGCCACACCGGGACAGAAGATCGCGTTTGTTGGTTCTACCGGAGCGGGCAAGACCACCATTACCAATCTGATAAACCGTTTCTACGATATTCAGGACGGTAAGATCCGTTATGACGGCATTAACATCAACAAGATCAAAAAAGATGACTTAAGACACTCCCTCGGAATGGTGCTTCAGGACACACATCTTTTCACCAACACTGTCAGGGAGAATATTCGCTACGGACGTCTTGATGCGACGGACGAGGAGGTTGAGGCAGCCGCAAGGCTTGCCAACGCCGAGGACTTCATAAAGCAGCTTCCCGACGGATACGATACCGTGCTGAAGGGCGACGGATCAAATCTTTCCCAGGGACAGAGACAGCTTCTTGCCATAGCCAGAGCTGCTGTCTGCGATCCGCCGGTGCTTATCCTTGACGAGGCTACATCCACCATCGATACCCGTACGGAGCGCATCGTTCAGGAGGGTATGGACAAGCTGATGCACGGCCGTACTACTTTCGTGATAGCGCACCGTCTTTCAACTGTCAGAAACTCCGACTGCATCATGGTATTGGAGCAGGGCCGCATCATAGAACGCGGAAACCATGATGATCTGATCGCAAAGGGCGGCAAATACTACCAGCTGTATACGGGTAAGACAGTGTCGGCGTGATAGCGTGTTGACAATACAGCGGTATATCGGATACAATGTGTCTGTTCAGAACCAAGGCAATTTGGTCTGATATACGCGGATGAAAGCTTGCTTTTGGCCGCGGATATCTGACCAAATTTCTTTGGCGAGAGCCAAACAGCGAGAAAATCTTCGATTTTCGAGCTTGGTTCTGAACAATAAAATAATTATAAGGTGAGATTTACCATGGAAAAAGAACAGAACTATATGATGTACGATGATGATGAGACAGAGATCGACCTGAAAGATCTCATGATCCAGATCATGAAACACTGGCGCAGGATACTGGTGTTCGGTTTCCTGCTGGCGCTGGCTTTGGGCAGTTTCAGATGTTACAAAGCCTATGTTTCATACCAGACGGAGCTGCAGGACGAAAAAGCCAAAAGAGAGAACAGTTTCGAAGTATGGGAGTATGAGAATACCAAACAGAAGCTGGAAGAGAACATCGAACGTATCGATGACAAGATGGATCAGATAAAAGAGTACCAGCAGAACTCCATTCTGATGAATATGGAGCCCTATGATTATTACTGGGCATACTCAAGATATTTCGTCACGACAAATTATAAGGTTGATCCCGAGCTTGGTCTTCAGAATACGGATTATACGGATTCCGTTGTAATGGCTTACAGCAGTATGGTGGTTGATAATGCATTGTATGACGAGGTTCGCGGTATTCTCGGTGTCAGCGCCGATGACAGATATGTGAGCGAAGTCTTCAGGTTCGATACCGATACAGAGTCTGATATGATCACGATTCAGGCGGTAGGCAAGACAGCGAATGAGGCAAAGGCAGTTTTGGAAGCTGTACGCGAGAAGATGAACGCGTCAACCGACAAAATTTCTACTGATGTTCAAGAGCACGAGATTAAGCTTATAAGCGAAAAAAATGAGCACATCAACTACGATGATGAGAACAGTGTAAGCGATATAAAGATAAAGACCTTAAAGAATTATTACGAAGACCGCTATCTTGAACTCAATGACATGCTCCTGGAGGATCAGAAGCAGCTTGTCGAGCTGGAAAAAGACAGACCGGTGGTTGAGTTCAGTATTTCCGGAGTCATCAAGTTTGCAATACTGGGATTTGCGGCAGGAATCTTCCTTGTAATGATGTGGTATGCGGCATTCTATGTAATAGGCGGCAGCGTCAAGACCGAGGATGACCTCGTAAGACGCATGAAGCTTCGCATTCTGGGAAGATACAGCAGACCTTTCGGAAAGGGCTTGTTCATAGACAAGAAGCTTCGACACATGGAAGGTGTCACCGAGCACAACGACACTCAGGAGAAGGCACTGAAGCTTGCAGCGGCTAACATAAACGCTTTAAGTGATGAAAAAGATAAAGTGTACCTTGTGAGCACACTGCCGGAAGATGAGCTTAAGGAAGCACATAAGATCCTTTCAAAGAGCGTGTCAGTCAAACTTTCATACGGCGGAAATGTGCTGGCCAGCCCTGCGGCTGTACAGGCGCTTGCGGATGCCGATAAGATAGTTTTGGCAGAGAGCCTCCGTTTCTCACAGAGAGTTGACATAGAACGCGAGGTTGCCGAGCTTAAGAGCCTTGGAAAAGAGATCCTTGGAGTTGTATTGATCTAGAAGATAAAACATAGGCATAATAAAACGACTGCGGTACTTATGTACCACAGTCGTATTTTTTTGATATTTATCAGTTAGATGCTGTAACCGCATCCGACTCGCCTGCTACATCAGTAGCGGGTCTTACGATGATGGCATCCGGAAGATATCTGCCGAAGCCTGAGGGGCTTGAGGAACGTGTTATCTGTCTGCCGTTGTACCACATGATGGAAGAACTTCCACCGTCAAGGTTTGCTGCCTGATAAGCACCGTACTCCACCAGTATGTCCGCACATGTTGCCATTGTGCAGCCTACGCTGTAGCCGACCTGTCTGCCGTCTACGATGAGTAACATGAAGGTTCCGTCTTTTGCCTGTCCGATGGCGGTTCGCGGCTGCAAGCCCAAACCGTAGGTTCCTCTGACAACGCATTCGCCGTTAATAACTATGGCCGGGAAGAATTCCACTGCCCATTTGTAATCGCTGACATTTGATTCGTACAGGTTGGAGATGTAAAGTCTGTTATCGTACTTACAGCCGATCATCTTCCAGTAACTGTGTTTGGCACTCTTGGTATTGCCGTAGTTTACACCGTCTATAACGAGGCATCCGTTTACAACACCGCCGCTTCCGTGTCCCTCGGGATCTACGAAACCGCTGGCGTTTATGGCTACCAGGGCGCCGTTTCTGTTGCCGAAGTTGTCTATGATCTCGCCGCGGCTTCCGAGGCTTGAGGCTTTTGCCAGATCAACCTGCGCAGGATCTTTTACGATGCAGAGCTTTGCTTTGTAGTCAGTTCCGTTTTCCACACCGACCAGTATCATCTTGTTGGGAATGTCCCACACTAAGACTTTGTCGCCTTGGATCGTCTTAAGTCCTTCACTCCAGTCCATGTCCTCGAACTTGAAGGATTCCCATTCCTCTTCGGTAGTGAAGTTCTTTTTATCCATGTAGGCTCTGACTGTCGCAGAGTTTAACTCCCAGTACTGTGTGTAATAATCCGAGGCGATCTGTGCTGCAGTTTTATCGACCGAACTACCGTTGTCGCCGCCGATGTTATCATCATGAAGTACTATGTCCGTAGGCTCGTCGTCATCAGCAGGGACATCATCCCAGGTACTGGCGAGATCCTCCTGTTCGGCGAAAGCCTCGGCTTTTTCATACATGACGTCCTCGATTATGAAGTGAGGAATAAACGCCGTTGCCAGCCATTGATGCGAGTTGGTGCTCATGGCTGTCTCAATGTAGATCACCCGCCATTTTTCTATGAACGGATGATTTGAGAAAACACAGACGGTGTACATGACCGCCAGTATCAAAAATACCTGTATGCATCGGATACATACCCTGAAAATATTCTGTTTTTTAGTCCTTTGCGGTTTGGTTTTTTTTCCAAACAGCTTTTTTGGTTTGTCCATAAGGGCAATTCTAACATTTCCTATATTTTATGGCAATAGGTTTTTGATAAAATAGAGTCGTTTACAGTCCGTGATTTTTGTGATAAAATACCAAACGGGGATTTGTGATTCTTTTGTTGCAGTTGGAGTGTTACAGGAGATTGATGCGTAATGGAGGAGGGGTTATGAAAGTCAGGAAGCTGAGTATCACAAATAAGCTTATAATCGGCGTTGTCTTTTTGCTGTTGGTTTCTGATGTGGTTTTGGGTGCTGTGACATATGCAAAGGCGCACAGTATTCTGATCGAACAGATCAAGAGGACGATAGAAAGCGTTTCAGCCACCGCAGCTGAGGGCTTAAACGGCAGCATAATCGCAGCGGTGCAGCCCGGGGATGAAGAAACACGGGACTATCTTTCTGTCAGCAATAAGCTCACAAAGTATACGGAGCGTGCGAATGTAGAGTTCGTATACACAATCAGGCCCGATGGAAAGGGTGGCGTGGAATACGCCATAGATGCGCAGCTGGACGATCCGGCGCTTATAGGCGATGAGTTTGGGGATGACGAAGCACAGCCGGTATGGAGCGGAAAGACAGTATCCAGCAGTGAGCCGTATACAGATGCCTGGGGAACACACATGTCCGCATACAGCCCGATATATTCAGGAGGCAAGGTTGTTGCCGCAGTCGGTGTTGATGTCAGCATGGAGTGGGTAGACAAGCAGGCCATGGCACTCCTTAAACAAATCGTTTTTGTTGGTGTGGGTGTTGCCGTAGTGGGCATTATCATTCTCTGCGTCCTTATTACCATGTTGAAACGCAAGTTTGCACTTCTGAATGAAAAGATCGTGGAACTGACTGCCGGGGACGGAGACCTGACCAAACAGATCATAATCAATTCCGGAGATGAATTTGAAGTTATAGGCGGCAATGTCAATCAGCTCATAGAATTCATACGCAGAATGCTGGTTGCCATAAGCAATAATTCGGACAAACTGAACAGTGCTTCACTGAACATTGCCGACAATGTGAGAGGCGCAAAAGGTGACGCTCGTTCTATCTCCGATACCATGACGGACATGAGCGCCACGATGGAGGAAACCTCTGCAGCCATTAACGAGATCAATGACCTGATAACAGATATCACAGGTTCCTTTGGCGAGATCACCAGAGAGATTCAGGGTGGGCGTGATCTGGCAGATGGCGTAAAGAGTTCAGCCATAGATATGGGAGAGGCTGCATCTAAGCAGCGCGGTGAAACAGAGGTCAAGGTTGCTAAGATGGCCGAGGCCGTGGCTGACAGGATAGAACGTTCTAAAGCCGTGTCCCGAATAGAGGGCCTGACCGGAGATATTATAAACATTGCGGATCAGACAAACCTGCTGGCACTCAATGCTTCGATAGAGGCCGCAAGAGCCGGAGAGGCAGGCCGTGGCTTTGCGGTTGTTGCGTCAGCCATAGGTGAACTGGCCAGCAATTCTCAGGAAGCAGCTGCCGAGATCAAGACCGTTTCGGCGGAAGTTATCTCAGCTGTTAACGAACTGGCAGCAGAGGCAGAGGAACTGATCAGATTTGTTAATGAAACAACTATCGGAAGTCTTGACGAACTGGCAAAGATGAGCGGAGAGTATCTGGGTTCAGCCGAGCGTGTGGCAGAGATGATGGAGCGGTTTTCAGCATCCGTTTTCCAGATTAGTACAAATATCGCAAATATCAGTGAATCAACAAAGGCAGTCAGCCATGCGGTAGAGGATGCTGCGGACGGAGTCAGCAGAACTGCGGAGCAGACCATACAGATGTCGGATAACATATCCCGCATCGATGAAGATGCATCGGCCAGCAGTGAGATCTCGGACGGACTCAAAGCGGAAGTCGGACGGTTCAAACTTCAATAACATATGTATTTTATGGCAGGGGGAAGGATTTCCCTCTGCTTTTTTATGACTCAAAAAATCGAACAGAAGTTCTAAAAAATGTCTTGCGTTTTTGGAACGAAGAGAGTATACTATGAGAACCGAATGTTACTATTCACAGTCAATATCATTGATTTATCCGGATTGGCCACTTGTGGACAAATCCGGATAAATCAATGATATTGGCTGGAAGCAGTCACTTCAAATATATGAAATAGGCAGTCGCGATAGCGACGGTAGGGCTTTGCAAGGCAGTTCTGCCAGCTCGCTGAGCAGAATGCCGATGCAAAGACAGGCCTATGAATGTATTTGAAGTGACTGTGAATAGTAACATAACTCAAAGAAAAATTTTTGGAGGACAATATGGCTGATAAGAGTACATGCGAAAATGCATCAACATGCGGAAAATCAAGTTGCGAAGGTTGCAGCGGCAAGAGCG
>JAEEGL014548277.1_pt1 | contig 10304 bp, 7 predicted proteins | sample 9134231 | NCBI WGS metagenome assembly JAEEGL01 (sample SAMN16246548, study PRJNA631951) | gut metagenome | biome: gut microbiome; feature: rumen; material: fiber-attached | host: Bos | place: Iran: Karaj | collected 2018-10
CTCATCTTCATAAAAATTAATCATCCTTTCCCCAAGCCCAAATCTAACCACCCAAGACTTGAACTTAAATATTGTGGTATTTAGCGTAATTGCTATACCTTTGTGTGAAAATTTTCTCATAGAGGGAAGGCCAATTAAATTAACTTTTCTTACAAAAAAGTGCAATTATTTTAGACTGTCTGAAAAGCCGATAAGCAAAAGGGACCCGATTTATTCGGGTCCCAAAAAATGAAGGCAAAAAAATTTAATTGCTTATTACTTCTTCCGTGTCTTTATCAAAGAGATGAATTTTGTCAGTATTAAAGCCAACATTTATTTCATCACCAAAACGCGCCCTACATCCTGCATCAAATCTGCCGATAAGGCTTGCGCCGGCTATTTTGAAGTACAAAAGTGCATCGGCGCCCAAAAGCTCATATCCGTCAACTTTTACCGAAAATGAATCATTATCGTTTGTTTCTTTTTGAAGAATGTGCTCAGGTCTAATACCCATTATCACTCTTTTTCCGATATAGCCTTTTTCTTTAACAGCCTCTGCTTTACCATCCGGAAGTTTAACTAATTTATCTTCTATCTTAAGACAAACTTTACCCGTTTCCTCCAAACAATCGCACTCAATAAAATTCATCTGAGGCGATCCGATAAATCCCGCAACAAAAAGGTTTTCCGGCTTTTCGTATAAGTTTTGCGGTGTATCGATTTGCTGTATTACGCCGTCTTTCATAACAACAATTCTTGTTCCTAAGGTCATGGCTTCTGTCTGATCATGTGTAACATATATGATTGTTGCTCCAAGACGCTGATGAAGGGATGCTATTTCGGAGCGCATTTGCACACGAAGCTTGGCATCCAAGTTTGACAAAGGCTCATCCATAAGGAAAACCTTCGGATGTCTTACAATGGCTCTTCCCATGGCAACACGCTGTCTTTGTCCACCGGAAAGTGCCTTTGGTTTTCTGTTTAAGAGCTTTTCAAGATCAAGTATTCTTGCTGCTTCCAAAACTTTTTCTTTTATTTCTTTTTTCGGAACCTTTCTGAGTTTGAGAGCAAAGCCCATATTTTGCTCCACGGTCATATGAGGATAAAGAGCATAATTTTGGAAAACCATTGCTATATCTCTATCCTTTGGCTCCACGTTGTTGACTTTCTTATCGTCAATGTAAAGATCTCCGGACGAAATATCCTCAAGTCCGGCAATCATTCTCAAAGTAGTTGATTTACCGCAACCCGACGGTCCAACAAAGATTATAAATTCTTTATCTTCCACATCAAGATTAAAATCTTTGACGGCCTCAAATCCGTTTGGATATTTCTTTCCTATATTTTTAAATGAAAGACTTGCCATTTCAATCCTCCTAATTTTTTTCAAATTTTGCCAACTAAATATCATTAACCATGACAATGGCATCATTCGCTTCTATTTCAAACTCAACAAGCGAATTTTTAATTTCTTTTGAGTAAGATTTTCCGCTTGTCAGCTCAAAAATTTCGGCTTTCTTACCCTTAAGGCAAAAGTTAAGCTTTGTTTTGCAATCATCGTAATTTACAATCAAAGTATGACGTTTTTTGTCTTTTTTGTATTTTACGAATCTTATTCCTTTAATATCCTCACCCGTATGAATATAAGGGTCGATTAATCCGTCTGTATAAAGACAATTTGATGTATTTTGGGATTTATTCAACATCTTTACACTGAGATTAACTCTCTTTTCGATTGCTTTTACTATATCTTTACCGTTATTAAGCAAACTGACATTTTTATTATTAAGAAGCTTTTTTAATAAATCATTGTAACGATTTTGATTAATCTTTTCCAAACAAAGCTTTGGTTCAAAGCCGATTAAAAGGACTTTTCCGCCTTCAAGGCAAAATTCATAAATAAGCTTAAGACTTTTATATGACATTATTTTGGTCCAAGGAATTATAATCAAAGAAAAGTTTTGTAAATTTGCTTTATTTATAATTCTGCCTTTGTGCTGTTTGAAATTATCCAAAGCGTCTTCATGCAAAAGTTCAAAATCCAAGTTTGCATTTTGCAATGACGCAAAAAGCTTCTGTAAATTAATATCAAGTTTTTGTGCATCCTTGTTTTTTACAACAGGCCCCAGTAAATAACCGTGTTTATAGTTTTGATCTCCGACATAATCAAAAATAAAACTTTCCGTCGGATAATATACGAGACAATCGCTTTCCGAGACACCGCCGGTCATAGCCATGTGGAGTCTTCTTATTATGTCGTTTCCAAGGGATGCCTTATCCCAGTCTTTCCACTGGAAAAACTGAGACGGTGGCCAGTCGTTTTTTCTTTTGCCACGTGTTGAATAAAAGAATCCATGGTTTATAATTCTTTTCATTCCCTGTTGAAAGGCCCAGAATATCATTCTTTTATACTCTTCAAATGTTAAATCCCAACCGCAACCCGCAAATATTTCGATTGCCGTATCGTCTTTTCCGTAGCTGTGGGCAGCACACGCCCCAAACTTTGCGTTTAAGCTTCCGATGCCCTTTCCCAAGTGGTCCACTCCGACAATATCAAGGTTTTTGGCCTGTCTCATAAAATCTCCGGAATATCTGACCTGGGATGCCATGGTTTCTTCTCCCAAAAGGTGGGCATAAAACTTAAGATTTCTTTCATTACACCATTTTTTGAGAAGCCCCAAAAAGTTTTTTCCGAAAAGCTCAGCCACGAAGCTGAAGTAATCAATTCTGTGGCGACCGCTTTCATCCCCTTCCGAAATAAGGTCGAAAATATGCGGCAAAAAGGAATAACCTTTAGCTTTTTTAAAGTCATCATCAAAGCCGTCTTTCCAAACAAAAGCATTTGCCATTCTGGTTTCGTCATTAAATACGGCTTTAATTTCTCTGCCAAAGTATTTTTTACAGTGCTTGTAATACTTTTCGTATGTTGATTCAATAAAGCGTTTTGTAACATTATCATCAATATAGTTTACGCAACCGCTTCCGAAGTCATTATAGGAATCAATTCTTATGTAAACCAAATATATTAATGTATTTTTTTCCGCTTTATAGTTAAGCACCGCTGAAAACTCATCTTCGCTTATGTACTTGCCTGTGGAAATTGCATTATTGCTTTGCTTGTCAATAAGCTTTACGTTATAAACAGCTTTGTTGTTTACCGTTCCAAGCTTTCTTAGTTGACACCTGAATACTTCCCCGCGCTTTATTTCGTGTTTTTCGAAATAAAGGTACTGCTCTCTGTTTTTTTCATCCTTGGTTAAGGTCTTGTTACAGGTGCCTGCGGGCCAATCCATTTCGTCATAGAGCCAAAGACTTTCTTTGTTCTTTCTTTTATATTCCAAAACCACATTTGTTTTTTCGAACCAGTCATCGTCCAAATAGCCGCCGATATAGCCCTCACCGCCATTTAGTCTTGCATGGGGAACAGTGCTTTTTATACCTGTTTGGCTCTTAAGCTTTAGCTGTCTTTCAAGCTCATCCTTATTTAATTTATCATTCCAGAACCAAAGAGGAATCTGTGCTTCATCCAAGCTTTTGTCTTTTTTGGGATTTAACCAAATCTTTTTATCCATATTATCCTTTAACCGCTCCTGCCGCTATTCCGTTAATAAACTGCTTCTGCATTACCGCAAATACTATAATTAACGGTATGGCGCTTAATACGCACGATGCAAACAGTACGTTCCATTGGGCGGGGTTTTGCGAGTCTCCCAAAAATTGGAGCATTCCCACCGGTAATGAGTATTGATCCGATTTCGAAACGAATACCATAGGAAAGAAATAATCGTTCCAAATCCACATTCCCTGTGTAATTATTACGGAAACGGTAGCCGGTTTCAAAAGCGGAAATACAACACTGAAGTATCGTCTGATTACTCCGGCGCCGTCCAAAAACGCCGCTTCCTCTATCTCTTTTGGCACGCTTTTCATAAATCCCGCATACAAGAATACCGAAAACGGCAAGCTACATGTGATAAACATTATCATCGGTGTAAATCTTGAGTTAGGTATTCCGAAGCGACCGAAATTTTGCGCAATGGGAACTATAACCATCTGTGCGGGTATTACAAGTCCCGCTATAAAGAAGTAATAAAATGCTTTACTCCATTTGGAAATTACCCTTGAAATAGGATAAGCTGCCATGGATGAAATAAACACAACAACAGCTACAGAGCCTGCGGTTGTTATGATACTGTTCAACAATTCTTTTGGATATTTCATCCTGGAAAATGCTTGCGCATAGCTTTCAAAAGTAAACTGTGAAAAGAGTTTTAAAGGAGATGTCATATTTGACGGATCTCTGAAAGAACTCGATAAAACAATTATTAGCGGAGCTATGATTATTACGCAAAATGCTGCCAAGACAATATATAAAATAAGAGTTTTCCAGGTGAATTTCGAATAGCTTTCAACTTCCTTATACACCTTAACTTTATTGCTTTTCTTCATCACATCTCCACCTCCTTTTTATTTAAAAGCCGAAGCATAAATATCGTAATTGCTATAATCACTATAAACGAAACAACCGACAAAGCGCTGGCCTTGCCCATCATTTGGTCCTTAAAAGCAATCTTGTAAATCGTATACATAAGTGTATTTGTTGCTTTTCCCGGACCTCCGTTAGTCATAATAAATGAATAGTCAAATGCTTTTAATCCGGCTATTACATTTAAAATTATATTTATTGTTATGGTTGATGATATAAGCGGAAGTTTAACTTTTGTGAAAAGTTTCCAGGTTGAACATCCGTCAATCCTGCCCGCTTCAATAAGACTTTCATCAACAGTTTGCAATCCTGCCAAATAGATAATCATCGTTGTACCGAAACCTTTCCAGATATCAACGATAATAATGGCAATAAGTGCAGTATTGAATCCACCGATAAGGTTGACGTTAGAGCCGTCACCTCCGAACAAATCTATTATGGACGAAATCATACCGCTTCCCGGCATGTATACGTAAGACCAAATAAAACCGACAACAATGGCACTAAACAGAGCCGGCATAAAAGAACATGTTCTGAAAAATGTTTTGCCTCTGAGTTTTGTATTTAAAGCCATTGCTACGGCCAAACCAAGTATGTTTGTTCCTACAACCACAAGTAAGGCATATATAAGCGTATTCTTGATGGAATTAACCAATGTGCCTTCACTGAATAATATTTTAAAATTGTCAAATCCTACGAAATTATAGTCATAATTAACACCGTTAAAATCGGTTACACTGTAGTAAAACAACTGAAAAATCGGTACGATCCAAAATACCACGAACAAAGCCAAAGCAGGAAGCATGAAAAAATAGAGTTTTTTTGGAAAAACCAAAGAATTATTTTTCAATTTAATCCTCCCTCGCTTATTTATAAAGACCTTGAAGACGCTACTTCAAGGTCTTTATTAAATTAAGCTTTTAATTTATTTGCTTGCTGCAAGTAATTCATCAAATTTAGCCTGCATTGCTTTTGTTATATCGTTAACTGTTGTGCCCTGTTTTCCGATATACTCGCTAAGTTTTGATTCCATTTCATCTTCTGTACCTGCCGGCCAAGCCTGATTGCACCAGTAGAATGCTTTTCCTTCTTCGTAAAGGCTCATGAACTTGTCATAGATAGGATTTACCTGATCGTAACCATAACCATATGTAGGAATGATTCTTCCGCTGTCAACATATGCTTTGTACATATCAGATTCGCCATCATAGAGCATTTCAAGGATAGCTTTACATTCATCTTTGTACTGTGATCCCGAGTAGATTGCAGGACCTGCGCCCGGTGCCATAGCTGCGTATGTATCACCGTTTGATGCAGGAAGTGGGAAGTATCCTCTTGTGAAGTCTACCGCACCTTTAGCATCAACTACAGCCGCATAATCGAATGAACCATCGAAAATCATTGCTGCTTCACCGTCGATGAATTTCTGAATAGCCTGTGCAGAACCAAGTCCGAGTGAGCTTGAATCAATGTATCCGTTGTCATAAAGTGTTGTATACATTGAAAGAACTTTGTCCCATGTTCCCTCGTCAGTAAACTTAGTCTCGCCTGTTCTTAACTGTTTGTCATAATCAGGATTTGCTGCATAGATTTCGCTGCAGGCAATCTGATATAAACCAAACTGCATTACGTACATATCTTTGTCACCCATTACGATAGGTGTAATTCCGTTATCTTTTAATGTTTTGCAAACATTAAGGAATTCATCCCATGTAGTAGGAACAGCCAAATTGTACTTAGCAAGCATGTCGGCATTGTAGTATGTACCAAGCATTGTTACACCACTTGGGATGCCGTAAACTTCACCATTGTATGTGAATGATGAAGCACCTACACCCGAAAGCTCGATTGCTTTCATGTCTGTAAGCGGTTCAAGATATCCGGCTTCAGCAAGGCCAAATACTGAGTTAGCGCCGGCATACATTGGCTGAACAAGGATGATGTCAGGACACTCGCCCGAAGCAAGTTTTGTCTTCAATGCTGTGTAGTACTGATCATCAGGTAACTTTGTTACCTCCAATGTGATGTTAGGAAATGCTTCGTGAACAAGGTCAGGTAAAACCTCTGTTTCGAAGTCATTTTCTGCTGCTGTACCTGAGTACATCATTGTAATGGTGATGTCTCCGTCAGAGCCACCATTGCCGTTTTCCTTACCGCTGTTATCGCATCCTGCCATTGCAAGCAGTCCGAGTGACATAACACCGGCAAGTCCGAGAGCTGCAAGTCTCTTCATTTTAATCATGTTTTTTTCCTCCCTAATAGATTATCATTTACTGATTGTTTAAATCTTAGCACAAAATTAGTGGACTTTTGTTATCAATAAAGGTATACTTTTGTTATATGTTTATTCGGTTTGTTATTTATTTAATGTCGGAGGGTTTGTAATGAGCTTAAAATCTAAGTTTTTCGTAATATTTTTCTTGGTATCCGCCATACCTATGGTTGTGGCCGGTGTATTTCTTTTTAACTACTACACCAATTTAAATAAAAAGAATATGTTGGATGTTTATGACAATATCTGTAAAAGTGCTTCCGTATCGACTCAACAATCGATCGAAACGGTAAAAACCACTCTTGACAGTTTGGCTTTCTACAACGACTCGGAAAATTCCATTATTAATGATATAAAAAAATATTCCTCCGGCGAAGAATATACAAGTTTCGATGTTTTGCAAAGTAACAAAAACATCAAATATTTGGCTGAAAACCTTATCTATTCCTCCGAAAACTTAAACGGTATATTCATATTCACTTCCGGCGGTCAGGTAATCGGATACGGCAATAATATTGATATTTTACCAAATTACAATCCAAGCGACGACAATTGGTACAAAGAAACCGTAAAAAGACATGGACGTGTATATGTAGGTGATGTTTCAAAGAAAGATTTCATTATATACGGCAAAGAATCCATTATTGTTTCGAAAGCTCTGTACAGCTTTGAAAATCATGATTTTTTGGGTGTTCTTATGGCGGATTTTACACCTGATTTGTTTAATCTAAACAGTGTAAACCCTCTTCCCCATTCGGTTCTTATTTCCGTGGAGAACAATGACGGAAATATATTGTACTCCAATGTAGATGAGCTTTCATCTCCATATCCGGGAGAAAACAAAGAAAGTCTTATCAATTCATCTACTTTAAATTTGGATAACATTAAGCTTTCAATTTCGGCTAATCCCGATACACTTTACAAAGATATTGTGCCGGTACAATTAGCCATTGTATCAATATGTATTGTATATGTGATTGTGTGTATATTTGTTTCAATTATGATGTCGGTTTCGGTAACAACGCCGATTTCTACTTTAAGTGTGTTGATGTCAAGGCATAAGCTTGGTAACTACGCCGAAAACGATAAATACCTAAAACGAAGTGACGAAATAGGTACATTATATAACGAATACAACTCCATGATAGAAGAACAAGAAAGATATATTACCAGCGAATACAAAAACAAGCTGATTTCTTTGGATTCGCAAATGAAATCCCTTGAGGCCCAAATCGACTCTCACTTTTTGTTCAATACCTTAGAAACCGTCAACTCTCTTGCTGAAATAAACGGCGTGGATGATATTTCAAATATTTCGATTTCTTTGGGAAATATGTTGAGATACAGCATTAAAGCCAAAAGTGAGTTGGTTACCGTTGCCGATGAGCTTGCAAATGTGGACGATTATATCACCATACAAAAGATTCGTTTCAACAACAAATTTAAATTAATAACAAATATAGATGAAAATATACTTAATTGCAGAGTTTTAAAACTTACATTTCAACCTCTTGTGGAAAATGCTTTGCAACACGGGCTGCTAAAATGCGAGGCCGGAGATACAATTACAATTTCATCAAGAGTTAAGGGAGATATGCTCTACTTTGACATTTCGGATAACGGCGTTGGAATAAACGAAAACCAGCTGGAACAAATAAGAGAAAACCTAAAACGTCCGCCGGAATTTAAAGAGCTTGGAAAACGTTCCACCCAAAGTATCGGACTAAAAAACATCAGCAGTCGAATCGAGCTCTACTACGGCGCCGGCTTCGGTCTTATAATAAACAGCAAAGAAAACGAAGGAACAAAAATAACAATCAAATTCCCGTTGGTAACCACGGAAAGTTAGAAAAACAAGGAGATTTCAAAATGTATACATATATTGTAATTGATGATGAAATGCTTACAAGAAAAGGAACCATTAAAAAGCTTGAAGATATGAGCTCCGAAATTACTTGCTGTTGCGAGGCGGAAAACGGTGTGGAAGCCCTGGAGAAAATCAAAACTCACGATCCTGATATTATTATCACGGATATGAATATGCCTTTTATGGACGGAACCAAGCTTTTATCCATTTTATCGGAAGAATATCCGGAAAAACAGATTATAGTAATAAGCAGTTATAAGGATTTTGAATATATTCACCAAGCAATCAAAGCCAATGCAATCGATTATATTCTAAAGCCTTTCAGAAAAGAAGAGCTTCAAAAAACCGTAAAAAAAGCCATAGAACACCTTGAAAGCGAGGATATGGGCAGCCGCCAAACCATTTCTTCCGACATAGCAAAGGAAGAATCGCTTCTTGATTATGATAAGCAGTTGTTGCACAGCCTGCTTTTCGGTTATCAAAGCAGTGATATTAACCTTATTTCCAAAAAGTTGGCCAAAATAGCAAGCACTCACGACTATGTTCTTTTTAATATCCATAGCAGCAAAGCCATTACGGAAGCAAGCGTTAACAACTTTTTAAACGAAAACGGCTTTGGTGATTTGGCTGTGTTTTTCAAAAGCAAGCGCAGCAACAATGTTGGCTTTTTGATTCTTTTTGTTGGAAAGTCCTCTTCTTTAAACATAAAAACATTTTGCAGCCAGATAGCAAACAGCTTTGTATATCAATTTAATTTCGATCATCCTTTTTTGTGTTTCGGAATAAGCGAGCTTTACGATAGTTTACATAACTTAAACGATGCATATCACGAAACCATATCCGCACTTAATATGCGAAAGCTCTCGGAAAATAACAGCTGTTTCTTTTTTGAAGACCGACCTAAGCAGTATCCTAAATACAACTGGACCAAAAAAGAAGAATTGTTGTTTAACATCGAAATGGGAAATACGGAAAATGTCAGGAAGCTGATAGAATCCATGTTTGAGGATTATGTTGCGGACGACCTTTATGTGCACAGGGTTAAGCATATTTTTCTTCAACTGTTAAACGAATCCCAAAGCTTTTTAACGGATTTTGATGATGAAAGCCAGGGCGAAGCCTCACTGAATGTGGAAAATACCCTTAATAATCTATTTTCTCTTGAAGAATTAAAAGATTATTATATGTCGTTTTTTTCAAATATCAGCGAAACCGCCAAAGAAAACAGCAACACAAATAATTACAATATTGTTGATAAATTGTGTGTTTATATCAAAAAGAATTACAGAAAGAATCTTTCTTTGGAAATCCTCTCTTCCATGCTTTACATGAACAGAAGCTATTTAAGTCAATGTTTTAAAAAGCAAACGGGAGAAACTTTTGTAGACTATGTTAATAATGTGCGAATCGAAAACGCAAAGACTCTGCTTAAAGGCTCTGAAAAGAAGGCATATCAAATTGCAAAATCCGTAGGATATTCCAATTCAAAATATTTCTTCAGAGTCTTCAAGAAAAAAACGGGCATGACCCCGGAACAATATAAAGAAAGTTGTTAGAGAAACAAAAAAGGCACCGCCTCTTGGCGATGCCTTTAAAAGCTTTAATTAAGCGATTTTTTCTTTAGCTGTTTCTGCAAGTTTTGCAAATCCTTCAGCGTCGTTAACTGCCATTTCAGCTAACATTTTTCTGTTCATTTCAAC
>JAEEGL014601646.1_pt1 | contig 10304 bp, 6 predicted proteins | sample 9134231 | NCBI WGS metagenome assembly JAEEGL01 (sample SAMN16246548, study PRJNA631951) | gut metagenome | biome: gut microbiome; feature: rumen; material: fiber-attached | host: Bos | place: Iran: Karaj | collected 2018-10
ATCGTAGGCTTCGCCCGCTTCAACGGTGAGAGCGTGGGCATCGTGGCCAACCAGCCCAAGCAACTGGCCGGCGTGCTGGATTGCAACGCCAGCCGCAAGGGTGCCCGCTTCGTCCGCTTCTGCGACGCCTTCAATATCCCCATTGTCACGCTGGTGGATGTCCCCGGCTTCCTGCCCGGCACAGGCCAGGAGTACAACGCCGTGATCCTGCATGGCGCCAAGCTACTCTACGCCTATGGCGAGTGCACCGTACCCAAGGTGACTGTGACGCTGCGCAAGAGCTACGGCGGCAGCCATATCGTGATGAGTTGCAAACAGCTGCGCGGTGACATGAACTACGCTTGGCCCAGCGCCGAGATTGCCGTAATGGGTGCCGCTGGTGCCGCCGCTGTGCTCTACGCCAAGGAGGCCAAAGCCATCAAGGAAGAGAAGGGTCCCGAGGCAGCCAAGGAGTTCATCGCCGAGAAGGAGGCCGAATACACCAAGCTCTTTGCCAATCCCTACAACGCCGCCAAGTACGGCTATATAGACGACGTGATAGAGCCGCGCAACACCCGCTTCCGCATCATCCGTGCTCTGGCACAGTTAGAAGACAAGCGCATGCATAACCCCGCCAAGAAGCACGGAAACATTCCATTGTAAGTAAAAGTTTAGAGTTTAGTGTTTGGAGTCTGTTGAAGAATGTTCGCTGACGTTGAACTCAATACAGGTAACTGCACTAAACTCCGAACCCTAAATCCAGAAAAGACATGATAATACTATTATATACCAACTGGTCCACTGTTTGGCTGATGACTGGTTTGGGCATCGGAACGGTCTTTGTGATTCTGCTCGTGCTCTTCGGTGTCCTCTCCATTTTCAGCAAGGTGACGCGCAAGACGCGTGACAAGGTGCTGACGGGCGTGGAGGCCGTGAAGAACGTGGTGGAGAAAGATGAGATTGCCGAGAACCTGCGCAATGCCGCCATCGCCACCGCCGTCTATCTCTACATGCAAGGCCGTCACGACGAAGAAAGTGGCATCATCACCATTCATCACCCAGATCATCCGCTCTGGCACGCAGAGCTGAACGAACACCTGTAACATTTAACGATTTGAGGATTTGAGGATTTAAGGATGTATTTCCTTTCCTCCAAATCAGCAGGACATGCTATCAAATCATTAAATATAAAATCTTTAAATCATTTAATCATCAAGATGAAAGAATTCAAATTCAATATCGACGGCAAGGAATTCAAGGCCACTGTTGCTCCTCAGGAGGACGGTAAGCTGGCCGTCACCGTCAATGACACCACTTATTCCGTGGAGGTGCCCGAGCTGATCAAGCAGGCACCGCGTCCCCTTGTCAACCACGCCGCAGCACCCGCTCCCGTGGCCGCCAAAACAGCAGCTGCCGCTCCCGTGGCTGCCAACGTCATCGCAGCGCCCCTGCCCGGCACCATCACCAAGGTGCTGGTCAAGGAAGGCGACAAGGTCAAGAAGGGCGACACCATCATCGCCATGGAAGCCATGAAGATGGAGAACGCCATCACCGCCGAGGCCGACGGCATCATCCGCAAGGTGCACGTAGGCGTTGGAGCCAGCGTCAATCAGGGCGATGCCCTCGTCGATTTCGAGGGACTGGGTGTGCCGCAGACTGTGCCTGCTGCAGCTGCCGCTGCTCCCAAGGCTGCTCCTGCTGCTGCCGCTGCTGCTCCCGCTGCCGCTGCTGCTGCCGCCGCTGCTCCCAAGGCAACAGAAGCTCCCTCCGCTGGCGCTCACGCCGTGGATGCTCCCCTGCCCGGCACCATCAAGCAGGTGCTTGTGACGGTGGGTCAGCAGATTGCCGCAGGCGAGACCGTTGTTATTATGGAAGCCATGAAGATGGAAAACAACATCACCGCCGAGTTCGGTGGCAAGGTCACCGCCGTGAAGGTTGCCGTAGGCGACCAGGTGCAGAGCGGACAAGTGCTGGTGGAAACAGCGTAAAATTGAAATATTGAAACATTGAAATATTGAAAAGATGAAACAATATCTCAAGTATTTAGGCATATTTGCAGTGCTGATGCTGGTGCCTGTGATAGCCTGCGCTCAGGACTTTGACTTCGCCTCCGCGATGACCAAGTTCTGGAACGACATGGCCATCACCAGTTTCTTTGTGGGCGACGGATGGAAGAACGCCGTGATGATTTGCATCGCTTGCTTCCTCCTCTACCTCGCTATCAAGAAGGAGTATGAGCCGCTGCTGCTGTTGCCCATCGCTTTCGGTATGCTGCTCAGCAACATACCCTCTGCAGGACTGTTCCACACCTCCATGTGGAACGATGAGTTCCTGAACCCTAACAGCCCCTTCTTCCACAGCTATCGCCACGTAGTGGCCGAGGGCGGTCTGCTTGATATCCTCTATATAGGTGTCAAGATGGGTGTCTATCCCTGCCTTATCTTCCTCGGCGTAGGTGCCATGACGGACTTCGGTCCACTGATTGCCAACCCCAAGAGCCTGCTCTTCGGTGCTGCAGCTCAGTTAGGTATCTTCATCACCTTCATCGTGGCGCACCTCATGGGCTTCACTTCTCCCGAGGCAGCTTCCATCGGCATCATCGGTGGTGCCGACGGCCCCACGGCCATCTTCCTCACCTCCAAACTGGCTCCCCACCTCTTAGGTCCCATAGCCGTGGCAGCCTACAGCTACATGGCCTTAGTACCTGTTATTCAGCCACCCATTATGCGTGCGCTGACCACAGAGAAGGAACGCAAGATCCAGATGAAGCAACTGCGTGAGGTTAGCAAGCGCGAGAAGATTCTCTTTCCAATCATAGTGGCTATCATCGTCAGCCTCATCCTGCCCAGTGCAGCCACACTGATCGGCTGTCTCATGCTGGGTAACCTGATGAAGGAGAGTGGTGTGGTGGAACGCCTGAGCAAGGCTGCCCAAAACGAGCTGAACAACATCGTGGTCATCTTCCTCGGCACCACAGTGGGTGCCACTGCCACCGCAGAGGCTTTCCTGAACTTCCAGACCATCGGCATCCTTGTTGTGGGCATCGTGGCTTTCGGCTTCGGCACCGCCGGCGGCGTCTTGCTGGCTAAGTTCATGAACCTCTTTGTGAAGGAGAAGATTAACCCCCTCATCGGTTCCGCAGGCGTCAGCGCCGTGCCTATGGCCGCCCGCGTCTCTCAGGCAGAAGGTGCCAAGGCCAACCCGCGTAACTTCCTCCTCATGCACGCCATGGGTCCGAATGTCGCAGGCGTCATCGGTTCCGCAGTGGCTGCAGGTATCCTCCTCAGTTTCCTTGGATAAGTATCCACTCTACTTGCACAGATAAGCGACACATTGTCACACCGCGCAACCTCCGTTGCGGCCAAAAAGTCTGATACACTGACTTTTTGGCCGCAACTGTATTCCTGCACACCTTTTGCCGCTACAAGGATGTACTCTATTCAATCAAAAACTTAAATTCATATAATCTTTAAAGTATAATAAAACCATGAACTTCGACAAATTAACCATTAAAGCACAAGAGGCCGTGCAGGAGGCCGTGCGGCAGGCTGAGGCCCGCCGCCAGCAGGCCATTGAGCCGGAACACCTACTCGCCGCACTGATGAAGACAGGGCAGCAGGTGACCCAGTTTCTGTTTCGTAAGTTGTCTGTCAACGAACAAGCTGTCAACCAAGCCTTAGAGGCACAGTTGCAGAGTCTTCCACGTGTGGAGGGTGGTGAACCTTACCTCGCGCGCGAAACAAATAATATTCTCACGCATTCAGAGGAACTGGCAGGCAAACAGGGCGATGAGTTCGTCAGCCTGGAAATGATGCTGCTGGCACTCGTGGGTAGCAAAAATACCGCCGCCAAGATCCTGAAGGATGCCGGTGTAACCGAAAAGGAATTAGCTGCTGCCATTCGCGAGCTGCGAGGCGGGCAACAGGTGAAGTCGCAGTCCAGCGAGGACACCTACCAGAGCCTGAACAAGTACGCCCGCAACCTGATTGAAGAGGCCCGTGCGGGAAAGCTTGACCCCGTGATTGGCCGTGACGACGAAATCCGCCGCGTGCTGCAGATTCTCAGTCGCCGCACAAAGAACAACCCCATCCTGATTGGCGAACCGGGTACTGGCAAGACCGCCATCGTGGAAGGCCTCGCACACCGCATCCTGCGCGGTGACGTGCCTGAGAACCTACGAGATAAACAGTTGTTCTCCCTTGACATGGGTGCCCTCATCGCAGGTGCCAAGTACAAGGGCGAGTTCGAGGAACGACTGAAGAGCGTCATCAACGAAGTGGTGAAAGCCGAGGGACGCATCATCCTCTTCATCGACGAAATCCACACACTGGTAGGGGCAGGTAAGAGTGAGGGCGCCATGGATGCCGCCAATATTCTGAAACCCGCACTGGCCCGCGGCGAACTGCGCGCCATCGGCGCCACCACGCTCGACGAGTATCAGAAGTACTTCGAAAAGGACAAGGCGCTGGAGCGCCGTTTCCAGAGTGTGATGGTCGATGAACCGGACACCCTCAGCAGCATCAGCATCCTGCGCGGACTGAAGGAGCGCTATGAGAACCACCACCGTGTGCGTATTCAAGACGATGCCATCATTGCCGCCGTGGAGTTGTCCAACCGTTATATCACAGACCGTTTCTTGCCAGATAAAGCCATCGACCTGATGGACGAGGCCGCCGCCAAACTACGCATGGAACGTGACAGCGTGCCCGAGGAACTTGATGAAATCACCCGTCGCCTGAAACAGCTGGAAATCGAGCGCGAAGCCATCCGCCGCGAAACAGAAGGCAGTGCGGGAAGCGGAGTCAACCCTGCTTCTGATAAGCTCCAGCAACTCAACCAGCAAATCGCCGACCTGCAAGAGCAGGAGCAACAGATGAAAGCCAAGTGGGAAGGCGAGAAAGCCCTGCTCTCAAAAATCCAGGCCAACAAGCAGCAAATCGAGCAGCTGAAGTTCGAGGCCGAGCGCGCCGAACGCGAGGGCAACTACGGCCGCGTGGCAGAAATACGTTACGGCCAACTGCAAGCTTTGGAATCTGAAATTCAGCATATTCAGGAGCAGTTGCGCTCGGCACAGGGCACTGAGGCGATGGTCAAAGAAGAGGTGACTGCCGATGACATTGCCGAAGTTGTGAGCCGCTGGACGGGCATCCCCGTCACGAAAATGATGCAGAGCGAGCGCGAGAAACTGCTGCATCTGGAGGAAGAACTGCACAAACGGGTGATTGGGCAGGACGAGGCCATCAGCGCCGTCAGCGATGCCGTGCGCCGCAGCCGTGCCGGCCTGCAAGACCCCAAACGCCCCATCGGATCCTTCATCTTCCTCGGCACCACAGGTGTAGGTAAGACAGAGCTGGCCAAGGCACTTGCAGAATTCCTCTTTGATGACGAAACGATGATGACACGAATCGATATGAGTGAGTATCAGGAGAAGCACAGCGTCAGCCGTCTCATTGGTGCCCCTCCTGGCTACGTGGGTTACGATGAGGGTGGCCAGCTCACCGAGGCCGTGCGCCGCAAGCCCTACTCGGTGGTTCTTTTCGACGAGATAGAAAAAGCACACCCCGATGTGTTCAACACGTTGCTGCAAGTGCTGGATGATGGTCGCCTCACAGACAACAAAGGCCGCACCGTGAACTTCAAGAACACAATTATCATTCTCACCTCCAACCTCGGCAGCGAATACATACGTGAGCAGTTTGCCCGCCTCAACTCCCCCGCCAATGGCAGTGTGGACGGTGGTGTGCCCGCAGTCAATCGCGAAACTGTCATCGAGGAAACCAAGCGCACCGTGCTGGAACAGCTCAAACGCACCATCCGTCCTGAATTTCTGAACCGCATTGACGAGACAATTATGTTTGAGCCGCTCACACAGACCGAAATCCGCCAAGTGGTGCAGTTGCAAGTGAACGCCGTGCAGAAAATGCTCACCCAGAACGGCATCACCCTCGATCTCACTAACGCCGCCATAGACCTGCTCACCCGCGAGGGCTATGACCCAGAGTTCGGTGCCCGTCCCGTCAAGCGTGCCATCCAGCGCCTCTTGCTCAACGACCTTTCAAAGGCCATTCTGGCCGGCACCGTCAACCGCGACCAAATAATCCACGTGGATGCCGATGAAGACCACCTCACCTTCTCATGACGGCAATTAGCATGAGACCAAAGGGGTGACAGATCTACCAACGTGTAATCTGTCACCCCTTTTAAGGTTCATGTACCTTGCGCCATATAGGCCCCCTGACTCATGCATTTTCAGAGAATCGTCCTTAAGGACAGGTATAATTCTCATCATCATCTTTCCTTTTTGGTCTTAAAAGGAAAAATACAAGTCAAAGAGACAACCCGCGAGAAAAACAGCCGACCTTTGAACACACTTTGGAATCTTTTTATTATATTTGCAGCCGAAAAGCAAATAACCTAACTCATAAACTACTTATCCACATCATGAAAAGTAAAAGATTCTGGTTCGTGCTGGCTGCATTCTGTGCGTTGGCACCTCTTGCTGTGTCCGCCGAAAAGGTGAACACACTCACATCGCCCGATGGCAAAATCGCTGTGGAAGTGAAAACGGACAAAGGTCAGTTGGGCTACACGGTGAAGAAGGACGGCCGAGCTGTCTATTCCATCGAAGGCATTTCGTTGAAGGTGGACGAGCTGACACTGCCTGCGGGCACTCCCAAGGTGGGCAAAGCCCGACGCGTGCAGCAGACCTTCAAGCCTGTGGTGCCCTTGAAGTTCTCTACCATCAATGAGGACTACAACGAAGCTGTCATCAACGTGGGCGGTGGCGCTCAGGTACTGTTGCGCGTGCTGAACAACGGTGTGGCCTACCGCTTCGTCATTAACCAGAAAGGCGACGTGGAAATTGCCAGTGAGGACTTCCGCCTCACACCCGCCGACGGCTTCAAGGCTCACCGCCAGCCTGCACCCGACAACTTCAACACCTCCTTCGAGGAGCGTTACCGCCACGAAACGCTGGCCGAATGGGCCCAATCCGACCGCAAGATGACTACCTCTCCCCTACTCCTGTCTGCCGATGATGACACGCAATTGCTCATCGGACAAAGCGATGTGGACGACTACCCTCAGCAGTTCCTCAACGTGGACAACGGAGCCATTGTGGCCGTCTTTCCGCCTTCACCCATCAAATGGGAACCACGCGGCGACCGCAGCGAGACCATCACCGAAGTAGGCAACTACATCGCCAAGACCACGGGCAAGCGCACGCTGCCCTGGCGCTGGGTAGCCGTGACGGACAGTAAAGGTATTATCGAGCAGACATTGCCCGTGCAGCTGGCACGTCGTTGCGTGCTGGATGATACTAGTTGGATTAAGCCCGGGCAGTTCTCCTGGGAGTGGTGGAACGGTGCTGCACCCTTCGGAACAGACGTGAACTTCCGCTTCGGCTGCAACTACGAGACCTACTGCTACTTCGCTGACTTCGCAGCCAAGTTCGGCATCGACTACATCCTGTTGGATGAGGGCTGGGCCAAGAGCACACGTGACCCATTCACCCCAAACGACAATATGCGCCTGCCCGAACTCATCAAGTACTGCAACGCCAAGGGCGTGAAAGTGGTGCTGTGGCTACCCTGGCTTTGTGTGGAACAGAATCTGGACAAACTGTTCAAGACCTACGCCGAGTGGGGTATTCCCGCCGTGAAGATTGACTTCATGGACCACGGCGACCAATGGATGACAAACTTCTTCAAGCGCGTGGTGCAGGAAGCTGCCAAATATAAGATTATTGTCGATTTCCACGGAGCATTCACACCTGCAGGCTTAGAATATGAGTACCCGAATCTCATCAGCTACGAGGGCATCCTCGGCCTGGAACAGATGGGCGGCTGCACGCCGGACAACACGGTCTATCTGCCTTATATCCGCAACGCGGTGGGACCCGCCGACTTTACACCCGGCGGTATGAACAACATGCAACCAGCGCAATACAGTGCCCGCCGGCCCAACAGCGGAGCACAAGGTACCCGAGCTTTCCAAATGGCTCTGTATGTGGTACTTGAGAGCGGAGTACAAATGCTGGCAGACAACCCCACACGCTATTACCAGAACGAGGACTGCACCCGTTACATCGCCAGCGTGCCCACCACATGGGACGAGACCCGCGCCCTCGAGGCCAAAGCAGGCGAGTACGTCATCGTAGCCAAGCGCAAGGGCAGCAAGTGGTTTATAGGCGGCATCACAAATCCCACACCACGTGACTTCAAGTTGAAACTGGACTTCCTCGGTGCTGGTAGCCACAAGCTCACCGCCTTCAAGGACGGCATCAACGCAGACTACCAGGCCATGCATTATAATAAGGTAGAACAGACCGTCACCTCAGCTTCCACCATCGACGTTCACATGGCCCCCAACGGCGGCTGGGCTGCGGTAATTGAATAACATTTCACTTTTTACATAAACGCCACAGATTTCACTGATTTCACAAATTCCAGGTCCTATGGTAATCAATATACCGCCTGGTCTTTCACAGATTTTGGAACGAAACACTTTGCAGGTCTCGAATGTGAAATGATCAGGAACGCCATAGCGAAGACATCCAGCACCTGCATAGCCTGCTCATCCGTGAAATGATAAACAAAATTTTTCAGCAAGCAGAAAAGAATCTGCTAAATCTGTGTAATCTGTGGTTCTTAAGAATAGTAGTTATGAAACTGAAGAGTATTTTATTGCTGTCTTTTTTAGTGGCCACTCCGTTGGCCGCCAAGGACTTTGTGGCCGAGACCGACGTGCTGAAAGTCAATAACCGTCCGGCAGAGAAGGAACGCCTGTTCCGGTCAGATGCCGTGGAGAAACAAATCAAGGAAATCGCTAAGCTGTTGACCAACCAACGTCTGGCATGGATGTTTGTCAACTGCTACCCGAACACCATCGATACCACGGTACACTACACCGAGAAGGACGAACAAGGTCAGCCAGACACCTTTGTCTATACCGGCGATATCCACGCCATGTGGCTCCGTGACAGCGGCGCGCAGGTGTTTCCCTACGTGAAGCTGGCACCACAAGACAAGCACCTCAAAAGTATGCTGGCTGGTGTCATCCTGCGTCAGCTCAAATGCATCAACATCGATCCCTACGCCAATGCGTTCAACAAGGAACCGAACCCTAATGGAAGTTGGATGAGCGACATCACAGCTATGAAACCCATGCTGCACGAGCGCAAATGGGAGATTGATTCCCTCTGCTATGTCATCCGCTTAGCCTACGAGTACTGGATCACCACAGGTGACAGCAGCATTTTCGGCGACAGTTGGATTCAGGCTGTACAGAACATCCTTGCCACTTTCAAGGATCAGCAACACAAGAACGGCAACAAAGGCAAATACCGCTTCCAGCGCAAGACCGAACGGCAGCTCGACACCATGAACAACGACGGCTGGGGAGCACCTGTCAAACCTATTGGGCTCATAGCCTCTGCTTTCCGTCCCAGCGACGATGCCACCACTTTCCTCTTCCTCATCCCCTCTAACTTCATGGCCGTGCACCAGTTGCGCAACGCCGCCGAAATCCTGACCAAGGTCAACAAGCGCACCGACCTTGCTGCCGAATGCACCGCGCTGTCCAACGAGGTGAAGGAAGCCCTGAACAAGTACGCCATCAACATCCATCCTAAGTACGGCCCCATCTACGCCTTTGAGGTTGACGGCTTCGGCAACCAGCTCCTTATGGATGATGCCAACGTGCCCTCGCTGCTGGCCATGGCCTACTTAGGCGACGTGCCCGCCAGCGACCCGATTTACCAGAACACCCGTCGCTTCGTGTGGAGCGAGGATAACCCCTACTTCTTCCGCGGCAAGGCAGGAGAAGGTATTGGCGGCCCTCACATCGGACATGACATGCCCTGGCCTATGAGCATCATGATGAAAGCGTTCACCTCTACCGACGATGCCGAAATCAAGTTCTGCATTGAGATGCTGATGAAGACCGATGCCGGCAAAGGCTTCATCCACGAAAGTTTCCACAAGGACGATGCCAACAAGTACACTCGCGACTGGTTTGCCTGGCAAAACACACTCTTTGGCGAACTCATCGTGAAACTTGTCAACGACGGCAAACTTGACCTGCTCAACAGCATCCAATTATAAGTTCTGCAAACAACCAGCATTTCGCGATATGCATGATGGCGACCCTGCACTGCATGGTCGCCATCATCTTTACCCTAAATTCCGCAGCATTTTAGTTTAGCTTTCTTTATAAATCCTTGAGCAACATTTTGTTGCTCAGGATTTTGCCATGTCAGATTTTTCACTTATCTTAGTGTTGCATTAAAAAACAAGCAAAATCATCAAGGACATAGCAAAGGTAAG
>JAEEGL015053456.1_pt1 | contig 10304 bp, 5 predicted proteins | sample 9134231 | NCBI WGS metagenome assembly JAEEGL01 (sample SAMN16246548, study PRJNA631951) | gut metagenome | biome: gut microbiome; feature: rumen; material: fiber-attached | host: Bos | place: Iran: Karaj | collected 2018-10
CGATTGCTCAAAAGGAAATACGAAAAATAAAAGCCACCTTAAGGTAGCTTTTAAATGGAGTAGTGTCGATCAAGGCTTGCTCCTCTCGGCATATTCAGTCCTTAGACCTCAAATGTTTACCGGATAGCCAAAACTAATGTTCTGACGCTGCAAAGATACGAAGAATTATTCAATCTTCCAAATTTTTGCACCGTTTTCTTTGTCGTTTCAAAAATAATTTGTATCTTTGCCCTGTCTTCATTCCGAAGTGCTGCTTGCGAGTAGAGCTGATGAGGAGTGGGGACACTACATTGCGGAAAAGCGTCACGCGATGCTTTGTCGATTGGCTATCTGAAATTACCACAATCAAACGTTGGTCAAAGACAATGCGGAGTTGGATGCCACGGGTATGCTGAAATTGTATATCCCGTTGTGTGCGTGAGGGCTAAATATGCCTTCAACGCACACTATCGGGTGTATTAGCAGCAATACTTTGATGTGGGTATCACTCTGTTCGTCAACCAACGTAGGCTGTGGTAGGCCTCAGATAGCAGATGAGCAGAAAGTGGATACCCACGTTTTTTGTTGTGTAGTTAGTTCAAACTATAAATATAAATCTTTAACTTGGGTGTTATAAGGTAATAATGTGATATGAAAAAAAAATGTGTTACATTGGAAGAACTTGGACTATCCGACGAGAATCCAATAAGAGTATTTAATGGACATCGAATCTTTGTCAGAGGATATAATCGTGATATTCAACCTGAAACAAAGATTTATCGTTATATGAAACTATCCGCTTTATTAGATATACTATTTTATGGGAAAATGCATATTTCCAATAGGGAAAGTTTTACCGATTTAAGAGAAAAGAATGGTCTCAATACTATAGTTGAAAAAATATCCTCATTTCAATCGGTTCCATCCTATTTTGAGAAACTACGAATGAGAAGGATGGAAAAGGATAAACAACGTGCTTTATCTGTATGCGTTTCATGTTGGACATTCGATAGAAGGGACAATGGCAATATAGATGAAAGTTTCCTAATGTGGAAAGCTTATTCAGGAGATGACGTTATTTGTCGCATTGGCACTACAATAGGACAGCTAATAAAAAGCATTAAAAAAACGTCATCGGATATAATTATATCTGATGTAGATTACGATGGAAAGATGAAAATGAATGAATATGAAGATTTGGTTTTTAGAAAATCCATTTATTATGAAGACGAACAAGAGGTTAGAATGGTTGTCCTATCAAGTTCCAAACAGGGCGTGGATTTGTCTATTGACAATAAAATGTTGTTGAATGAAATAAAAATATCACCTTTTATACCTCCTGTCCTTGGGTATTTTATCATAGGACACTTAAAAGAGTGGTGTAGGAAACATAATAATATAAAGATCGAGTACTCGAAAGTTATGGAATATGTAGAAACTAATAAAAACTACAAAAGGACAAATGTATCGCGTTTATAAAAAATAAAAACAAACAGGCTTATTATGGGTAATAATATAGTTATAATTATACGGTGTCTGTCAATTCTTATTTTCTGTGCACGAACTCTTTTTGTCCATGCAGCAGATGGAGATTACTTTACGGCCAAGACTATAGAAGGTGTCGAAATGTCATTCAAGATTATTAGCGAGTCTGACAAAACCTGTAAAGTTGATGTGAAAGATTATCCTTTTGTTGCAATAAGTACTAAAACTACAGGAACAGTTACTATCCCAAGAAATGTAAATGGTTATTTAGTGACGGGTATAGGCAGTGAAGCATTCGAATCATGTCGCAGCCTCACTACAGTTGTAATTCCTAATTCCGTGACAAATATTGAAGGGGCTGCATTTAATGGCTGTACTGCGCTCACATCTATAACTATTCCTAATTCTGTGAAAATTATTGGCAGAGGTGTATTCTATGGATGTTCTTCATTAAAATTGGTAAACTCTAAGATTAAGAATCCATTTAAAATTGCTGAAAACGTCTTTAGTCGCATACCTACAAACGCAGAATTAGTTGTTCCGTATGGAACAAAGAGTAAATATGAATCAACTGAAGGATGGAATGTCTTCAAAATTATTACCGAGGAATCTAAACCATATTATGAATTGACTATAGCTGCTGTAGGAAAAGGAGATGTTTCCATTAATGGCAACACGGTTAGAGATAAAACATCTTCATACTCTGTAGTAGAAGGTTCCGATGTTACCTTAAAACTCTCTACAGATTATGGATATAGGTTGAAAAGTATTAAATTAAATTACATTGACGTGACATCTTCTATCACTGGGAATAACTATATCATTAGTAATATTAAGGCAGATGCTTTAATTGAAGTTGTATTCGAGGCTATTCCAACCTATTCTTTGAATATTACAACAACGGGCAATGGAAGTGTAATGTATAATGGAACTTCCGTTCGTGACGAAACTCAGGCATTTACCGTTATAGAAGGGAACTCAGCAACGGTATCGTTTACTCCTGATGCAGGCTATAGGATTGCGAGTGTGAAGCTGAATAATACAGATGTGACTTCCAGTGTGGTCAATAACAGTTATACCATCAACAACATTATAGCAAATACAACATTGGCAGTGACGTTCGAGAAAAAACCACCTACGACCTATGCATTTACTATCTCTGCTGTTGGTAATGGCTCTGCCACTTATAATGGTAATACTGTCAGAGGTAAAACATCTTCGTTTACTGTAGTAGAGGGCACCAATGCTGTTGTAACATTCTCTGCTGACGAGGGCTATCGATTGAAGAGCGTGAAGTTAGATAATACTGATGTCACATCTTCTGTAGTGAATAACCAATATACAATTAGCAACATCAAGGCTAACACCTCTCTGGAAGTGACGTTTGAGGCTATTCCTACCTATTCTCTGAATATCACAGCCTCTGGCAACGGAAGCGCGACGTACAATGGTACTGCTGTCAGAGGAAAGACGCAGACGTTTACTGTCAAAGAAGGTACATCTGCTATAGTAACCTTTGCAGCAGACGCAGGCTATAGAATTGCGAGCGTGAAGCTGAACAATGTGGATGTGACAGCGAGCGTTGCCAATAATAGCTATACCATTAGCAACATCACGGTCAATACCACGTTGAGTGTGACGTTTGAGGCGATTCCACCTACGACATACGCCTTTACGATTTCCGCTGTTGGCAACGGAACCGTCACATACGACGGGAATACAGTCAGGGGCAAGACATCATCGTTTACTGTCGTTGAGGGTACGAATGTCATAGTGACGTTCTCTGCTGATGAGGGCTATCGATTGAAGAGTGTGAAGTTAGATAATACAAACGTCACTTCTACTGTGGTGAATAACCAATATACGATTAGAAACATCAAGGCTAACACCTCTCTGGAAGTGACGTTTGAGGCTATTCCTACCTATTCTCTGAATATCACAGCCTCTGGCAATGGAAGCGTAACGTACAATGGCACTGCTGTCAGAGGAAAGACGCAGACATTTACAGTCAGAGAAGGAACGACAGCTACAGTAACCTTTGCCCCTGATGCAGGCTATAGGATTGCGAGCGTGAAGCTGAACAATACGGATGTGACAGCAAGTGTTGCCAATAGTCAGTATACCATCAGCAACATTACGGCCAATACCACATTGGCTGTAACGTTCGAGGCAATTCCACCAACGACATACGCCTTTACAATCTCTGCTGTTGGCAACGGAACAGTCACTTACGACGGGAACACGGTCAGGGGTATGACTTCTTCGTTTACTGTTGTTGAGGGCACGAATGTCATAGTGACGTTCTCTGCAGATGAAGGCTATCGATTGAAGAGCGTGAAGTTAGATAATACTGATGTCACTTCTTCTGTGGTCAATAACCAATATACGATTACCAACATTAAGGCAAACACCTCGTTGGAAGTTACGTTTGAGGCTATTCCAACCTATTCTTTGAATATTACTTCATCTGGCAACGGAAGCGTAACGTACAATGGTACTGCAGTCAGAGGAAAGACGCAGACGTTTACTGTTATCGAAGGAACGACGGCAACAATAACCTTTACTCCAGATGCTGGCTATAGGATTGCGAGTGTGAAGCTAAACAATACGGATGTAACAGCCAGTGTTGCAAATAGCAGTTACACCATCAGTAACATTACGGCCAACACCACGTTGGAAGTAACGTTTGAGGAAATACCGCCAACGACATACGCATTGACTATTTCAGCAGTAGGAAACGGATATGTAGCATTCGACGGCAATACGATTAGAAGCAAAACGTCATCGTTTGACGTCATAGAAGGTACAAATGCTGTTCTGACGTTCTCTGCAGATGAAGATAATAGGCTTAAGAGCGTGAAGGTGAATGGGCAAGATGTAGCCACTGATGTAGTTGGTAACCAATACACAATTACCAATATAACCGCAAACACAACAATAGAAGTAGTTTTTGAGGCTATTCCAACTTATGCATTGAATATCGTAGCTTCAGGTAATGGTAGTGCCTCGTATGATGGAGTCATAATTAGGAATCAAAGCCAGAACTTTACATTACGTGAGGGAGCTTCTGCGGTGGTTTCTTTCAGTGTAGATAATGGCTATCGTATTGCAAGCGTCAAAGTGAACAATGCTGATGTGACCTCGCAGATTGCTGATGGAAAGATTATCGTTAACAATATCACACAGAACACGAATGTGGAAGTTGTATTCGAAGAGATTCCACCAACAGTCTATGCACTAAGCATAACTGCATCTGGGAATGGAACGGTAACATACGATGGCAATTCAATTAAAGATAAGACTTCTACGTTTACCATCATTGAAGGCTCGTATGTAACTGTGCAGATGTCTGCTGATGACGGATATAGACTGAAGAGCATAACGCTTAATGGTCAGGATGTGACAGCTGATGTTGTTAACAATCAGTACACCACACCAAAGATGATGGCTGACGCGGCTTTAGTTGTTGTATTTGAAGCCATACCTACATTTACGTTGTCTATCAAGTCTTCTGCTTTTGGCTCTGTGAAGTATGGCGATGTTGTTACTACAAATAGGACAGAAACGTTTAGCGTCAGAGAGGGAACATCTGCAACAATGACGTTTACGCCTGATGATAACGGACGACTGCATAGCATCACGCTGAATGGTACAGATATTACTAAAGAACTTGTTAATGGACAATACACCATCAGCGACATCAGAGCAGACCAGAGTGTTGAGGCAGAGTTCGTAGAGGATATTACGAAAGTGACGAATGCTGGCGTAGCCTATACGGTAACGTCGTACGATGATCAGACGGTGGTTGTGGCAGCTGGCAATTATGGTAATGTGCTGACAGTACCTGCATCGTTTACGGCTAAGGAAAAGACGTGGACGGTGGTGGGTATCGATGAAGATGCTCTGAAGGACAATACGACGTTGGCAGCAATCATCTGGAACCCAGAAGTGGTGTTTACGGCGAAGGTGAGCAATCCGAACTTGCTGCTGTATGTGAAAGATGCTCAGTATGCGCCCACGACGATTCAGAATGTGGTAGTGAACAATCAGGCAGAAAACATCGTGCTTGTTGAGGCTGCGAGCGGTAATGACTTCTACTGCCCCCAGGCGTTTACTGCCAAGCGCATTAGTTATGAGCATAACTACAGCATGATATCTGGCTACAAGACGTGTCAGGGTTGGGAGACATTGGTGCTGCCTTTCGATGTAACCATGATGATTAACGCCAAAGGACAGGAGCTGACGCCTTACAGCAACTGGCAATACGGCAATAGTCAACGTCCGTTCTGGCTCTACGAAATGACAGCGCAGGGATGGAAGGCAGGAAGCGGCATCAAGGCCAACACGCCTTATATCATCAGTATGCCAAACAACGAGATGTACGATGTGAGCTTTAACCAAACGGGTAACATCCAGTTTATAGGTACGAACGTTGAAGTGAAGGCATCGACGGATATGACGACAGGACAGCACGGCAACAAACGACTGGTGGCAAACTACCAGACGCAGGAGGCAAGTACGGACATCTATGCGCTGAACGTGAGCAATGAGTGGAGCCAGAACGCAGCAACGGAAGTGGAGGGTAGCGCGTTTATCCGTTCATTGCGCAGCGTCCATCCCTTCGAGGCGTATCTGACGGTAGAGGGTAGCAATGCGCCTTGGGCAATACCAATCTTTGAGAGCCTGCCAACAGGCATCAATGAAAAGTTAATAGTGAATAGTGAAAAGTTTGCTACCGCTACAGACTGGTACACCATCGACGGACGGAAGCTGCAGGGTGAACCCAAGAAGGCAGGCATATACATATTTAAAGGTAAAAAAGTAAAAAGGTAAAAAGGTAAGATAATGAAACGAATACTGATATTATTATGTGTGGCTACAGTCCTGACGGCTGGAGCCCAGAACATGAAGGTGCTTGAGTTCAAACTGTTGGAGAACGACCTGACGGCCAATGTCCAAGGCACGTCGAAAGTGGATATGAACGGTGAGACGGCAGCTCTCATCAAGATTCAGACACCAGAGCGAGGCTTCAACTTCGATGGCGGCATGCAGGGCATCGTGGCCTCAGAGGAACATGCGGGTGAGATATGGCTCTACGTGCCTCGCAGGGCTCAGAAACTGATCATCCAACATCCAGACTACGGCGTGTTGCGCGACTACTATTATCCTATCAAGATTGAGGGTGGCAAGACCTACGAGATGCTGATAGATATAGGCACAGGACGCTATGCCACCATTACGTCAGGTGTGGCCAAAGCAACCGTCTATGTTGACGGTGAGGATTGCGGCATGTCGCCAGTCCGTAAATACCTGAACTATGGCCGTCATACTATCAAGGCCGTGAAAGACCGCTTTGAGGGTGAGGCAACAGCCGTCATCACGACCAATGAAAGTCAACAGCCAACAGCTAATAGCCAACAGCTGATTCACGTGGACATGAAGGACATGAGCTATCTGTATGGTGACGTGACAGTAACGGTAGACAATAAGGCAGACATCTTCCTGAACGGACAGATGATGGGTACTGGCGAGTGGAAGACCCAATTGCGTGAGGGCAACTACACCATCGAGACACGCAAGGCCAACAGCGATCCAGCTATGACGTCGTTTGCCGTTGTGGCCCAACGCCAGAACAACATCAGGGCCAATGCCCCAGTGCAGCATACGGGTTGGCTGCATGTCTATACGCGTCCTCGTAATGTGAAGATAACGCCAATCAATGTGAGTGAAACACAGACACTGCCCGTTGGTAACTATCAGCTGGAATTCACACGCAAGGGTTTCGTAACGCAAAACAGAGAATATACCGTTCACCGCAACGAGACGACGCTCGATACTGTGACGCTGCAACGCGTGACCTACGTCAAACCTTTGGCTTTCTACTTTGGTGGTGCGTTCACCCTGCGTTCACTGACTGGCGTCAGCGGCATCGTAGGTTTGGTCTATCAGCGTCACGACCTGCAGGCCTCGTACACCTTTGGACTGAGTGAAAGTGATGTAACGTACTGGAATGGCGACCAGCATTCGGGTACGAAATACAAGATGAACTCTATTGGCGTGAAATATGGCTACCAGTTCCCCTTGATGCGACAACTGGCCATCACGCCACAAGTAGGTTGGAGCTACAACTTCCTTTCAGCCAACGCTGCCCAGACGGGCAATACCACGTATGGCGACGGAGCTTCATCGCAAGCTCTGACTATTGGGGCTAAACTGGTGCTGGTACCCATGCAGCACCTCTACGTTTTTGTGGCACCCGAATACATGTTTGCCCTGTCGAAGGACAACAACTTCACGACGATATCCAATGCCAGCAACGTCAGCGGTGACGGCTTTGCAGTAAACGTCGGACTGTTGGTAAACTTTTAGAAAAGGTAAAAAAGTAAAAAGGTAAAAAGTTATATAAAAAACGATGAGAACGAATATCATATATTTCAAGGGAAAAGGGCAGGTAAAGAGTGTTTTACTTTTTTACCTTTTTACCCTTTTACCTTTACTGGCGGCTTGTAGTGGAGGAGGAAGTGATGCAGGCGGAGGTTCTGCCACAGGTGGAAACGAATACCTGAACGTACAAAATGTGGATATTCCTGGTGGTAATACGACGGCGACGCTGTATATCAGCGCCAGTCAGAACTGCGACTGGACGGTTACGTGGAGCGAGTCGTGGATTCGCAGCATCATGCCCAGTAAGGGACGCGGCACGCAGAATGCTACCATTACGGTAACGGCTAACCCTTCATCGACAGAGTCGCGAACAACGGTCATTAAGGTGTCGAACGCTGACGGTACCATTGTGCGAAACGTTACCATTACCCAGTCGCCCAACGAGACGTTGACGGACTTCCGATTGTCTACGACGGAATTGTCCGCCAATGCGCCAGCAGGCACTGTGCAGTTTAACATCATTGGTGATGCGCAATGGACCATCGCTTCGAATAAGAATTGGGCTACACCCAATACGATGTCTGGTTCAGGTAATGCCAGCATCAGCGTGACTTTGGCAGACAATACCAGTGAAGAAACGAGGGAGGCAACGATAACGGTTAGCTCTAATTCAAAGTCAGAGACTGTTACCATCAGGCAGGGAGCAGCCACTAAGCCAACGGTCACAACCTTGAACGCCAATTATGACGGTAAGACGAGTGCAGTTGTCAGCTTCAGCTATAATTCGATGTTCCCAGTAACGGAATATGGTGTCTGCTACAATACAACGGGACAGCCAACCATCAACGATGCACATCAGTCAGAGACGGGTAGCGCCACTCAAGGCACGCCGACAGTCTCGCTGACAGGATTGTCGTATAGCACTACGTACTACGTTCGTGCCTATGCCAAGAGTGCCGTTGGCATCACGTATAGCGAATCGGCATCGTTCACCACAGCCAACAACTGGCCAGGCGGTGATGATAACGTGACGCCAGGTATTTAAGCAAGAATTACAAAGCTTGAGAAAAGAATTATTTAATCGGAATATACTTTTATTCCGATTTTTTTGTAACTTTGCAAAAAATTTAAAAGCGTGATGAAGAAAGTATTATTTTCTATCGCCATTGTAGCTGTAGTAGCAACAATGGTTTCGTGTGGGAACAAGACCGTTAAGGGCAGTGACAACGATTCGACAGCATTTGCCGACAGTGCTGTGGCTACGGCTCCTGCCGAGTTGTGGACAGTGGAGGCCGTAGAGGATCAGGTCAGGAAGATATACGACCGCCTGAACGACATGGATAAAAACGGCATTATCAACATCCGTCAGCTCGAAGACGAGTTCTGTACCAGCTATTATCTTGGTTTACGCGATGCTATTAGTAAAGCGATACAGAACGTTATGAGCGACCAGGCATTTTTGGGCGATGACGAGGGATATAGATTCCTTGCAGGTATGGGTACACCAATGGAGATTGAGACTATCAAAGCCGACCTGCTGACAGGTAACATGGCTCAGGCACAGGTTAGGTTCAAGGGTGCAGATGAGGAGAATGGTTTTATGCGTCTGGAACTGGATTTTGAGAACGGCCAGTGGCGTGTGAACAACTTCGACCAGCCCGAAGCATTCGGCCCTGGCGGCTATCTGAAGATGATGGAAAACTTTGCCGGAGAACATGGTATTAGCTACGAGGGGATAGCCTCTCTCAAGGGTGATGAGTCAACTGCTGAAGAATGGGACGTCAGTGTGCGCACTACTGATCTGGAAGGGCAGGAGCCTCGCTACGAGGCTATTTTCCGCGATGCCAGTGGCAATACTATTCAAGTGGCAGAGGGACATACGGAGGATTATCCTCAGGATATGCTGGAGCCTTTCGGTAATGTGTGGCAGGCTGATGTCAACTTCGATGGACATACCGATATTATGATCTGTCTGGGCATGATGCCCGTCAGCGATCAGGTCTTCACTCACTATGACGCATGGCTCTATATTCCGCAGACGGGCAAGTTCAAACATCATGAGGGTTTCCGTGATATCAGCAATCCTGAAGTGGATAACGTCAACAAGTACGTCAAAGCCCATTATCTGCTTCGCGATGGCAAAACCAAACATTACACTGCGCTTACCATCTTGGACAACGGTACTCAGAAGGTGGTGAAAGAGTGGGATAGCAAAGATTAAAAACATATTGCTTCAGTAGTTTAATGAAAAATGACAAGTGTTGAAACTTGTCATTTTTATTCCTCGTGATCCGGTCGGCATTCGAACCCGAGACCCACAGCTTAGAAGGCTGTTGCTCTATCCAGCTGAGCTACCAGACCGACCATAAAAAGAGCCGAAATAGGGGAGAAATCCCGAATTTCGGCTGCAAAGGTACTAAATATTTGTGAGACCTACAAATTTTCGGCCTACAAAA
>JAEEGL016126167.1_pt1 | contig 10304 bp, 10 predicted proteins | sample 9134231 | NCBI WGS metagenome assembly JAEEGL01 (sample SAMN16246548, study PRJNA631951) | gut metagenome | biome: gut microbiome; feature: rumen; material: fiber-attached | host: Bos | place: Iran: Karaj | collected 2018-10
AACGACAACGAGATGAGCATCAGCCGAAACGTCGGCGGGCTCGCGCGGCTGCTGGAGAAGCAGCGCGTCCGCGCCAGCTACATCGCCTTCAAGAAGGCGTGGCGCCGGACGATCGGCCGCTATGAGACGATCTACAACCTCCTTCACCGCATCAAAACGTGGGTGAAGTCCCGCATCCTGCCGGACAATATGTTCGAGGAGATGGGCTTCGAGTATCTCGGCCCGATCGACGGGCACGACATCCGCACGCTGACGCGCACACTGCGCTACGCCCGCGACCTTCGCATGCCGGTCCTGCTGCACATCCGGACCGTGAAGGGCAAGGGGTACGCGCCGGCGGAGGCCGCCCCGGCGCTCTACCACGGCGTCGGGCCGTTCGATCCCGCCGTCGGCGTGACAGCGCAGCCCGCCTGCGGCTTCTCCGCCGCCTTCGGCCGCGCGCTCGTCGACGCCGCCGCACAGGACGGCCGCATCGTCGCGATCACCGCCGCGATGGCGGAGGGTACGGGGCTCCGGACGTTCGCGGAGCGCTTCCCGTCGCGCTTTTTCGACGTCGGCATCGCCGAGGAGCACGCGGTCACGATGGCCGCCGGCATGGCGAAGCAGGGGCTGAAGCCCGTCTTCGCGGTCTACTCGAGCTTTCTGCAGCGCGGCTTTGACCAGCTGATCCACGACGTCTCGCTCCTGCAGCTGCCGGTCGTCTTCGCGGTGGACCGCGCCGGTCTCGTCGGTGCGGACGGCGAGACGCACCAGGGCTGCTTTGACGTCGGCTATCTCTGCGCCGTGCCGGGGATGCGCCTCTGGGCGCCGTCAAATGAAGCCGAGCTGCGCTCGATGCTCGCGCTCGCCCTCGATGCGCCCGGCCCCGCCGCGCTGCGCTATCCGCGCGGCTCCGAAGGCGCGTTCCGGGAGGACACCGCGGCGCACGACGCCGTGGTCCTGCGGCCTGGCACGGACGTCACGCTCGTGACCTACGGGGCGCTCGTCGACGAGGCGCTCACCGCGGCGGAGTGCGCCGGCGTGAGCGCCGAAGTGCTGAAGCTCAACCGGCTCGACGCGCCGGATCTTGACCTGATCTCCGTCTCGCTGGCGAAGACCGGCGCACTGCTCGTCGCCGAGGAGTCGGCGGCGCGCGGCGGACTCGGCGGGCGGATCCTCGCGGCGTGCGCCGATCGCGGGATCGTCCTGCGCGGGGCAAGGCTGCTGGATCTCGGCAGCGGGATCGTCACGCACGGCAGCGTTGCGGAGCTGCGCGCGATGCTCTCGCTGGACGCCGCGGGCATCGCGGCCGCGCTCGGCGCGCTGCGACGGGAGGATACGCCATGAAAAAAGTCCGGCTCGACCAGCTGCTCGTCGATCTCGGCCTCTCGCCCTCGCGCGAGCGGGCGAAGGTCTCTGTCATGGAGGGCAGCGTTTTTGTGGACGGCCAGCGGGTCGACAAGCCCGGTACCGCCGTCGATCCGGCGAGAAAGATCGAGCTGCGCGGCAGCCAGCTCCCCTACGTCTCGCGCGGCGGGCTGAAGCTGGAAAAGGCGCTGCGCGTCTTCCGCGCGGACCCCGCGGGCAAGGTCTGCATCGACTGCGGGGCCTCCACCGGCGGCTTCACGGACGTGCTGCTGCAAAATGGCGCGGCAAAGGTCTACGCCGTGGACGTCGGCTACGGGCAGCTCGCCTGGAAGCTCCGCACGGACGGGCGCGTCGTGAACCTGGAGCGCACAAACGTCCGCTACATCACGCGCGAGCAGATCCCCGAGCCGATCGACCTCGGCGTGTGCGACGTGTCGTTCATCTCGATCCGCCTGATCCTCCCCGCGGTGCGGGAGCTGCTCCGCAGCGGCGCGGACATGATCTGCCTTATCAAGCCGCAGTTCGAGGCCGGGCGCGAAAACGTCGGCAAGAAGGGCGTCGTACGCGACGCCGCCGTCCACCGCGCGGTGCTGGAGCAGTTCATCGAATACTTCCCCGCGGCGGGCTTCACGCTGCTGGGGCTGGACGACTCCCCGATCCGCGGGCCGGAGGGGAATATCGAGTTTCTGGCCTGGCTGAAGAACGGGAGCTTCGAGCCTCCCGCGATCGATCCGGCGGCCGTCGTTGCGGCGGCGCACGAGCGATGGAAGGAGAAACAGGAATGAGACGGGTCATCCTCTGTCCGAACCCATTCAAGGACCGAAACCTGGAGGTCACGCGCGAGGCGATGGCGCTGCTGGCCGGTGCCGGCTTCGAGGTCTGCGTCTGTCCGGAGCTCCTCGACGATCTGCCGGACGGCCTCCCGGCGGACGTCCCCCTGAGCAGCCTCTACGACGTGATCGACGGCGCCTCGCTCGTCGTCTCCCTCGGCGGCGACGGCACGATCATGCACACGGCGCGGCGCGTCTTCGGCTGTGACATCCCGATCATCGGCGTCAACCTCGGCACCGTGGGCTTCCTCGCCGAGCTGGAGCGCGGCGACCTGCCGCAGCTCATCGACGCGGCGGAGGGGCGCTTCACGCCGAGCTCGCGCATGATGCTCAAGGTGGAGCTCCTGCGCGGCGGCGAGATCGTCTTCTCCAACTACGCGCTCAACGACGTGGCGCTCCACGGCATCGTACAGACGATCCACATGACGGCGCGCGGCGACGACCGCAAGATCCTGGAGTTCTCCGGCGACGGCGTCGTCGTCTCGTCCCCCACCGGCTCGACCGCCTACTCCATGTCCGCCGGCGGGCCGATCGTGGAGCCGACCGCGAACAACCTGATCCTCACGCCGATCTGCGCCCACGCGCTGATCGCGCGCTCCTTCGTCCTCGCCTCGGACCGGGTCGTGACCGTACAGGTCACGGACCTGCGCGGCCGGGCCTTCATCTCCGCGGACGGCGGCTACTTCGACGTGCTGGACGGCGACGTGCTGCGCGTTTGCAAGGCGGAACACCGCACCCTGATCGCCCACGTCGGCGAGAAGGCGTTTTACGATATCGTATTTGAAAAGTTGGGAGAAGCAAAACAATGAAATCTGATCGACAGGACGCCATCCTCTCCATTCTCTCCGAGAAAGAGATCGAGACCCAGAACCAGCTGCTCAGCGAGCTCGCAGCGCGCGGCGTCAAGACCACGCAGGCGACGCTCTCGCGCGATATCCGCGATCTGCACCTCGTCAAGGAGATGTCGCCGCACGGCGTCTACTGCTACACGGTCGGGACCCGCGAGAGCGTCTTCGACCACGACAGCCGCCTGAAAAAGATCTTCCGTGAGTCCGTCGTGGACTACGCCGTGGCGCAGAACATCATTGTCATCAAGACGCTGCCCGGTCTCGCCAACGCCGCCTGCTCCACGCTGGACGGCATGGACATCCCCCACCTCGTCGGCACGCTCGCCGGCGACGACACGGCGTTCCTCGCGATGAAGGACAACGCCGCGGCGGAGCGCTTCTGCAGCGAGATCGAAAAGCTGCTGTAACGGGGAGCGCGGGAAGAGGGCTTTGCCATGCTTGCAGATCTGCACATCGAGAATATCGCGGTGATCGAGCGGGCGGATATCTCGTTCGGTCCGGGCTTCAACGTCCTGACCGGCGAGACGGGCGCCGGCAAGAGCATCGTCGTCGATGCGCTCTCCGCTGTGCTGGGCGGGCGCACCTCGCGCGAGCTCGTGCGCGCCGGGGCGCCGAGCGCGCTCGTCAACGCCGTGTTCACCGGGACCGACGCCGGCGACTGGCTCCGCGCCAACGACCTCGAGCCGGGCGACGAGCTGATCGTCCAGCGGCGCATCGGCGCGGACGGCAAGAGCGCCTGCCGCGTGAACGGCGCCGCCGTCACGGTCCAGCAGCTGCGCGCCCTCGGTGCTCTGCTCCTGGACATCCACGGTCAGAACGACGGACGCGAGCTCCTGGACGAGAGCCGCCACCTCGCCTGGCTCGACCGCTTCGCCGCCGCGCCGGAGGCCTCCGCCGCCTACGGGGAGGCGTACGAGCGCTTCCGCGCCATCCGCGCGGAGATCGACCGGCTCACGATGGGCGAGCTCGAGAAGGCGCGGGTGACCGATACGCTGACCGCGGAGATCGCGGAGCTGGAGAAGGCCGACGTCCGGCCCGGCGAGGAGGAGACGCTCACCGCCCGGGCGAACCTGATGAAGAATTCCGAAAAGCTCACCGCGGCGCTCGAGGGCGCCTACGGCGCGCTCTATGAGGCCGACGAGAACGCGATCGACCTCGTGCGCCGGGCCGGGGAATTCACGGCTGCCGCCGCGGCGTACGCGCCGGAGCTCGGCGACGCGGCGAAGAGCGTCGCCGACGCGCGCTTTCTCCTGGAGGACGCCGCGGAGCGCATCGGGGACCTGCGCCGCGATCTGGACTTCTCCGAGGAGGAGTTCGACCGCATCGAGACGCGCCTGTCGCTCCTGCGCCGCCTGGAGCGTAAGTACGGCGCGGACGAGGCCGGACTGGTCGAGGCCCTCGCCGCGCGGCGGCGGCAGCTTGCGGAGATCGAGAGCGCGGACGACCTGATCGCGCAGCTGAAAAAGGACCTGGAAAAAGCGCGCGAGCGGGTGCTCGCCGCGGGGCGGACGCTGACGGAGACGCGCCGCGCCGCCGGGGAGCGGCTCGCAAAGCGCGTCGCGGCGGAGCTGAAGTATCTGAACATGCCCTCGGTGAAGTTCCTCGTGGAGCTGACCCCGGTGCAGAACGCGGACGGCTTCCATTCCGCCGGCTGCGACGAGGCGCGCTTCCTCATGAGCGCGAACGCCGGCGAGGCGCCGGGGCGCATCGCCCACATCGCCTCCGGCGGCGAGCTGAGCCGCATCATGCTCGCGATGAAGTGCGTCTTCGCGGCGAACGACCGCGTGGAGAGCATGGTCTTCGACGAGATCGACGCCGGCATCTCCGGCATCGCGGCGCAGCGCGTCGGCGAGAAGATCGGCGAGCTGTCCCGCAGCCGCCAGATCCTGTGCATCACCCACCTGCCGCAGATCGCGGCGATGGCCGACGTCCACTTTGCGATCGACAAGTCCGAGCGCGGCGGGCGGACCTACACGACCGTCGCGGCGCTGGACCGCGCGGGACGCGAAAAAGAGCTCGCCCGGCTGCTCGGCGGCGACGCCGTCACGGAGACGACGCTGCGCGACGCGGCGGAGCAGCTCGACGCCGCTGACCGCTTCAAGCGTGGCTTGAACGAAAGGAGGACCCTGAGCCGTGAGAATTGACCGCGCCGAACAGAAACGGGAGGCACGCCTTGCCATGCGCACGCACCGTCCGAGCGTCTATCTTGTGACGTTCGTGCTGCTGGCGCTGCTCTTCGTGCTGGAGCTGCTCTCCGTCAAGCTGCTCTACCCCGGCGAATCCCTGACGGAGATCGCCCGGGACTACCTGGACAGTGCGCAGGAGGAGATCCCCCTCCCGACGACCGAGCGGGAAGCGCAGGAGTTTATCGACGAATACCTCGCGAGGACGCGCCCGCAGAGCGTCTTCGGCCGGATCCTGGACATCGCGATCAACATCGTCACACTGATGCTGACCGCCGGCTTCACCCTCTTCTGCCTGAACGTCAGCCGCGGCGCGGAGGGCAGCTTCGGCAATCTGCTCGACCCCTTCGGCATCTTCTTTAAGGTGCTCTGGCTGAATATCGTGATGGTGGTGCTCATCTTCCTCTGGTCGCTGCTGTTCGTGATCCCGGGTATCGTCGCGTCTTACCGCTACTCGTTTGCGCTCTATCTCCTGCTGGACGACCCGGAGAAGGGCGCGCTGCAGTGCATCCGCGAGAGCAAGGCGCTGACGCAGGGGTACAAGGGGCAGCTCTTCGTGCTGGACCTCAGCTTCCTCGGCTGGTTCCTCCTGTGCGCGATCCCCTTTGTGGGCATCTATGTGGAGCCGTACTACAACATCACGAGGGCGAACTTCTACCGCCGGATCTCCGGCAGCGCCGAGGCGCCAGCCGCCGAAGGCCCCGCGGCATAGCGGAGGCCGGCGCGCGCCGCGCAGATAAACAGAGGGAAAGGGCGAACGACTCGTTCGCCCTTTCCCTTTTCCGTTCCGCGCCCTTACGGGGCGGGATCGCATCTCTTTTTATAGAGCACCAGCTCGGGATTCGCTCCCTCCGCCTCGTAGGTGCATACCAGAATGAAGTCCATGTTCGCGACGACCCCGAAGCAGCGCCCGCCGCCTGTCTCCGGCTCCAGCTGCGTTCCCAGATAGGTCGTCCCGTTGTCCAGAAACTTCGCGCTCGCGCCGCCGGGGAGCGGGTAGGCCAGATTCACATACGCGCCGACGAGCGCGTTGAGCTTCTCGACCCTGGGCATCCCCGCGATGTGCAGCTCGTTGATCTCACCGATCAGCTTCTGCTTGAACGCCTCAAACGCCCCGCCGTCTCCGAGCTCCTCATGCCGCTTCCAGTAGTCCAGCTCCGGCAGCGTCTGCTTCAGGTACGCGCGCGCCTGCTCCTCGGAAAAGCCCTCGCCCGCCATATGGCCGACGCAGACGTCGATCAGATCGTCCATATCGCTGTAGGTGTACGTTCCGTCGGCATAGCACCATTTGCAGTAGTCCTCGTTCAGCGTCCCGTCCCGATCCCGACCGAGGGTCTCGTCGTCCAGCGGCATGCCGCAGCACTGGCAGATCAGCCGGCGCGGGCTCCCGAGCAGCGTGTTGATCGAGACGTCGAACAGCCTGGAGAGCAGCTTGAGCGTCTCGACATTGGGGACCGTCTCCCCGGTCTCCCAGCGCGAGACGGCCTGGCGGGTCACAAAGACCTTTTCGGCAAGCTCGTCCTGCGAAAGGCCCTTTTTCGTCCGGAGCGCATGCAGCACTTCTTTTGTATCCATGGTCGGTGCCTCCTCAAGATCATTCTCGCGGTCATTCTAATCCGCGGACGGCGTCGGCGCAAGCAACCCGCGGTTGCCCCCCTGCCGGAGGCGGCGGGACGCCCCGCTAATCATAGCGGTGGAACCGCTCCGGCTTCGGCCGGTACTTGATGCCGGAGACGAGGCCGACGGCGGCGAAGAGAGAGAACATCGACGAGCCGCCGTAGCTGAAAAACGGCAGCGTCAGGCCGATGACCGGCGTGAGGCCGAGGCACATGCCGATGTTGATGAAAGTCTGGAAGCCCAGCGTCGCGGCGACGCCGAAGCAGACGAGCATGCTCATCGTGTTCTTGGATCTGATCCCGATGAAGACGCAGCGCAGGATGATCAGCGTCAGCAGGATGATGACGGCGATACACCCGAGCATCCCGAGCTCCTCGCCGATCGTGGCGAAGATGAAGTCCGTCTGCTGGGCGGGGATCGCCTGGCTCTGCGTCTGCGGCCCGCGGTAGAGGCCCGTGCCGGTGAGCTGACCGGAGGCGAGCGCCAGCTTGCTCTGGTTCGCCTGCCACATGACGGTGCTGCCGTCCGGGTCGATCGTGCTGTCATAGGGGGCGAGGATGCGGTTGATCTGGTCCGGGCGCAGCACGTGCTCCCAGGCGAGCGGGATGACCGCCGCCATCGCGGCGGCGCCGAGGACGAACCAGTACAGCCGCAGTCCCGCGGCGAAGAGCATGACGACGAACAGCACGAAGAAGATCAGCGCGCTGCCGAGGTCGGCGGAGATCACGATGACGAGCACGAACGGGAGCGCGAAGTGGACCGCGAGCTGCGCGACGGAGAGCACATGGTTGAGGTTCTTGTACTCCTTCAGGTAGCTGATGTGCTTCGCGAGCAGCGCGATATAGATGACCTTGACGATCTCGCTCGGCTGGATGCCGATGCCGAGGAATCGGATCCAGCTCTTGTTGCCGGTCTGGTCCTCCACGCCGAAGGGGATGAGCGCAAGCAGCAGCAGCAGGGAGACGCCGACGAGGATCGGCCACTGGTCCGTGATGATATCGATGTCGATGACGGTCAGCAGCACAAAGAGGAAGATGCCGATGAGCATGGCGATGATCTGGATGAGCACGTAGTGCGCGCTCCCCTCCTCGCTCGTCGCCGTGGCGCTGGAGATGACGACCAGGCCGAAAATGCTGCACACCATGCACAGCGCAAAGAGCACCACGTCCGCGCGGCGGACAAACTCGCCCGCGAAGGTCAGCACTTTCTTCACTTCGGCGTCACCTCCCCGTTTTTTCTCAGTTTAGAGAGTGATTGTATCATATTTAAATACTTTACGCAATGAGAAAATCGCGGTATAATCCAAAGATGAACAACGACCTTTGGAGAGACCGATGACCATCTATACGAAAAGCGAAGCGGAGACGGAGGCGGCGGGCGCCGCCTTTGCAAGGGATCTGCCGCAGGGCGCCGTCGTCGCGCTCTTCGGCGGCCTCGGCGCGGGCAAGACGGCCTTTGTGCGCGGCATGGCGCGCGGCATGGGCATCGCGGCGCGCGTCAGCAGCCCGACGTTCACCATCGTGAACGAGTACCTCGGGGCGCGCGAGCTCTACCACTTCGATATGTACCGCCTCGCCTCCGCGGACGAGCTCTTCGACATCGGCTGGGAGGACTATCTGCGCCGCGGCGGCGTCTGCGCCGTGGAGTGGAGCGAGAACGTCGCCGACGCCTTTGAGGGCGACGAGATCACGGTGCGCATCGAAAAGACGTCCGAGAGCGGGCGGAAGATCACGATCGAGGGGGGACCGACATGCTGATCCTTGCACTGGAATCCTCGGCGAAGGCCGCCTCGGCGGCGGTCGCGCGGGACGGCACGCTGCTGGACCTCCGGTTTCAGAACGACGGCCTGACCCACAGCCGGACGCTCCTGCCGATGGCGGAGGAGGCGCTGTGCCGGAGCGGCGTTGCGCTCGCGGAGCTGGACGCCGTCGCCGTCGCGCACGGGCCGGGCAGCTTCACCGGCATCCGCATCGGTGTGAGCCTCGCGAAGGGGCTCTGCTGGGGCGCGCAGAAGCCGGCGATCGGCGTCTCCACGCTCGAGGCGATGGCCTGGAACGGCGAGAGCGCCCCGGCGGGCAGCCTCCTGTGCTGCGCGATGGACGCGCGCCGCAGCCAGGTCTACAACGCGCTCTTCGAGTTCGCGGACGGCGCGCCGCGCCGTCTGACCGCAGACCGCGCGATCGGTCTGCCGGAGCTCGCGGCGGAGCTGCGCGCGCAAAAAAGGCCGATATTGGTACTTGGCGACGGCGCGGAGCTGTGCTATAATTACCTCATCGAACAGGGCCTCCCGGCCTCCCTCGCCCCGGAGGACGCGCGGCTGCAGAACGCCTGGGGCGTATGCCGCGCCGCGGCCGGCCGGACGCCCGTCAGCGCGGCGGAGCTGCTGCCGGTATACCTGCGTCTCTCCCAGGCCGAACGGGAGCGTCTGGAACGAATGAAAAAGGAGTAAAAAAGAAAAATGGGTAGTCTGCATGTGATGGATCATCCGCTTCTCGCACACAAGCTGACCATTCTGCGAGACAAGAACACCAGCGTCAAGGACTTCCGCGAGCTCGTAAGCGAGATCGGGATGCTGATCACCTATGAGGCAACACGCGACCTTCCGCTGACCACAAAGGAGATCGAGACGCCGATCTGCAAGGCGGAGATGCCGACGCTCGCCGGCAAGAAGATCGCGGTCGTCCCCATCCTCCGCGCCGGCCTCGGCCTCGTGGACGGCGTGCTGCGCCTGATCCCCTCCGCGCGTGTTGCCCACATCGGTATGTACCGCGACGAGAAGACCCTCGAGCCGCACACCTATTTCTGCAAGACGCCGAAGGACATCGCCGAGCGCGAGGTGTTGGTCGTCGATCCCATGCTCGCCACCGGCGGCAGCGCGGACGCCGCGATCACCGAGATGAAAAAGCGCGGGTGCACGAACATCAAGCTGATGGTGCTCGTCGCGGTGCCGGAGGGCATCGACCGCATCCGCAGGAACCACCCCGACGTGGACATCTACTGCGGTGCCGTGGACGACCATCTGAACGAGCACGGCTACATCGTCCCCGGCCTCGGCGACGCGGGCGACAGGATCTTCGGCACGAAATGATCCGATCAGCATAAAAAACCCGGACCGAATGGTCCGGGTTTTTTGTTTTTTAATCCGCGCCCGTCTCCGCCGCGCGCTCATAGGTCACGAAGCGGTAGCCGAGGCCGTCCTCCTCCTGCGGGGCGCCGAGGTCGGCGATCTGCCATTCGGGATCGTTGTCCAGATCCGGGAAAAACGCATCCGAGTGGGGGGCGCAGTCGATTTTTGTGACGAAAATACGCTCTAAATGGGGAAACATCTCCAAATAGACGCTCGCGCCGCCGATCACAAACACGCGCTCGCGCTTCGCCGCCTCGGCGAGCGCCTCCGCCGCGCCGTGCACGACGACGGCGCCGGGGATCTCGATGGACTGCCGCGTCAGGACGATGTTCTCCCGCCCCTTCAGGGGCCG
>JAEEGL016594728.1_pt1 | contig 10304 bp, 5 predicted proteins | sample 9134231 | NCBI WGS metagenome assembly JAEEGL01 (sample SAMN16246548, study PRJNA631951) | gut metagenome | biome: gut microbiome; feature: rumen; material: fiber-attached | host: Bos | place: Iran: Karaj | collected 2018-10
GGCTGATTAAAATTGAATGTGCCCAGAAACATTTGCCCTAAATCCGTCACATTCGAGACATCCCAATTATCCAACGAATCGTTGAATAACCCAAGCCCGACGTACATCCATGGGCTTTCGTGAATCTGCCACGACAATACCGGCGAAAAGAAAGCAGCGCGCAATGTCGTCAATTTTGAAGCATCGGGAATATCGACAGAAGAAACCTTTATCAGTTTGGCGCATAGAAAGAATGCACCATTTGTAAGTCCGACCGGGCCAAATGCCTTGATCTCAATTAATTCGGATGCCGATATTTCCAGTGGTGTTTTTAATGATATTTCATCATAGCGTTCACAATCGGACTCATCAAATTCATCATCGTCCGGGAGGATACAGATTTGACTATCGGGATCTCTCATACTGAAATGATTATATTCTCCCTTGATTCGAACAGTATATCTGCCGTTGGTATCGTATACATGCTGTATCTGCTTTTCGCAGTTTACATTTTCAACAGAGTTATCCCCCCAGTCGATAATCAACTTGCATCGTTCTTCAGGTGTTGGCAATGTCAGGGTCTTGCTTTGATTTGAAATTTGCCAAACCGTCACAAATTCATCCGGGGCACAGCGACCATCTTTTCTGCAAACATAATGGAATTCATCATCATCCAGACACTGGTCGTCAGATGTACATCTGGTTGAGCAATGGTAATCGATGAAACTGTCACAAAAGCCATCATTGGCACCAGGAGTGACGTCACAATCCACATATTTTTTGCAAGGTTTGCCCTGATTTATGGCAGTTTCGTACTTATCGTGCATGTGGTTATGATTTTTGTCGATCAATGCACATACATTTTCTGCAGTACAATAACAATGATTCAAGCGGCAAACGGATAGCTTTGAACAATCTTCGTCATATATGCAGCTGTCTGCTGCCAAACAGGATCCCGTTTCGTCGCAACCGTATACACATGCATCCGGACACAGACAGTTTGCGCCTTCAGAATCACATCCATTTGTACAATAATTTGGGCAACTGCATGTGCCGTTTAGAGTACATCCATTTTTACATTCATTGGGACAACACTGCAAACCGCTTGCATCGCAGCCATTTATGCAGGATTTTCCGAATTCATCTTTTGGACAAGCACATTCCCCATGGATGTTGCATCCATTCTGACAAGCTGACGGACAGCAAACCACGCCGGTCGAATCGCAGCCATTATCGCAGGAAACCTGACATATACATGCACCGAACCGGTCGCATCCATTTGCACAGGTATCCGGACATGCACAGCTGCCATCGGGATCATAACCGTTTATACAATCCACCACACAAGCTTTGTTAAGGGGTATACAGGATCCATTGCATGGCTTCATCATGCCTTCGCATTGCTTCATGCAATAATAATCTCCAAACATCTCGCTGTCGATGGTGTAGGAATAGCATATGGGGCGTTCATCTGGGCACCATTTGCCTGACAAGGGAAGACGTTGTCTTTCTTTATCGTAAGTATAGGCGACGGCGGAATAGTCACCTCGTGGCGGGCAAAGCTCCCCCTGGTGAGGTGATTCGAGTGAACATCCGAGGCAAACGGTTATGCTGCCTATCAATATTGTTCTGGATATAGAAAATGTGAAAACGCGCTTTTTTCTCATACCCTGTCACCATGCTTCGTGCGTTGCATTATTCTGAACATTTATCCTTGAACAGCAGATCCATCAAATAACCGCAGCTTCCATAAAGGCATCCTTGTTTTTGACATTTCCAGCTGTCTGAATGGATGATGTCACAAAAATTTTCCTTAGACATGCCGGAATCTGTAAACATCCAGGATATATCGGTATTTTCACTGACATTCCAGGATGCCAGTGGCTGATCAAAAAGGTATGCACGATTAAACATATGATCCATATTCGTAACGGATGACACTGTCCAGCTTCCCAGCGGCATATTGAATACTTCTGCGTGATAAAACATCCTGTTCATGTCTGTGACATTTGATACATCCCAACTATCGATTGGCTGATTGAATTGCAGTGCATGAAAAAACATTCCGCTCATATCCGTAACGTTTGAGACATTCCAGGTATCGAGGGGCTGATTGAATTGCTCTGCATAGTTAAACATGCTGCTCATATCTGTCACGTTTGAGACATTCCAGGTATTGATGGGCTGGTTAAAGGATGTATCGGAAAACATACCAGCCATATTTGTCACGTTTGATACGTTCCAGTTTCCGATGGCTCCATTAAATTGTGTGGCACGCAAAAACATTTGCTGCATCAATTTGACGCTGGAGACATCCCAGTGGTCAAGCGACTGATTAAACCGGCTCGCATCTGCAAACATACAGTTCATTGCCGTAACGCTGGAAACATCCCAGGCATCCAGGGGCTGATTGAAGCTGTTGGCATTCGCGAACATATAAGACATGTCTGTGACGTTTGAGACATCCCATGTGTCAATTGGCTGATTGAATTCCTGTGTCCAACTGAACATTCGCGACATATTTTTAACATTCGAGACATCCCAGCCGCCAAGCGGCTGATCGAAAGCGAATGCGCTATAAAACATGTATTCCATATTGGTAACGCGCGATACATCCCATCGATTGAGGGAGTGGTTAAACGCAAATGCGCCCTTGAACATCCAGCTCATGTCGGTGACATTGGATACATCCCAGTTTTCGATATCTGCGTTAAATAAACTGGGATTATCGATACATCCGTCTTCTTTTACGGAAAAAGTGTAAAAAAGTTCATGCGCATTTGTAAGCTTGGATGCATCCGGGATATCGACTTTCGAAACGTTTGTGAAGTGGGTACATAAATAGAATGCAGCTTTGGCCAGAGCGACCGGCCCAAATGCTTTAATTTCGATAAGCATGGACGCAGATTTTTGCAGAGGCGTGAGTCCATTTTCCTCGTCATAATAGTAGCAGAAATCGTCAGGATTATATTCTGCAGAAGGATCGTACATGCTGAAATTGTTGTAGTCTCCTTTTATTCTGACAGTATATTTGCCTTTTTCTAAATATGTATGCTGAATAGGCTGTTCGCAGTGGATTTCTTCAATATTCTGGTCCCCCCAGTCAATGGTCAATGCACACGTCGTCCCTGGCATTGGAAGCGCAAGCATTTGTGAATCATCCGAAATATCCCATACAGTTACGAATTCATCTGGCGCACAGCGACCGTCACTTCGGCAAACATAGTGATAATCATCCCCATCATTATCGACGCATTCCGAATCGGATGTACATTTAGTTGAGCATTTATATCCAATAAAGCTATCGCAAAAACCATCGCCCGCACCTGGGGCGGAGTCACAATCGGTATATTTCCGGCAATCTTTTCCTTGATTTGCTGCGTTTTCGTATCTGTCATGCATGTGATTTTCATTGGCATCGATAAACACACATTCATTTAAGTCATTACAATAGCATCCGTTAATCGGGCAAAAAGACATATCATTACATTCTGCATCGTCAAAACACATCCCGCTTACAATACACTCACCATTGACATCGCATCCAAACAGACATGATGCTGGGCACTCACAAGAACCATCCACTTTGCATCCATTTCTGCAGATGTCCAGGCAGGTACAGGTTTGGTTTAACTCGCATCCATACAGGCATTCGATTGGGCAGCAATTTGCGCCGCTCGAATCACAGCCATTGGGACAGTTTTTGCCGTCTTCGTTTTCGGGACATAAACAACGCCCAAACCCATCACAACTGTTCTGACATTTTTGAGGGCAGCAGACAGTTCCGGTAGCATTGCATCCATTCTGACATGAAATGCTGCATTTGCATGTCCCGTTGGCATGACATCCATTTGAGCACGCTTCCGGGCACTGACAATTGCCGAATGCATCGAATCCATTCTGGCATTCCGAAATGCATTCGCTGTCATTATCGATGCAGACGCCATTACAAGGTTTTGTTTTTTCCTCACAATCATCCATACAATAATACAATCCGGCAAGGACGTGATCAGGCGTGTACGGCGTGCATCTGGGCATATTGTCGGGACATCGGATGGCGTTTAGGGTTGTCGGTATTTCGTTGTTGTAAATGTATGCCAGTTTTCCAGGATCATCTTGAGGCGGACATTTTTCACCAATTCTGGGTTTCTCGAGTGAGCACCCCAAGCATAACAATCCTGTAACAAACAGCGGAATCACTTTGTACATCGAAGAATCTCCTGCGTGACTGAAGGAGGTTGATGAACATATTGTTACGTCGAAAGAATTGATCGTCAGATTTGCCGTGCATATCGCAGATAGCACGGCACGGCGGCGTATTTCGCGAAGCGAAAAAGCGGCCGTCGCAAGGCCGTATGCGCTACAGGCGCATAGGCCGCGAAATATAATACAATAAAACTACGCGATACTGCCTTCGTTGATGAGGGAAATGGCGTTATCGATATCGGCAGTCATGTGATTGACGTTTTCGACATTATCGGGCGATTTAACCAAATCTTCGCCGCGCTGAAGCAAATTATTGGTGAATGTGGCAATTGGCGCGGGCAGTTCGTTATTGGCCAGCAATTCTCGCAGTGATTTGAGACTGAGTTTGAGATATTCAACCGCCTGTTTGAGATCGGCGTTCATTTTTTCGGAGAGCAGGTAATCGGCATTATCTTTGGCCATCCGCTCGATTTCCTGTGGGGTGAGGTTGGAAGAACGCGAGACAGTGACGAAGTGTTCGTGCTGCGTTTCGAGATCCTTGGCGGTAACCTTGACGATTCCGTCGGCATCGACATCAAAGGTGATTTGGATATCGACAGCGCCTGCGGGTCCTGGCCGTATGCCGGAGAATGTGAATTCAGCAAGGCATTGATTGTCGGAAGCCTGCTGCTGTTCACCCTGAAGGACCACGATGCGAAGCGACGTCTGGTTGTCGAAGGACGTGGTGAAGACGACGCTGTTTGTGCATGGAATGGTGGTATTTTTGGGGGTAATGACGTGGAATTTGCCGCCATGAATGGCAATGCCGAGATCAAGTGGCGTGACATCGAGCAGGATATGATTCGTTCCCTGATTGACGAGACCATCAGCCTGTATGGCGGCACCGATAGCGACGACTTCGTCGGGATTGATATTTTTGGCCGGCTGTTTATGGAAGAATTCGGCCACTGCCTGCTGAACAAGCGGCATTCGGGTCATGCCGCCGACCAAAACGACATCATCGATATCGTTTTGCGTCACGTTCGCATTCATCAGGGCAACCTGACAAATCTTTAGCGTGCGTTTGACCAGATCGATGACCAGGTTTTCGAATTGTTCCTGTGAGATGGTCGTATTGATGTGCAAAGGCGTGCCACTGGCATCGGTGCAGATAAATGGCAGGTTGATTTCGGATTGTTTCATTTCCGAAAGTTCGCATTTGCATTTTTCTGCAGCGATTTTCAGGCGCTGCATCGCCATGGGATCATCCCGCAGGTCGATTTCGTATTCTCTTGCGAATTCGAGTACGAGATGTTCGATGATGCGGTTGTCGAAATCTTCGCCGCCAAGGAATGTATCACCGGTCGTCGACAGGACGTTGAAGATGCCGCTGTCTATCGAGAGAATGGAGATATCGAAAGTACCACCACCGAGATCGAATACGGCGATGGTCTGACGTTTGTTGGTCTGGGTGCCATAGGCGATGGCAGCCGCCGTTGGCTCGTTGATGATGCGCAGGACGTTTAATCCTGCGATCGTTCCGGCATCAATGGTCGCCTGACGCTGGGCATCGTTGAAATAGGCCGGAACAGTGATAATGGCATCCGTAATGGGGCGTCCCAGATAATTCTCGGCGACCTGGCGAAGCTCCCCCAGTATCATTGCGGATATTTCGGGCAACGAATACTGCTTGTCGCGCATGACGACGCGGATATCGTCGTGAGGTCCTTCAACGATTTCATACGGCAGGGTGGCAATACAGCTCTGGACTTCGGGATCGTTGATGCTTCGGCCGATTAATCGTTTGGTTGAATAGACTGTATTGGTTGCATTTGTAATGGCCTGGCGTTTGGCCAGTTGCCCTATCAGACGTTTACCCGATTCTGCGATGGCAACGATAGATGGCGTCGTTTTATAACCGGCGCTGTTTGAAATGATAATCGGTTTTCCCTGTTCAACAATGGAAACACACGAATTTGTCGTTCCCAAATCGATGCCCAACGCATATTCAGTCATATCACCTTACCCAAATTCCGGACATGATATTGCCGCATTGCACTACTGAGCCTGCAATGCTGCAAATGCATTAGATACTGCCTTAAAAATCGCAGCAATTCGAGGTGCAAATGCACCGATATTCTTACGAAAATATCTATCGGGATGAAATTGTTTTGTTCGATCGAGATAGGCCTGTCGAATGGCCGCTTTATCTGTGGTTCCTTCGGGTAAACCGAGCAAATCGCAGGGGGACATGGTCGACAGATTCTCGTGGATGAATTCGATGAAAACCTGTGTTTCTGCCGGTATATCCAGAGCTTCGTTGAGCAGCGTTGGCTGAAAACGGCGAAACGTCGTAAACAAACGCGGCGGCAGATATTGCGCACAAATTTCGTCAGAATAGTTGCTTACCGTTGGTGCCAGAGAAACAGATGCCGATCGCAATCTGAGCGAGGAATCCCGGATCGAGCCGGAATTGGATTTACCAGACGGAGACATCGGAGAAAGACCTGGCATCACCGAACGCTGCTGACCTGAGCTGTATGCACGCTGACTAATGCCCACAAGGTTTTGGCTCGTTCCCGCTCTGCTGATGCTTTGTTGAATACCGGACCGACCAATGGCGGGATTGACGCTTGAACGAGGCACATCCGCATGGCTTTGATCCTGTTCCATGCTTATCTGGCTGTTAGCAGACGATTGCCATGTCAATAGCCCCAATAACCTCAAATGGTAATAGGCAGTAGCTACATCTTCAGATTTGGCCGGGATAAGCTGAGCGATTTCCCTGAAAGATTTCAAACCATCGGCGAAATCCAAAACAATCCAGTCCAGAGGCGTGAGCTGACGGTAATCCAGAGACTTTACCGCACATCGTCTCGCAACGATTTCAGGATTTATGCGTAAACTCTCTTTCATACAACCTCCAAAACACCGTACTGCAACGGCACTTTTTCCATCATAACTTCAATTTTCCAATCAGGCCAATTTTAAATTAGAAATATGCATTTTCGAGGGAACGGCTCAGTCCTTCGAGAAGCCCCGTTAGAGGCCTCCATATCAGTAGCCTCCGGTAGTCGCGATGCTCCAGCCGAGGGCTATTGATATCGCACGCCTACGGCCTTCTGGGAATAGGCGGAATCGTAACTTTTTGGTCCCTATACACACGAACAAACCATGTAGGCTGAATACCCAAATAAAACCACATGACAGTATGCGGGTTTTGCGCTAGTAAATCAATGATTGTTTGTCGTGGCTATTGGGAATCATTCTTTAGCCACGAAGATACGTGTGACCTTATTTGGAAAAGGGATTGTTATGGCATTTGAAACATTAAAGAGCATCAAACCGGCATTTTGGCTGGCGAATGCGCAGGAAGCCTGTGAACGGCTTGCTTATTTCGGCATTCGTGCAGTTCTGCCGCTGATGATGGTATCGGTTGGAACCGGCGGTCTTGGGCTGGATATGGCCGATAAGGGCATTATTTATGGCGTATGGGCATTGATTCAATGCCTGGTTCCGATGGTTTCTGGCGGGTTCAGCGAATCGTTCGGATATAAAAAGTCGCTCATCGTGGCATTTATTATCAACACCCTCGGCTATCTGCTGATGGCGAATATTCTGAATGTCGCCGCCCTGTTTACGGGAACGACCGAGTTGAATACCACGATCAATTTCTGGCTGATGATGCTGGGCGGCTGTACCATCGGTCTTGGTACGGCATTGTTTAAACCGCCTGTGCAGGGCATTGTCGCAAAATCACTGGACAAAAAGAATTCCGGTTTCGGTTTCGGTCTATTTTACTGGGTCGTGAATGTCGGTGGTTTCCTGGCCCCCATGATCGCTACGGCACTGCGCGGCGGTACAGATCATCCGACATGGCATTATGTGTTCTATGGCGCAGCATTTGTGACATTGTTCAATTTGCTGATCACCATCATCTTCTTTAAAGAGCCTGCCCGTACCAAGGAAGAAATCGACGCGCATAAAAACGAGTCGATAGCTCACGTTTTTGTGACGACGCTTAAGATCCTATGGGCAGACAAGAACATGCTGCTCTTTTTGCTCATTGTGTCGGGCTTCTGGCTCATGTTCATGCAGCTTTGGGATTTGCTGCCAAACTTTATCGACGAATGGGTCGATGGACGTGCCGTCGGCGGTGCGTTGCTATCTGCGGCTGATGCACTCAACCCGCTCAGCTTCCAATTTTCTTTATTTGGTGATTTGTATGAGTTCAATCCGGGCGATCTGCTCAGATCCTGGACGGATAAGGGTGCAATTAAACCCGAAATGATCATCAATATCGATTCTGCCGCAATTATTCTGTTTGTGCTGCCACTGTCGGCATTGTTCGCACGATATAAGATGATGACCGCTTTGATTCTGGGTATGGTCATATCCGTATTTGGTTTTGTCTTTTCGGGAATGACCATGGCCGGTGGCTTCTGCTGCCTGGGCGTCTTCATCTTTGCAATCGGCGAAATCATCTGCTCGCCCAAGTTCAGCGAATATATTGGTATGACTGCCCCCAAAGATAAGAAGGCCATCTACATGGGATTTTCAAATATCCCATTCGCAGTTGGCTGGGCTTTCGGCAATTTCCTGTCCGGGCCGCTATATCAGATCTTTTCTTCAAAAGAAGTTCTGGCGCAGAAGTACCTGGTAAATCATGGAGCAAATGCTGAGGCGATTGCCAACCTCAAACTCGATAAACTCATGGAACAGGTTCAGGCGGTTTCCGGTACGACCGATACTTTTGCTGCGACCGATGTGTTGTGGAATGAATCCAGCCCATGGGTTATCTGGATCGTTCTTGGCGCAATCGGTGTTGCATCTATGCTTGGCATAATCGTTTTCTATTATAAGAGCGGCATGAACAAAGTCGATGATGCCAGAGACCATGAAAGTGACAAGGATAGTGAGGATTCCGATAATTCAGATTCCACCGAAGACAGTGAAGGTGCTGAACAATCAGAAAGTGCGGATCAATCAAATGATCCTAATCTTGAGTACACAGAAGAAGAAAAAGCGCTGAAAAAGGATCTCACAAAAGCCGATGTCGAAGATATTACGATTAAAGATTAAAGCTTATTAACGCGCTTTCATAATCCCCTGCATCCGACAGATGTGGGGGATTTTTTTATTTTTTTGGCCGATTTTTTTGAAATTGCCACAGATCATAGATGTGAATTGTCTTACCAGCAACCATCACAATATTCCTCTCTGAGGAATTCACTCAATGGAGGTACGTCTGTGGCATTCGATCCGAAACAAATCCAGCTGACGGCTAATGACAAAGCATTTGCCCATTGGTATGATAATAAGTGCAAGCGAGTGCTATCGAATAAAATGGTACTCGCCCACATACTGAAAGCAACAATGCGCGAATTTTCAGGCATTAACCCCGAGATCATTGCAAAACGTTATATTGAAGGAAAGCCGGGAGAAGAAAATCAAGCGACACGGATTCAGGGATTGCGCAATGAACGGAATGCACAAAATCAAAACGCCAGCTTCTTTGACATCATATTTTATGTACTGTTACCCAAGACCAGAGACTGCATTCCAATCTTTATCAACGTTGAGCCGCAAACGGATTACAAACCGGGGTATGATCTGCGGAATCGGGCAATTTTCTATGCTTCGTGTATGATCGCCGATCAAAAAGACAGCGTATTTGATAGAAGCAATTACGATAATTTACGCAAGGTCTGTTCTATCTGGGTATGTCCCGAGCCTCCGAAAAAATACGCCAATACAATCGCAAGCTATTCATTAAAACAACGCAATATCTTGGGTAGACCCAGCAATCATCCGATCGACAAATTACAAATCGTGTTAATACACGTTGGAACAAATAAGGATAAAAACTATAAGGGTATTATGCCAATGCTGGATGCGTTGTTGTCCAGAAAGGCTAATAAAGAACGACAAAAACAAATATCTGAACAACTCAATTTAAGACTTGAGCAGGAGGATTTCGATATGACCGCAGGTGAACAATTGGCGTGGAAACTCAAACGAGAAAGTTGGGAAGAAGGCGAAAAGAAAGGAAGAGAAGAAGGCGAAAAGAAAGGAAGAGAAGAAGGCGAAAAGAAAGGAAGAGAAGAAGGCGAAAAGAAAGGAAGAGAAGAAGGCGAAAA
>JAEEGL017253765.1_pt1 | contig 10304 bp, 10 predicted proteins | sample 9134231 | NCBI WGS metagenome assembly JAEEGL01 (sample SAMN16246548, study PRJNA631951) | gut metagenome | biome: gut microbiome; feature: rumen; material: fiber-attached | host: Bos | place: Iran: Karaj | collected 2018-10
ATTTTGACTACATGGCGGAAGACCTGAAAGAGCGTATCTTAAAGACGGAACTGCTTGTCTATGAGTGCGAGGGCACGGAGAGTGAAATCAAAGAATGGTTCAAGACCATTAATATCGTCGGTCTTCCTTTGGAAGAACAAGAGATTTTGAATGCCGTTTATTGCGGTTCATTCGTCAATCTTGCCAAAGAGGTGTTCTCTAATTCTCAAAATGCCAATGTCAATAAATGGGCTGCGTTTTTGCGCGGAAACGTAAAGCGCCAAGCCTATTTGCACACGGCTCTTGAATGGGTGAGCAAAGGCAATGTAAGCGGTTATATGTCTTTGCATCGCAATGATGATAATATCCGTGAGTTGCAGACCTATTTTGACAGTGTTATTGACTGGGCAAGTGGTGTATTTACAAACATAGAAAAGGAAATGTGCGGTCTGCCGTGGGGCGAGTTATACGAGAAATACCACAAACAGCCTTACAATCCGACTGAAGTAGCCGCCAAACAGCGTGAATTGTATGAAGATTACTATGTAAAGAACAAACGCGGCATTTATGAATATATCCTCGGCGGTTGTAAAGACTCCAAATTATTAGAGGTGCGTTGTTTTGACGAACCTACCAAGAAAAGCGTTTATGCGCGTCAGACTGCTGAAGCCGAGAAGAAAGGTATTTCCAACTGTCCGCACTGTGTTCTGGAAAACGGCGCCAACAAATCTAAGATTTGGAAACTATCTGAAATGGATGCCGACCATGTAACGGCATGGTCGAAGGGCGGCGCAACAGACATTTCCAACTGTCAAATGCTCTGCCAGACGCACAATAGAGCAAAAGGAAACAAATAAGTTTTAAATAATTGTGAATATCAACAACAAGCGGCAGAAATGTCGCCGCTGTTTTTGTTACATTTGTTTTCCTCTCTCCGCCACGCCTCACCGCGTGGCTTTTTTCTTTCTCTTTTTTCTTATATCTCTTTTCTGCCTTTTCTGCAATTTCATGCATGTCAGACCTTTTATACTCTATTTGCCTTTTATAACCTGTTTGTCTTTTACACTCTAAATGCCTTATTATAGTAGGTGATTAGTATGTTATTAGTAGGTGATTAGTATGTTATTAGTAGGTGATTAAACGGACCATCCACGGACCATTTCATAACGTCATAGTAACGTCTGTTCAATCCGCAAACAACAAAAACAGCGACCGAAGCCGCTGCCTTTTCTATCCAAAGCGTGTGTTAGTCTTTCCTCTCTACGTTGGTGTCGAGGAAGCCCATCTTAATGGCTTCGTCAGCCTTCATCCAGTTGTCGCGGTCGCAGAGGGCTTCGATCTGTTCGAGCGTCTGGCCGCTGTTCTCTGCCAGTACCTTATAGAGGTCCAGCTTAAGATTCTCCATCTCTTTGAGATGGATGGCCTGGTCTTTGAAGGTTGAGTAGCCGATACCCGAACTGGGCTGATGAATCATGAATCGGGAGTAGGGCAGGGCCATACGGTGACCTTTTTCACCGCTTGAAGCGATGACGGCACCCATCGAAGCAGCCAAACCCAGCACGGTCGTATAAACTGGCGACTTGATAAACTTCATCACGGAGATCAACTCCAGACCCGAGTAGCACTCGCCGCCTGCCGAGTTGATGTATAGGTGAATGGGATCGTGGTTGAGCGAGTCGAGGAATAGCAACTGGGCTACCAATGTGTCCATCGTGTCGCCTACCACCTCTCCGCTGAGGAAGAGAATGCGGTCCATCATCAAGCGGCTGAACACATCCAGCTGGGTGATATTCAGTTGGCGCTCTTCAATGATATACGGATTAAAAATCCGATTGTCAATCTTGTCTGTTTTCATATATTAAGTCAAAAATCTTTAATCCTAAATCATAAATCAAGTGCTTGGCACTTGTAGGCCAGGTACTTCTTCTCTTCGTCGTTGAGTAGCGGGCTAACCTCTTTATAAACGCGTACGTGGTATGCGTTGATCCAGTCGATCTCGTCTTCGGTCATCAGGCTCATCTCAATCAGTGAAGTGTCGTAGAAACACAGGGTGAGCGTCTCGAAGGCAAGCCATTCGTCTTCGGTTGTCGTCGCCTTGGTCTGCTTGGCAGGGATGACGGTGATGAGGTTCTCCGTGCGGATGCCCCACTGACCGGTACGGTAAATACCCGGTTCGTCCGAGATGATGTGACCTACCTCCAGCGCCGTCGGGTTGTTGTCCGTACGGACGTTCTGCGGACCTTCGTGGCAGCTCAGGAAATGGCCGACGCCGTGACCTGTGCCGTGACCGTAGGTGATGCCGGCTTCCCACATGTATTGCTTGGCGAGTGCATCCAGTTGGTTGCCTCTTGTGCCACGCGGGAAACGTGCACGGGCTAGGGCAATGTGGCCTTTCAGAACGTAAGTGTAATCGAGCTTGGCCTGCTGCGGAATACGTCCGCCGAGCCATACGGTACGCGTGATGTCCGTCGTACCGTCGAGGTACTGGCCGCCGCTGTCAAGAAGGAGCATTCCTTGCGGTTTGACTTCCGCGCAGTTGTCCTTGGTCGCTGAATAATGGACGATAGCCCCGTTGCCCAGATAGCCTGCAATGGTGCCGAAGGATTCTTCAACAAAGTTCTCACTCATCATACGGAACTCATGGAGTTTGTCCATGAGCGACCATTCGGTCTGCGTCTGACCGTTGGCAAAAGCCTCTTCTTCAAGCCATTGGAAGAATCGTGTCAGCGCCACGGCGTCCTGACGCATCGCAATGCGTTCGCCCTCTAATTCGATGGCGTTCTTCTTCGCCTTGTCTATCTGAACGGGCGATTTGGTGTTGATCTTTTTGCAGCCGGCAGGGATAGCCTCGTACAGCGCCTCGTTCACGCGTGCGCCGTCATAAACCACGGTGCCGCTGAGACCTGCGATATAACTGAATACGGCCTCGTAGGGCTGCACGGCGATGTTATTGAAGTCGAGATAGTTCTGCGCCACGGTGTCCACTTTCTCAGGCGCAACGAACAACGTACATTTGTCTGCCTCGAGCACGACGTACGAGATAACGACGGGATTGAACTCTACGTCGTTGCCACGGATGTTAAGCAACCAGGCTATCTCATCTAAGGCGCTGATAATCATCGCGTCCGCCTTCTTCTTGGCCAGTTGCTCACGCATTCTCGCGAGTTTGCTCTCAACAGTCTCTCCAGCGAAATCGGCAGAGTAGGGATAGAGCTTGTCTGCAGGGATGGCCGGACGACCTTCGGTCCAGATGGGCTTGATGAGATCGATGGACTTGAGTTCCGCTTTCTCCTTCCAGTCCGCGAAATCATTGACGCTGAACATCTCGGGATTAACACCTACTATGAATTGTGAATTGTGAATTGTGGATTGTGAATTGAGCCAATCAATCACGGACGGGCAGTCGATATCACTCTCGCGCATCAGTTCGATCGTCGAGTCCTTGAGCTCGATGCCGGCTTGCAGGTAATAGCGGCTGTCTGTCCAGAGTAATGCCTTGTCGAGCGTCACGACCATCGTGCCGCTTTCGCCGTTGAAACCGGACAACCATTGCATCTCGCACCAATGCGAGGCCATGTACTCACTCGCGTGCGGGTCATTGCCCGGCACGACGTACGCTGCCAAACCGTTCTCGCGCATCAATGTGCGCAACGCGCTTAATCTCTCTCTAACATTCATAATCAGAAAATTTGCTGCAAAATTACAAAAATATTTTGATATATGCAAATTTTTTTGTACCTTTGCAGGCTGAATTGTTAATATGGAGGAAAACGGGCTTATATTCAGGTGTTTTGCCAGCGGAAGTAGCGGTAACTGCTATTATCTGGGGACGCGTCAACGGGGAATACTCATTGATGCGGGCATCTCTGCGCGTCAGATACAGAAATATCTGCGCGAGATGGGTCTGGATTTCCAAAATATCATGGGCGTACTCGTCACGCACGACCATGCCGATCACATCCGTGCCGTAGGCACACTCGGCGAACGTGTGAAACTGCCGATCTATACAACGGCTGAGATTCACGAAGGCATTGACCGCAACTATGGCGTACGGGAGAAACTGCGTACCAGTCGGCGTTATTTCAACAAAGGCGAAGAGTGGGAACTGTTCGGAATGAAGATCAATACCTTTGGTATCGAGCACGACTCGACGGACTGCTTGGGATACTGCATTGATTTCATGGATCAGCGCTTCGTGCTGATGACTGACTGCGGCAGTGTGAACAAGGAGATGGAAGCCTATATCCGTACGGCGAACCACTTGGTCATCGAGGCGAATCACGACGAGCACATGTTGTTGAACGGTCCTTATCCGACGTATCTGAAGGAGCGCATTCTCAGTCCGCGGGGCCATCAGAGCAATGACGTGTGCGGCGAACTGCTGGAACGCAACTGGCATCCCGACCTGCGTAATGTATGGCTGTGCCATCTCTCGCTGGAGAATAACGACCCCGAAGTGGCCTTTGAGACGGTGGCGTCTTATCTGGAGGAGATCGAAATCATCCCTGGACAAGACATTTTCCTCAAGCCTCTTGAGAGGACGAGCCCAAGCCCTGTTTATGTGTTGAACGACAAAATGATTACGGAGTAATATGGAACGATTAGTCATTATTCCTACCTACAACGAAAAAGAGAATATCGAAGCTATCATCACCGCGGTGATGGAACTTCCGTTGGAGTTTAACGTGTTGGTTATCGACGACGGTTCGCCCGACGGCACAGCTACTATCGTCAAGAGCCTGATGGCCGGTAAGTTCAAGGATCGCGTTTCCCTCGTGGAGCGTTCTGGTAAGTTAGGTCTCGGTACCGCGTACATTGCCGGTTTCAAATGGGCGATTGAGCACAAGGCGGACTATATCTTCGAGATGGATGCTGATTTCAGTCATAACCCCCAGGATCTGCTCAAACTCTACGACGCTTGCGCTAACCAGGGTGCAGACCTCGCCATCGGCAGTCGGTACGTAACGGGCGTGAACGTGGTGAACTGGCCGATGGGACGTGTGCTCATGAGTTATTTCGCATCCAAGTACGTGCGCTTCGTGCTCGGTGTGGATATACACGACACCACTGCCGGATTCGTGGCTTACAAGCGTCATACGCTCGAGACAATCGAGTTGGATAAGATCCGCTTCAAAGGCTATGCCTTCCAGATCGAGATGAAGTTCACGGCTTCTAAGTGCGGAGCGAAGATTATTGAAGTGCCGATCATCTTTGTCAACCGGGTACTTGGTACCAGTAAGATGAGCGGAGGTATCTTCTCCGAAGCATTACTGGGCGTCATCCGCCTTAAAATATCCTCTTGGTTTAGAAAATATCCAAAATTATGAGTTTAGAACAGCAACTCAATTCTTTAGTGAAACAGGCTGTCAAGGCCTTGTATGATATAGAGGCGACGGATGCGCAGATCCAACTGCAGAAGACCCGTCCGGAGTTCGAAGGAAACATCACGCTGGTGGTGTTCCCCTTTGTTAAGATGGCCCGCAAGGCTCCTGCGCAAGTCGCTGCGGAAATAGGTGAACGGATGCTTGCCTCCGAAGGCTCTCCGGTCGCTAAGTTCAACGCCGTACAGGGCTTCCTCAACATGTCTATCAACGATGCGTTCTGGGTAAAGCAGCTCGAGGCGATTGATGCCGAAGAGCATTACGGCAAGCAGCCGGATCGGAAGCAGCTGATGATGGTAGAGTACAGTTCGCCGAACACGAACAAACCGCTGCACTTGGGACACGTCCGCAATAATCTCTTGGGTTATGCCATCGCGCAGATTCAGGAAGCGAACGGATGGAATGTGGTGAAGACGAACATCGTCAACGATCGCGGTATTCATATCTGTAAGTCTATGCTTGCCTGGCTCAAATACGGCAACGGTGAGACTCCGGAGACCAGTGGCAAGAAAGGCGATCACCTCATCGGCGATTACTACGTACGCTTCGACAAGGAGTACAAGAAACAGATAACTGAACTCATGGCGGCCGGTAAGGACGAGGAGACGGCGAAGAAAGAGGCGCCGCTGATGCTGGAGGCCCAGGAGATGCTCCGTAAATGGGAAGCGAATGATCCCGAAGTGCGCGCCCTGTGGGCAAAGATGAACGAAGGGGTGTATGCCGGCTTCGACGAGACGTATAAGCGTATGGGCGTGTCCTTTGATAAGATCTACTACGAGTCGAACACTTACCTTGAGGGCAAGTCAGAGGTGGAGAAAGGCCTCGCTGCCGGTCAGTTCTACCGCCGTGAGGACGGTTCAGTATGGGCTGACCTCACCAAGGACGGACTCGACGAGAAACTTCTACTGCGTTCGGACGGTACGTCCGTATACATGACGCAAGACATCGGTACGGCCAAACTGCGTTTCCAAGACTATCCGATAGATAAGATGGTGTATGTGGTCGGCAACGAGCAGGAGTACCATTTCAAGGTGCTCTCCATCCTCTTGGATCGCCTCGGTTTCCCGTTTGGAAAGGAACTTGTCCATTTCTCCTATGGAATGGTGGAGCTGCCGAACGGCAAGATGAAGAGTCGCGAAGGTACGGTGGTGGATGCCGATGACTTGATGGATAAGATGGTGGAGGATGCCAAGGAGATATCCAAGGACAAGGTCAACACGCTGCAAGGCATTACCGAAGATGAGGCCAATGAGATTGCCCGCAAGGTTGGCTTGGGTGCATTGAAATATTTTATCTTGAAGGTAGACCCGCGTAAGAACATGCTCTTCAATCCTGCCGAGTCTATCGACTTCAACGGCAACACCGGTCCGTTCATCCAATACACCTTTGCCCGTATTCAGTCCGTGCTCAGGAAAGCCGGTCTGTGTTCTGTCAGTCCGCAGGACGGTCTGTGTTCTGTCAGCGAAGCGGTCTTGGATCCAAAGGAACTCGCGTTAATCCAGCGTCTGTGCGAATATCCGTCGATAGTTCGTACAGCCGGTGATGAGTTCTCGCCCGCGGTCATCTGTAATTATGCGTATGCGCTCGCGTGCGATTTTAACTCGTTCTATCACGATCTGAGTATTCTTAACGAGCCTGATGCAGACAAGCGCGCATTGCGACTCCTCTTGGCAAAGAACGTGGCCAAGGTGCTTGATAGCGCGATGAGTCTTTTGGGCATTGAGATGCCGGATAGAATGTAATAATAAAGCGAGCTGCAAGGCTCGCTTTTGTTTACATGTTCGCGTTGTAATATTGAGGCAAACCGGTTACTTCGTCGCCTAACCATTCCGGACGCTCGAACGGTTCGTTCTCATCGCCTAACTCAATTTCGGCTAATATGCGGCCGTCAAGGCGGCCATGGAAGACATCCACTTCCCATTTCCGCTCAGGGGGGTAATCGTACTTTTGTCCTACTTTTGTCCTACTTTTGTGCTGATCAGAAATAGCCCTGACCGGGATGATATACCGCGTTTTTTGTATTTCTCCGGGCAGGCACAGTTTCATCAACTCTCGTGCGTCTTCTACATCAATCTCCCGTTCCCATTCAAACTTAGCCAGGCCTTCACGCAGTTTGCCCGATTTGATAGTAAGGAACGCTTGTGCGTCACGTATGCGGACGCGGATGGTTTTGCTTGGCTCCTTGCATAGATAGCCTTGCTCGATCTCATAATGATGGGTGGCTTGCGCTATAAACGCATCGGAGGTAACCAGAAACTTACGCTCTATTTCCGTGTTTTTGGACATAACAGAAATCAATTTGTCCGCAAAATTACTACTTTTTCGCGAATTACACAAAAAAAATGCTCAAAAATTTGGTTATATCAGAAAAAAGTAGTACTTTTGCAGCCGCTTTTGAAAAATTAAGCACAGAACACTGGTTCGAGCAATGCTCGAGGAGAGGTGGGTGAGTGGCTTAAACCAACAGTTTGCTAAACTGTCGTACGGGTAACTGTACCGGGGGTTCGAATCCCCCCTTCTCCGCAAACGAAAAAACGATTTGTCTGTCTGAGTTTACTCAAGCAAGCAAATCGCTTTTTTTGTTTGTACAGGATGCTGTTAGCAGACTGTGGGGATTACAGCATCGCCTCGATGTCTTTCTCGAACTCTTCCGGCTCGGCGGTCGGAGCGAAACGCTTGATGCTCTTGCCGTCTTTCGAGATGAGGAACTTGGTAAAGTTCCATTGGATATCACTCTCCTCCTTGGCTGTGTGGCTGATACGCTTGAACAGCGCTTTAAAATCATAAATGGTTGCCATATGAATAATTATTTAAATGAGTCAAGTGTTTATAAATTTGCTGCAAAGATACACTTTTTTTTTGCATATTTCAAAAAAAAATTGTACTTTTGCATCGCAAAAGTTAAAAATATGAAAAAACAAGTGTTGATAATGGCTGCTTTATTGCTCGCGGTGAGCGTAGCGGCCCAGAAACAGAACCCATCCTATTTGGCTTATATAGACGAATGGAAGCAGACGGCGATTGAGAATCAGGCGGATTATGGTGTGCCGGCATCCATCATCATGGCGCAGGCCTTATTGGAGTCGGCAGCCGGTCAGAGCGAGTTGGCTGTCAATGCCAATAACCATTTCGGCATCAAGTGTACGAGCGAATGGTTCGGAGGCGTGTACTATTACGATGATGACAGCAAGGGGGAGTGCTTCCGCCAATATGGCAATGCCGCCGAGAGTTTCAAGGATCATTCGCTCTTCCTCCAGCGTCCGCGCTATGCTACGTGTTTTGAGATAGCCGTTGAGGACTATGAAGGATGGGCTCGCCGGCTTAAGGCCTGCGGTTATGCCACGGATCCGGGGTATGCACCCAAACTCATCAAGATCATAGAGGACTATCGACTGGATACATTGGTTGTAAGTAAGCGTGTAGAGGAAAAAGAAATGCCGCAACAGGCTGATACGACTTCTGCAGAGCCGCAAAACACTCCTGCTGCTTCGGCAGAACAGCAGAAACCGAAACGTCCGCTTAAGGCGGAGGTAGTGCATCGTTCGGAGCCGATCATGGTGATACACAACGATCCGGAACCGCCGTATGTGGCACCGCTGACTGCTAAAGAGGAACGCGACAGTTTTTTCCTTATGCATCCGAAATTGAAACATAACGGTGTGCCTTATGTGCTTGCCCGTGAAGGGGATACGTATTCCAATGTGGCTTTCCGTCTGGATATGCGTGAGCGTGAATTACGCGAATACAATGACGCTTTGGGACGCGATATGAAAGTGGGAGATCGTATATATTTATGGTTCAAACATAAGACGGGTGAGAAAGACTACGTCTGGACGCACGTAGGACAGTCTTTCTGGCAATTATGTCAGGAAGAAGGTGTGTCGCTCGAGGCGATTCAGAAACTGAATCAGATAGATCCTTCCATTCGCGTGTTCCGTACCCGCCAGAAGATTTATTTGCGTAAAGTGAAAGAGGATAATGGCTTCCGCTAAATCTCAGTCTATCACGGACGCACTCGTCGGCTTTCTGCGCGAGAGCGGTCTTGAGCAGTCTGTACTGGACGTGCAGATAGAGGAGGCGTGGCCGCGTGTGATGGGGGATGTAGTGAACCATCTTACGCGCAAAGTGGAGGTAAAGGACGGCGTGCTGTATGTGCGCGTTAACTCTGCAGCACTCAAGACACAATTGTTTGAGAATCGCTTCGAACTGGTCCGTAAACTTAATGAGGCCGTGGGAGCACAGGCTATCCGAGATTGCAGAATACTCGGGTAAGATTGGTAATTTTGATTTATCCCGCTAACATAGAGCAGAAGATTGACTTCGCGGTGATCCGCGAAGAGTTGAACCGTCGTTGTGCGTCTTCTCTTGGACGTGAGCGTGTGGAGGAGATGCAGATGGAGACGGATTACGATACCGTCTCGTACCTGCTGCACGTGACGGATCAGATGCGTCTGGCGGAAGCCGACCCGATGTTGAGCTTTCCGCGTGGCGACATTCATGACCTGCGTGAATCGATAGCGCGTATTCGTATCGAGGGCTTGTTCCTGGATGAAACAGAACTTGATGAGTTGAGGCACAGCTTGTCGTACGCTGCCGACCTGGAACGCTTCTTTGCTTCGCTCGATGAGCAGAAATATCCGCTACTAAGAGATCTAACATGCTGCGAAACCGGTCTTCCGGCAATCGTTCAACTGATTGACGGTATATTGGACCGCTATGGCCGTTTGGCGGATCACGCCTCGCCCGAACTGGCACGTATCCGTCGGGAACTGGTTAACTTGCAAGGTTCTGTAGGACGCACGTTGGCTTCTATCTTACGGCAGGCCAAGACTGACGGATTCGTGGAAGCCGATGCTACACCCACTTTGCGTGAAGGGCGATTGGTGATTCCCGTCTCACCGGGTTTCAAACGGAAGATAGGCGGCATTGTGCACGATGAGTCTG
>JAEEGL010054238.1_pt1 | contig 10303 bp, 5 predicted proteins | sample 9134231 | NCBI WGS metagenome assembly JAEEGL01 (sample SAMN16246548, study PRJNA631951) | gut metagenome | biome: gut microbiome; feature: rumen; material: fiber-attached | host: Bos | place: Iran: Karaj | collected 2018-10
AATAAAATCAAAAATTGACAAATTAAGAAAATCAAATAGAAATATGAGAACACAAACATTAAATTTAATTCAAAATAAACAAAATGAAGAACTTGAAGAAAATTATAATTTAGAATATCAAAAAGTTTCTGATATGTGGGATAATAAATTATTATCTTTTATAGAAAATGGAAATAAATTAGAAGATGAATTAGCCCAAAATCAAAATAGTAAACTTGAGGAATTAATAAATGAATTAACAAGTAATTATCCTTCAATAAAATTTTCAAGAGAATATTTAAATTTAAAACAAATAGAAAAGAATTTAGTAAAGCAAGAAAGATATCAAGAAGCAAATTATTATAAATCAAAATGTGATAAATTAGAAAGAGAAGAAATTGAAAAATATAATAAAGAAAGAAGTGATAATATTCGTAAAAAAGCAGATGCAATGGGATTAAAATTTGAAAATGAAAAAAAAGTTCTTAGAGAGAAGTTAGATAGAAATTTTGAATTATTAAAAGTTCAAAGAGATAAAGAATTAAAACAAATAACTTCTAAATATAAAAATAGAAAAACAGAATTAAATGGTATTCATAAAAAACAAAGAAATATTAATGAAAATGATAATTTATTAAGAAGTCAAAATTTAAATATTGTAAATAATAAAGGTAATAAATCAATTATGACTCTTGACTCTAAATATAATAATTTTGAGGGGGAAAATTATGGGAATAATGAGAATAATATGGAAAATAATAATTATAAAAATGCAGATAATGAAAATGAAATTAATTATAATGAAAAGAATTTTTCTTCTATGGGAGAAAATGATGATAATTAATTTTTTGATTTTATTGATTTTTTTTTATTTTAAGTTTTTTTAGATGTTATGAATTTTATTTATTATATAATATATATATTTTAAAACAAATTAATTTAAATTAATCTATTAATTTTTTTATTTTTTATGAGATAAAATATTTGTTTTTAAAAGTTCAATTATATTTTTTTCATTTTTATATTATATTCATTTAATTATTTATTTCAATTAAAATGAAAAAAATATTCCTAAAATTTGATTTTTTAGGGTCAACTTCAATTATTTATATAAATGGGGATAAAAGATATAAATCTATTTTTGGTACTATATTATCTTTAATTTGTTTTATTCTTATATTTGTAGTATGTATAATTTTATTCTTACTTTATGTTAATAATAAAGAATATATTGTCAACCAATATTTAGAAAATAATGGTAATTTTTCATTTAAAATGAATAATAATTCAATAAGATTTAAAATATTAGATAATTATAATAATATAATAAGTGAAAAAATTTTAAATATAATTCCATTTTATTATAATAAAAATGTGGAAGAAAATATAATTCAATTAAATACAACTGATTGTAATATAAATGACTTAAAAAATTATTCAAAATTTATAGATAATTTAGATAAAAATGATTATATATGTTTATCAGATAAAAATAATATTAACTTAACTATTACATATAATGAAACAAATACATCATTTCTATTATTTTATATTGCAAAATGTATAAATTCAACAGAAAATAATAATCATTGTTTAACAAATGAACAAATAGACTCTTATATTCTAAAAACAGATATAAAAATTTTAACAATAATGGATAATAATTTTATAAGACTTAATAAAAATACTTCATTTATTTCATATCCATATATTAGAGAATTAAATATTGTTCAAGGTTTATTTTATCAATATAATTTTAATTATAAAAAAATTTTATATAAAAAAGATAAAGGGTTTTTATTAAATAGATATAGTAAAAAAGATTTTCATATGTTAGATATTTCAAATAGTAATTATAATATCTTTGGAGGGGATTATCAAAGTTTCTATCCAAATAGTTTAATTTCAATTAAAATAGGATTAAATAATGATTATGTTCATATTTTTGAAATTAGTTTTTTCAAATTCCAAAATTGTTTTACAAATATGGTTGGATTATCTTTTTTAATCTACAAGATATTTTATTTCATGAATTTTTTATTTCTGAATGGAAAAATGTTTACTGAGATAATTGATAGTAATTATATAAATGATAATAAAAATAAAAATAATAGTAAAAGTATAGATCTGGGTTCAAAAAAATTTTCTTTTACAATTAATAATAATAATAATAATAATAATCAATCAACAAATCAAATGTTAAATAATTCTAATTCAATTTTAAATATTCCTGTTACTAAACAAAATAACAATAAACCTTTAACCTACAATTATAATAATTATGATAATAAATTAATTAAAAAAAAGAATATAAGCTTATGTGATAGTTTAAGATATAATATGAAATGTCTTAATATAAATAATAATAGAATAAAATATATTTTATCTTGTGAAAATATTACAAAAAATATAATAAGTACTGAAAATTTTATTAAAAAGAATTTTCAATTTGAAACACTTTTAAATAAAAAAAAACAATTAGATTTATCACAATTTTCCAAAAGTAATAGTATTTCAGATATGAAAAGTCCAGTATTAAAATCTCAAAGATCAAAACAAGATGTAATAGATTTAAAAAATTCAAATATTATAACAATAATAAAAGAAGAAGAAGAAAATTAAATTTCAAATCTTTAATTAAAACAATAAATAATACATCTTTTAAAATTAATAAATCGCAATTGAGTTATATATAAAAATATAAAAATAAAATACAATATCACACTTTTAAAAATTTAAACCTATTTATTATTCATAATATGAATTTTTTCATTAGTACTATTATTATTATTATAATTTAAAACAACACCTTCGATATAATTATTAAATCTATTCATATATGTAAGTGGTGGAACACAACTCATTTTTTGAGAACAATACCCAATCACTTTAAAAAAATGTTCAAAACTTTTAATACAATTATACTCAGTTAAAATATCAATAATTCCCATAAAGTAAATTTCATTTCCTGTAATTGAATTTATTCCTCCATCTTCATAATCCCATAAATTTGATTTTAAAGTATTCATTCTAATAGATGCAGATTTATTTGAATTTACATCTTCTAATTTTCTATGAATTAAACTTTTTTCTTCTGCAAAAAATTTCATATTACTTGTATGTTCTCTATCAAAATCGAAAATATTTGATGTATTATGATTTCCATTTCCTAAATTTAATGTTTTTATCTTTTTAGGTAAATGTATTTTAGAATGATTTTTTACAGGAAAAAATGAAATTTTAGAATGTCTCTTTTGAACTTCTCTTCTATTATAATGAATACCTAATAATAATGAATAATCAATTGCTCCATTTTTATATAAGAAATCAGTATCTTTTTTTAATTGAGTCATTAAAATTTCTCTTTTATCTCCAATGAATACTCTTTCATTTCTTTCTTCTAAATCTAAATCTTTTAATGCTATATCTCCTTTATTTAATAATTTTGTATCTTCTGTTGTTCCTTTTAATACTTTTCTTCCTAATTTACTTCCTTTTAAATCATATCTTACATGAATTGTTCTACTTGTATTAAAAACATTCATCATTACTATAAAATTAAATTTTTGTTTATTTTTTTTTATTTTTCTTATTAATTGATAGCAACCTAAAAATTTTGGTAATAAACTTAAAGGATTTTCTTTTAAATGTCTAAAATAATTTGGTAATATTTTTTTTAAAAATTTATATTCTCCTTTACTTATAGTTTTAACAATAAAAGAACCATCTCTAGTATAATAAAATAAAGAACCACTTTTCCCAGTAGAACATAATTCTTCAAAAATAGTTTGTGAACTTATCATTAATTCAGTAATAAAATCTTGAGGTGAAATTGAAGAAATAAAAGCTTCTTTTTCAAAACCTAAATATTTTCTTATATTATTAAAAATAATTCCAGCATATTCTTTTAAAAAAAAACTTTCTTGATTTTTAATACTAAAATTTGTTGTTTGAATTGAATAAATCATACTATTTAAATACTTTTTTAAATCATCATTTTCATCAATTTTAACATTAGGAGTTGATTGAACTGCAATTTGAATTCCCATTATCATATTTAATAATATTTTAAAACTGTCATCTGGTGCTTTTATTATTTGTTTTTTTACTTTTCTCATTTTTGCTGGAACATTTGCAGTTGAAAATTTATCATTTTTTCCTTTTTTTGTTTTTTCATTTAATTTTAATATTTTTTTAATATGAGAATTTAAATATGATTCACATATATAATGATATGATTCTTGAATATTTGTTATTGTTTCTTTTGCATTTTCTAAAAATATTGTTATTGCTTTTAAAAATTTTTTTATTAAATTGTATTTACGATTAAAAATATGATCAAGTATTTTTTTTGTTTTTATTGATATTCTTTTCTCTGATTTTATTTTGCTTTCATTATCAGAAAAATATTTATAATTTATTCCTTTTGCTTTAGTTGTATTAGAATGAGGAAGATTATGTGAAAAAATAATCTCATCATTATTTTCAATGTCTAATTCAGAATTATTTTGTATTATTGTTTCTTCTTCCTCAGTTTTGATAGTAGGTTCTTTAAATAATTCATAATCAAAAATAGGTGCTGTATTATTTTTTAAATAATTTAGATTTAAGTTATTTAAGTTAGATAAACTATTATGTTTTACTTGATTTTCATTTAGTGATACTTCTTCTTCTTTTTTATTAATACTTTCTTTTTCACTTTTATTTTCAAGATCTTCTGAATCATCAATACCACTTGATGAACAGTCATCTTGACTTAATTGAATTTCATCTTCTTTAGTTGAATTTAAAACTTTTTTAATTTTTTTAAAAAATTTTTCAATTGAAGGATGAATCATTTCTTTTTCATTTTCATCATATATATTATTTAATTTTGTACAATCATTCAAATTACTATCATGAAGATTAATATTAATATTATCAATTAATTCTCTTTTATTTTTTTCATGTTCATTATTATTTAATTTATCAAACATATTTCTAATATTGAATTGTTGAATTTTTTTTAAAAATTTTTTTTGTCTTTTTTGAAAACTAATATTATATTCATCCATTTCTTTTATTAAAATACCCAAATCTAAATTATCTTTCCCCATAATTTCTTCAATAGTCTTTTTAAAAGTTTCAAAAAAATAATTCATAGATTTCAAAAGAAAATTAATATTATCATTAATAATAATTAAAACATCAGAAGAATTATTTTTAAAATAATCAATCCAAGAAACTAATTCAGGTTTTTCATTATAAATTTCTTCAAAATCTTTTGTAGTAAAATATTCACCTTTTTTAGAAATATGATAAAATAAAGTTTGAATATCTTTTTCAGTCATATGTTCATTTGATAAACCTGAATTTACTTTTTTAATAGTATTTAGAATTAATTGAATATAATCTTTAAAATCTTCATATGTAATTTTATCATTTCCTTTTTTATCAATTAATTTACAAGTTACTCTACATCTTTCTTTATCATCACCATAATGATAAATATCAATATATTTTAAATATTCACATAAAGTTATTTCTTCTTTATTTGAAGAAAATGCTAAAAAAATTCGATCTGCATAATCTCTTGAAATTTGAGTTCCCAACATTCCTAAAAGAGGTGGAAATTTTTTTATTGTTACTTTTCCATTTTCTGCATTATTATAAAATAATTGTGTGTAATATTCTTTTTCTTCTTGAGTTAATCTTAATCTTAGTAATTCTTGATTTCCTATTATTTGATTTAATCTTTTTTTTGTTGTATTGCATGGACAATAACAATACATATTATTAATTTTTTATATTATTTTAGATTAAAAAATAATTCTAGTTAAATTTAAATTTTCAATTTAATAAAAAGTATTATTGTTTTTTAAACCATTTTTATAAAAAATATATATATTAGTTTTTATTTTATGTATAATATAGATATTATTAACTTGATAAAAATCCAATTATAAAAAATATAACATAAATAAATGAAGTTAGTATATAAAAATAAAATATTTTTAAATTATCTTTACCTATACATAAATTTAATGTACAACAATGATGATCATATCCCTCAATACATATTTTACATTCATTACAATGTTGTGTTGAAAATTCAGTATTAATCCAAAATTTACAATCTTTACATTGTCTAAAATTTTTATTTGAAACATCTTCATAAATTAATTTTTCATATTCTAATTTAGGTAACCCAGGATTTAATATTCCTGATAAAGTATATAAAATTATTTGAATTATTCCAATTATAAATACTAATATAATATAAAATTTATATACTTTTCCATAAAGATAATAAAATAATGATCCAATAAAAAATATATTAAATATAAAACAAAAAGGAAATAATTCACCCATTACATATATTGGATCTTCATCTTTTTGATATAAAACTATTAATTTACCATATTTTCTTTTTATTTTTTTTGGTATTGTATTTTTATTCATTTCAATATCATATATTCCTTTAGTATTACTTTTTATAAATTTTAATGATTCATCAACAGGTTGTAATGATGATAATTTTATATCATTGTTTAAATTATTTTTTTCATTATCTATATTATCCATTATAATAATGATAAATAAGTTTTATTATTAAGGAATTATTTTTTATATATTAAAAATATTAAATATATAATTAATTTGTAAATATTTATTTAACTTATTCAAATTTTACATTTTTAATTGTATTAACTACTTCATTGATAAATTTATCTTTTAAACTATTACTAGTTTCATCTTGGAGTATTTTTTTATTAAAAAAAGGATTCATAATCATATTTGAATAATTTTTATGAATATCATTCATTACTTTATTTATTTTTTTATTTGAATCTTCATTAGAATCTAAAATTTTAATCATTAATATTTTAACTTCATTATTACCAATAAAACCATAAACACCTAAATCTTTTTCCATATCAAATATAGGCATTAATAAACCTGCAAAATATCCATTTTTATGTTTTTTATCTTTTGCTTTATAATTTATTATTTCCAAACATGCGAAAATTTGATATTGATGTTCAATTTCTTTTTCAGGAGCATCAAAATTAAAAAAGATAATTGGATTATTCTAATAATAATTAATATTTAATATATATTAATATACCTCTCTATCTAAAATTACAGAAAATTTAATATCTCCTTTTAATTCTTGATAATATGTTGACATTAAATATTTAAATAAATAATTTTTTATTTTTGACTTTAAATATTTAAATTTATGATTTATGAAATATAAATGGAATCTTCATCATTTCAAAATAAAGGAAGTTTTGGTTCACAACAATTTGTAAAAGGAATTTATGTTTATCCTAAACCACTTAATTCATTTAACTTTAAAAATGATAGTAATATAAATATAAATGATTTACAATATGACCCATCAAAAGATGCAGATATTCTTTATGAATGCTTAGTTCATAAATCTAATGAAAATTTTAATAGAATAATAAAAATCCTAGTTAATAATTCTCAATATCAATTAGAAAAGATAAATAAATATTTTAATGATAAATATTGTAATAATGATGGAAAAACTTTATTAGTATTATTTCAAAAAGATTATCCAGAAGATTTTTATAATTTAGTTGAATATATTATAAACAACCAATTTATAAGTGATTGTAAAGATATTTTTAAAACAGTAAAATCAAAAAATTATGATACATTAAGTCAAATAATATGTCAAAGTAATCCATTTAGATTAAAAATTTTACGCGCTTATTTTAATAATTTATATAATAAAGATTTTGATACTTTTATGAAAGAGTTTAAAGATAGAACAAATTTTATAGCTGAATTATCAATGAAATTATTAAAAGGAGAAAGAAATTCTAATTATGAACCAAATATAAAAAGATGTAAAGATATTTTAGAAAAAATAAAAGTTCAATATGGTGAAGATTTTGAAATTGAAAATAGAGATATTATAATAGATATTTTTATTGATAGTTCACCTTCAGATATTCAATATATAATTGATAATTATAATAAAGATGATGATAATGAAGATTTTTTTATAGAAAATTGCGATAATTTCACAAATTATGAATTATATTTAATTAATTCACTTTATATGAGTTTGATAAATATTGAAAAATATTATGCAAGTGAAATTAATTTATATCAACCTAAAGATAATAGATTTATTAGAACTATTATTAATTGTCATAGAAATGGATTAATGGAAGATGTAAAAATTTGTTATCAAAATGAATATAAATCTTTTATTCAAAGCAAACTAAATAATAGTAATTCAAATGAATTTAATATGCTTATGAAAGAAATAATTGGATAATTAAATTTATTTAATAATTTATTATTATATTATTTTTTTATTAATTGTTTTAATATAAAACTAAAAGTATATATTGGTTGCATTCTTTTGATTATCAATTTATAAATAAAAGATATATATATAAAAATTTTGAATTAATATATTGGTAGCTATACTGTTAATTTATTTTTTTTATGTTAAAATTTTATTATAAAAATTTAGATGCAAGATTTGGTAGTTTTCTTATTATTTTAAATTTATTATAATAAATTTAACAATAAAAATAATTTCAATAAAATTCAATTTAAATAAAATTATCCACTAATATAACTTAAATATTATAATTATAAAGTCCAATAGAATTTTCCCATAAAAATCCATATATTTATCATTAAATATTTCAACAAAATATAGAAATACCAAAATAGTAAATTTTTAAAATTATGATAATATTTTTATTTAATAGATAATATCAAGAAAATTAAATAATAAAGAAATTTCTTAAAATATATATCTAAAATTAAAAAATAAAAATGAGAATTAAAAATAATTTTTTAATCAAATAAATATTATAAATGAAAAAAATCCTATTTATATAAATGCTTTTAATACTCTTGAAATTTATTAATAAAAAATAATAAATAAAATTAATACATTACAAAATAAAAAAAACAACTTTATTAGTTAAAATATATTAAAATGATACATAATAATAAAATTAAAAAACAAATTAAATATTTTAATAAAATAAGATTATAAACTAATATAAAATTTTTACATATTTTTGATAAATATAAATTTAAAAATAGTAAAATTCATTTATTTAAATAATGGAAATAAATTTATTCCTTATTAAATCTATTAAAACATATAAATATAAATTTTAACCTATAAGCATTTAAATTCATAAATAGGATTTAAAGAAATAAAACATAATTTAACAATAAAATAAATATATTAATGGATTAAATACCAATAAAGATATTAAAAATATTTCTTTTAAATAAAAAATATTAATTATTTAAAAAAAATAAATATAAAAATATTTAAATATATATTTTTTATAATAAAATAATATAATATCTCTCAAAAAAAAAAAATAAAATATTAAAAATATTAAATTTTTATTAATAAAAAAATAACCAAAAACCAAAAAAAACAAAAAAATAAAATGGAAAAAAGCAATGAATTTATAGAAAATCTTTATTTAGATCCTATTAAATCCTTAAACATTCAAAAAAAACCATTTCGTAAATTTCGTTTAAAAGAATCCCAAACACAAGAAGAAGAAGATAAAACAGCACCAACAGAAATGTTACAAACAACACATCCAACAATAAATCAAAGTGTAACATTAGGAAGTGTAATAATGCAAAATTGGGAAACAAAACGTCAAATTCCAAAAGACCTTCCTTTAGAAATGATGCAACGTCCTGTTTTAACAGACAGAAGTAAAATTGCAATAAAAGGAAAAAAATTAAAGCCTTTAGATAATATTCAAAGATATGATTTTAGTAAAAATAAAATTTTAGATGATGGAAATAAATTACTTACTTCTTCAATTCAAAGATCTTCTCATGAAAAAACTGAAATTATTGCAAGAGATACTATAAGTAGTCAATTAGGAAGTATTGTTGAAAAAGATGAAGAAAGTAAAGAAGTTGCTTTGACAGAAACGACTACTTCAGTTTTGAATGTACCACATAAAAAAAAAGAAACTGCTAAAAAAGAATTAATTGATTTTTCTACTTTTAATCGTCATTTGTATTTAAGAGATAATGATTTTTTATATGCTAAAAGAGTTGGTGGTCCTGTTGATTTTATTCTTTGTACTTATCAAGATATTAATCCAAAGTCAAAGAAAACACATTTGCCTCAAATTGTTAAAGGAAAAAAAACTTCTTCTGTTAAAAATAAGAAATTATGTGAATATATTACTATTTCAAAAAATACTGTTACTCAAAGTCAAAATGGTATTTTAACTATTTATTCTGTTCAAGAATGGATTGATAATTATAAGAAATATAAACAGTTAATGAATATTTC
>JAEEGL010138150.1_pt1 | contig 10303 bp, 9 predicted proteins | sample 9134231 | NCBI WGS metagenome assembly JAEEGL01 (sample SAMN16246548, study PRJNA631951) | gut metagenome | biome: gut microbiome; feature: rumen; material: fiber-attached | host: Bos | place: Iran: Karaj | collected 2018-10
ATCTTTGCTTCCAGGGCTTCCTTGGTGGTATTGAACTTGGGATCGGCTGCGATAAGATCAAGCAGATCGTTATCTTTGCCTTCCTGCTTGATGTGCTTTCCGGCTTCCATGGAGAGCCTGCGCACTTCTTCGTGCATTTCCTGTCTGTCGCCGCCGGCCTTTACGGCATCCATCATCAGATTCTCTGTAGCCATGAAGGGCAGCTCAGCCATCAGATGCTTATTTACCACCTTATCATTAACTACCAGTCCGTCCACTACATTAAGGCACAGCTCAAGGATACCGTCTGTTGCCAGGAAAGCTTCGGCGATGGAGATACGCTTGTTGGCGGAATCATCCAGGGTACGCTCAAACCACTGTGTAGCGGAAGTGATGGCGGGATTTAATGCGTCGATTATCACATATCTTGAAAGGGAAGCGATACGCTCGCTTCGCATGGGATTGCGCTTGTAGGCCATAGCGGAAGAACCGATCTGTGATTTCTCGAAGGGTTCTTCAACTTCCTTTAAATGCTGGAGCAGGCGGATGTCGTTGCTCATCTTGTGGGCTGAAGCAGCGATGCCTGCAAGTATGTTGAGCACACGGGTGTCAACCTTGCGTGAATAGGTCTGTCCGGAAACCGGATAGCAGGACTCAAAGCCCATCTTTTCTGCGATCATCGGATCGATCTTATCGATGGTATCATCGTCATCGTTAAAGAGTTCACGGAAGCTGGCCTGTGTACCGGTGGTACCCTTTGAGCCCAGGAGCTTTAAGCTGCCCGATACATAATCAAGATCTTCCAGATCTATCATGAATTCATTGATCCAGAGGGTAGCGCGCTTGCCGACCGTAGTGGGCTGTGCGGGCTGGAAGTGGGTAAACGCCAGTGTAGGGAGATCCTTATATTCCTTAGCAAATTTAGCCAGCTCATCGATAACGCACACAAGCTTTTTCTTGATCAGCTTAAGAGCTTCCTTCATCACGATGATATCGGTGTTATCACCCACATAGCAGGAGGTCGCACCCAGATGTATTATGCCCTTAGCCTTGGGGCACTGCAGGCCGTATGCATATACATGGCTCATTACATCGTGACGCACTTCTTTTTCACGTGCACGCGCATCGTCATAGTTGATATTGTCTTTATTAGCCTTGAGCTCTTCGATCATCTCGGGCGTGATCTGGGTAAGGCCCAGCTCCATCTCTGTCTCCGCCAGGGCTATCCATAAGCGGCGCCAGGTCCTGAATTTCATATCCTGTGAAAAAATGTACTGCATGTCCTTTCCGGCATAGCGCTCGGATAAGGGACTTGTGTAGATGTCTGTAGGCATTTATCTCTCCTCCTTAGGATCATTATAAAAAAACAACGAGCACATTATAATATAAGACCGCTGTATATTCAAATGTAAAAATGATGGCATGGGTAAGGTCTTCAGGCCTCACACTTCATAGTCTTCGAGTTCCAGAAGGCAGCGGACCTCGTGTTCCAGCTCGCTTTCGGACAGGGAAGGGGAGAAGGCGCCTATCTCCTCCATGATGCCGATATCGGCGTATTCGGAATCGTCTGTGGCATTGGCGATAAGGAAGGGTTCGCCATCGATCTCAGAGATGCTCATGCGGTAGTATGCGTCGTTAAATTTATATGTTCGTCTCAGTTTGTATTTCTCTTCGCCGGAGGTAAAGATCTGCTCGGCACCGTTTTTTAACAGCATCGCTTCGACGTATTCAGCCATGCGTTCAACGTCACGCATGCTGCTTTTGGAGGGATCTGTTTTAGCGCGTTTATCTAACTCTTTTTCGACATAGTCACGCAGGGCTATGCGCTCTTTAAAGTAACGTAGGGCGATCTCTATAATATCATTTATCAGAAAGCCGGCTCCGATCAGGAGAATGACTTTGATGAATTTTTTAAAACTGTTATTCTTCATTTATTTATCTCCTTTTTTCCGGGGGTTTACTACCGTTACGCGTACCAGAGGGATCTTTTCATGCAGGGCGGCTGCCCAGCGGTGATGGCCGTTAAGTATCATGTATCCGCCTATCTGCATCCTCTGTATTATGATCGGCTCGGGAAATATATCCTCATCATATCGCTGGTTTCTGCGGATCACTTCACAATAACCCTGTATAATACGTTCGTTAGGTCCGATATTGTCAAAAGTAAATTCATCGTCCGGGTTGGGCTTAAGCATTTCAGGCGGAAGCTTATGCACCATCAGCCGCACGAGGATGTTGACCCTGACCATCTCCCGCCGGTCTTTATATGTTTTTATATCATTGCGGACACGTTCGAGAAAATCACTGCTCCAGCTCATCTGCCCCTCCTTTGCCGTTCGGCCTCTTCTTCAAGCTTACGTATCCGGTCAGCTTCTGCCAGGACTTTTTCTGCCCAGTGTTCGTCAGGTTCGCATACCCTTAAGACTTTAAAACCAAAGCTGCGGGCATTGGCGATGATAGCATCTTCGTCATCCACATGCAGTGATATGTGGTAGTGGCCGGGCATTTTCTGGGGCAATATCTCGCTCCGGCCGCGCTGTACCTCGGCGTTATGCCTGTAGCCATTGATGATACCGTTGAATTTAACTCCGTAATGTCTGAAAAGGTTACGGATATATACATCGGCGCGGAAAGATGAAGTATATATCCATACTTCAAATCCGCGGGCCTGGAGCTCGTGGATCAGATCGACCGTGCCCTTCCGGAGACGCTCGCTGAACACACGGTTTAAGGGAAAACGCAGCGGGGGTTCGGTTTCAAAAGTATCGGGATCGACAAACAGTACCTCATCCAGATCAAAAGAAATTCTCATAAAATAACTCCTATTGCCGGTTAACAGTGTTGCTGTAACGGCTGTAAACAGACAGATCCTTACATTACAGGATTATATCATAACAGGCAGGGTATAGTAAATCGACAGAACGGTATTGAGCGATAAAACAGATTTTTAATCCGTGCTGCGTATCAGATCCATGAATTTACGGGCAGCCATGCTGACTTCGCCGCTTTTGGGGGACAGCATGCTCACGGCGCGCTCCGGAAGGGAGGTGCTTAAGTTAAGGCGCTTTACTATGCCTTTGTCCAGAGCATCTCCAGAGAATTCTTCGGTGATACCGGCTATTCCCAGACCTATCCCGGCCAGCGATATCAGAAGTTCGTAGCTTGCCAGCTCTATTTCCGGCTCCAGCCGCAGGCCCTTTTTCAGGAAACAATCCTCAAGGAAGCGGCGTGAGCCTGCCTCTTTTTCCAGAAGAATGAGGGGCAGGGCAGAGATCTCCTTTAAGCTGTAGGTTTTTGAAAAGTCGATGGGATAATCTGCGGCGGCTACGAATGCTGTATGCGTTTTAAAGCACATATAGGATTCGAAGCGTTTATCTCTTTCGTTCGTGGTTGCAAAAGCTATATCTACCGTGCCGTTGTTCAGAAAACTCATAACGCGCTTTGAAGTGCCGTTTAATATACGTACCTTAACTCCGGGATATATGCGGTGATACTGTTTCAGGTATTTTAACAGATAGCATTCGGTCAGGGTGTTGCTGGCGCCTATGGTAAGTTCGCCGCGCACCAGCTCCCTTGATTCGTTGAGGCGCACTTCGCCGGTCTCAAGCAGTGAGAGCGCGCCGGCTACATATTCATAGAGCGTATGACCATCGTTTGTAAGTTGTACGCCCCTTGGAGTGCGCGAAAAGAGTTTTACCCCAAGGGAATCCTCCAGGGTCTTGACCGACTGGCTTATGGCAGACTGGCTTAAATACAGTTCTTTTGCGGTGGATGAGATGTTTCCGTTATCCGCCACGGCTTTAAATATCTTATAATGCTCGATCTTTGCCTTCATATCTCCCTCTCCGTTGATATAAGAATTACTTATGTCAGATATTAAAATATTCTGTTTTACTTATATTGATGCTTTGATTATAATTATCCTTGTCCGTTTTTTCAACAGTGAATAAACGGCGGGTTCAAACGGCATAATGGGGAATGTATTCAGGAGGAAAAAAATGTCAGAAGAAAGAAGAGTTGGTACTGTATCAAGAGGCATACGCTGCCCTATAATCCGTCAGGGCGACGATCTGGCTCAGATAGTGACAGACAGCGTGCTGGGCGCGGCTGAATCCGAAGGATTTGCAATGCGTGACCGTGATGTTATAGCGATCACCGAATCCGTAGTTGCGCGTTCACAGGGAAATTACTGCAGTGTAAATGATATAGCGGAAGATGTTAAGAATAAATTTGGCGGAGAGACCGTCGGCGTTATCTTTCCCATACTTTCGCGCAACCGTTTCGCGATATGCCTTAAGGGCATCGCTATGGGAGCGAAGAAGATAGTACTGATGCTTTCCTATCCTTCGGATGAGGTGGGAAACTGCCTGGTTAATATCGATAAGATAGATGAGGCAGGCGTTAATCCTTACAGTGATGTGCTGAGCCTTGAAAAATATCGTGAGCTTTTCGGCTACGGCGTGCACGAGTTCACCGGAGTGGATTATGTGGCTTACTACAGCGACCTGATCAAAGAGGCAGGCGCCGAAGTTGAGATAATCTTTGCAAATCAGGCAAAGGCGATACTGGACTATACAAAGAATGTCCTCAACTGTGACATCCATACAAGAGTCCGCACAAAGAGGATACTTCTGGCAGCAGGAGCCGAAAAGGTATTCGGTCTTGATGAGATAATGAACGCTCCGGTAAACGGAAGCGGATGCAATGAAAGATATGGTCTGCTGGGTTCGAACAAGGCTACCGAAGATACGGTCAAGCTTTTCCCCAGAGAGTGCAAGGATCTGGTACTGGATATACAGAAGAGAGTGCTCGACAAGACCGGAAAGCATGTTGAGGTAATGGTGTACGGCGACGGTGCATTCAAGGATCCCCAGGGAAAGATCTGGGAACTTGCGGATCCCGTTGTATCACCTGCGTTCACCGATGGGCTTATCGGTACGCCCAACGAGCTTAAGCTTAAATATCTTGCAGACAATGATTTTGCAAACCTTTCGGGTGAGGAACTCAAGAAGGCGATATCCGACAGCATCAGGGCAAAGGATGCAAATCTGGTAGGCAAGATGGCCAGTGAGGGAACCACTCCCAGACAGCTCACAGACCTTATAGGATCACTCTGCGATCTGACTTCGGGATCGGGAGATAAGGGAACACCTGTAGTCCTGGTACAGGGATATTTTGATAACTATACCAACTGATCATGATATCTCCGGGTTTTGTGCCCGGAGATACACATTTGAAGCCATTCATTAACGGAGGATAAAGAAATGGTAAAAGCAGTAGTAGGTGCTAACTGGGGAGACGAGGGAAAAGGCAAGATAACCGATATGCTGGCACAGGATGCCGACATAGTAGTGCGCTTTCAGGGCGGAGCAAATGCGGGACATACCATAAAGAACCAATATGGTAAGTTTGCGCTCCATACCTTACCTTCGGGTGTGTTCTACGGACATACCACGTCGGTGATAGGAAATGGTGTAGCGCTCAATGTTCCCAAGTTTTTTGAGGAAGTAAAGTCCATTACGGACAGGAATGTGCCCATGCCTAAGATAATGATAAGCGACAGAGCGCAGATCGTTATGCCCTATCATATCAAGTTTGATGAGTATGAGGAAGAGCGTTTAAAAGGCGCGGCATTCGGATCGACCAAGTCCGGTATAGCTCCGTTTTATTCGGATAAATTCGCCAAGACCGGTTTCCAGGTCAACGAGCTCTTTGAAGATGAAGAGCTTTTAAGGGATAAGATAAAGCGCGTGATCGTGCAGAAAAACGTGCTCTTAGAGCATCTTTATCATAAGCCGCTGATCGATGAGAACGAGCTTTATGATACCCTTATGGAATATAAAAAGATGGTTGAGCCCTATGTTGGCGATGTGAGTGCGTTCCTCTGCAATGCGCTTAAAGAAGGCAAGACCATACTGCTGGAAGGCCAGCTGGGAACGCTTAAGGATACCGATCACGGTATCTATCCCATGGTAACCAGTTCCAATACCATTGCGGCATACGGTGCTGTAGGTGCCGGCGTGCCTCCCTATGAGATAAAGCAGGTTGTGACCGTATGTAAGGCTTATTCATCCGCAGTAGGCGGCGGTGATTTCGTATCCGAGATATTCGGTGATGAGGCAGAGGAACTTCGTAACCGCGGCGGAGACGGCGGTGAATACGGCGCTACCACAGGCCGCCCCAGACGTGTGGGCTGGTTTGATGCGGTGGCATCCAAGTACGGCTGCAGGCTGCAGGGCACTACCGATGTGGCGTTTACCGTGCTGGATGTACTGGGCTATCTTAAAGAGATCCCCGTATGCGTGGGTTATGAGATAAACGGAGCAGTAACAACCGATTTCCCCGTTACGCATCTGCTTAACAAGGCTAAGCCCGTATGGAAGACCCTTCCCGGCTGGAACTGCGATATAAGCGGTATCCGCAAATACGAGGAGCTTCCCGAAAACTGCCGTAAGTATATTGAGTTTGTTGAACAGCAGATAGGTTATCCCATCACAATGATATCCAACGGCCCTTCCAGGGAAGATATCATTTACAGGGAGTCACCGCTTAAGAAATAAGGTGTTATATAAATGATATGGATGTTGCTGACCCTGTTTTACGGAGTGGTAAAGGGTCTGCGTGAGATAGTAAAAAAGAAATCCTTAGAGAAAAGTACCGTAATGGAGGTACTTTTCTTTTATACTCTGATAGGCTTTGTTATGCTGCTGCCGGATGTGGGAGAAGTAAGCGTTGTTGAGCCCTCACTCATGCTTATGGTCGCGATCAACTCCTTTGTGATATTTGTGGCGTGGATCTGCAGTTTCAAAGCCATCAAGGAGATACCGGTGAGCCTTTACGGGCTGCTGGATCTGTCGCGCGTTATCTTTTCAATGCTGCTGGGAGTTTTCCTCCTTAAAGAGGTGCTGAGTCCCGCACGTATAGTGGGTATGTGTCTGGTGGCAGCAGGTCTTTTCGCCCTCCGCTTTGAGGATAAGGTGCATCTTAAGCTATATGGTGCAAAGGCGCAGAGTGAAGAAAAAGCAGTGAAAGAAAAAACGGATGCCGGGGCACCAAACAAAGGCCGGATGTGGGTATTTGTGCTGATGTCTTTTGCATCTGCATTCTTAAATGCGGTATCGGGCACTATGGATAAGATCCTGACCAAGGATATCAAGCCTGCGGATCTTCAATTCTGGTATATGCTGTTCCTGACGCTTTTCTATGCGGCATATATACTGATAAGCCGCACGCATATGGACTGGAAGAAGACGGTAAAGAATTACTGGATCTGGATACTGAGTTTTATCTTTATACTTGCGGACCGCGCGCTTTTCATGGCCAATCAGATACCCGATTCAAAGGTGACCGTGATGACCCTGATAAAGCAGTCGGGCTGCATAGTGACGATAATAGGCGGAAGGCTTGTTTTTAAGGAAAAGGGCATAGGATATAAATTGCTCTGTGCAGCTGTAATAATTGCTGGTATAATGACAGGGATATTGTAGGAAATATATGTAATAGATTTTTGAGGTGTTTTGATGGGATTACTGGATGAATTAAACGACAGGCAGCGTGAGGCCGCTGAGCATGTGGACGGGCCGCTGCTGATAATCGCAGGTGCGGGATCGGGAAAGACCAAGACCGTGACACACCGCATAGCATATCTGATAAAGGAATGCGGTGTTAACCCGTGGAATATCATGGCTATAACCTTTACGAATAAGGCAGCCGGCGAGATGCGCGAGAGGGTTGATAAGATAGTGGGTGAAGGCGCGGAAGGTGTGTGGGTAATGACCTTCCATTCATCCTGCGTGCGCATCCTGCGCAGGCATATACACGAGATAGGCTACGACAACAGCTTTACCATATACGATACGGATGATTCTAAATCCGTAATGAAGGCTGTATTCAAAAAGCTTAAGTTTGATCCCAAGCAGATCAAGGAAGCTACGGTCTTGCGTGAGATATCGAATGCGAAGAATGAGCTGATAGGGCCAAAGGAATACGCGGAGATAAATGAGCATGACTTTGGGAAGAAACGCTTTGTTGAAGCATATACCGAATATCAGGAGGCGCTGTTTAAGAATAATGCGCTGGATTTTGATGATCTGATCCGTATGACCGTGCATCTGTTCAAGGCCTGCCCCGAGGTCCTTAAATACTATCAGGACCGTTTCCGCTACATCTGCGTTGATGAGTATCAGGATACCAACAATGCGCAGTTTGAGCTGGTCCGCCTGCTGGCCGGGCAGACAAAGAATATCTGTGTCGTGGGTGATGACGACCAGTCGATCTATAAATTCCGCGGCGCAAATATAATGAACATCCTGAACTTTGAGAATGTTTTCCATGGCGCAAAGGTGATAAAACTTGAACAGAATTACCGCAGTACAAAGAATATCCTGGATGCTGCAAATGCAGTCATAAGAAATAATAAAGGGAGAAAGTCTAAGGCACTCTGGACCGACAGACAGGCAGATGAACCTGTACACTTTACGCAGTATGGAAGCGGTCGTGAGGAAGCGCAGGAAATAGTGAGCGAGATATGCCGCCTGCACCGCAAAGGGGAGGCAGACTGGAAAGACTGTGCGATACTGTACCGTACCAATGCGCAGTCCCGTGAGTTTGAAGAAGCGTTCGTGCATGAGAATGTTCCCTATTACATCGTCGGGGGTGTTAATTTCTATGCCCGTAAAGAGATCAAGGATGTGCTGGCATATCTTAAGACCATAGATAATGCGAAGGATGACCTGGCGGTACGCCGTATAATAAATGTTCCAAGGAGAGGTATAGGCGCCACTTCCGTACAGAAGGTTGTGGACTATGCGGATATCAATAATATTGATTTCTTTGAAGCATGCAGTCGTGCGCGCGACATACCGGGCATAGGAAAAGCCGGAGACAAGATCATGGCTTTTGCCAAAATGATACGGTCCTATAAGGCGGCACTGGGAGATTACGGTATATTGGAGACTACCAAAAACCTGCTGGATGAGACGGGGTATCTGGATGAGATAAGGGATTCCGATGAAGATGATGCACAGGAACGCATTGAGAATATCGAGGAATTCATTAACCGTATAGCGGTCTTTGAGGAGGAGAATCCGGAAGGAACGCTATCTGCCCTGCTCGAGGAGGTAGCTTTGGTATCCGATCTGGACAATGCGGATTCGGAGAGCAGCCGGGTGCTGCTTATGACGGTGCATTCGGCAAAGGGACTCGAATTCCCGCGTGTCTGGCTGGCAGGCATGGAAGACGGAGTGTTCCCAAGCTATATGACCATAAACAGTGACAGCCGCGAGGATATGGAGGAAGAGCGCAGGCTCGCATATGTGGCGATCACCAGAGCAAAGGATGTACTGAATATAAGTGCTGCCAGAAGCCGTATGACGCATGGTGAGACCAGCTTCAATCCCGTGAGCCGTTTTGTATCGGAGATACCGGAGGAGCTGCTGCAGCGGGAAGGAGAGACTGTGAGCCGCGGACGGTTCAGCTTTGATGATGACGACGCACCAAGACGTCATTTTAAGGAGATGCCCTTTGGCAATGATGACGATGATGATCTTCCGCTTGGAGGATATATCCCGCCAAAGAAAAAGACGGTTGTGCCCAGAGCTCCGCTGACCGCACCCAAAGCTCCCATAAAACTGTCGAAGGTGGCGGAACTTGGTTTCCCTGAGCCGGATTATAAAGTGGGGGATCGTGTAAGGCATGTCAAATACGGCGATGGTGAGGTACTGGCTATAGAAAAAGGGCCCAGGGATTATCAGGTTACGGTGATGTTTGACGAAAACGGCCAGAAAGTAATGTATGCCGCTTTTGCCAAGCTGCAAAAAATATGAGAGATTTTTTAAAAAATCTGTGGATAAACCCTAAATATTGTGCTATAATAGCATGAGTTAAGAAAAAAATGTATTTTACCGGCTGGTGTGCCGGAATTATAGAAAGTACTAGGAGGAAAAATAATGGCAAGCAAAGTTGAAGACGTTCTGGCAGCAGTAAAGCTTAATGATCTGCTCAACAAGAAGGCAGAACCCGTCATCGAAGTAAAGGAAAAGAAGTCCACTTTAAAGACTGTGCTGATCATAATCGGGCTTGTAGCTGTAGTGGCTGCTATAGCATATGCAGTTTATAAGTTTATGACTCCTGATTATCTTGATGATTTCGATGATGATTTTGATGACGATTTCGATGATGATTTCTTTGATGATGATGATCTGGTAGTTGACGAGTCCAAGAAGTCTGACGCTGAATAATCGCTAATGTTATTATGAATTATCTGAAAGCAGATCGCGCAGTAGCTGTGGTCTGCTTTCTTTTTATGTTATACTGCTGCGGGTCG
>JAEEGL010641694.1_pt1 | contig 10303 bp, 9 predicted proteins | sample 9134231 | NCBI WGS metagenome assembly JAEEGL01 (sample SAMN16246548, study PRJNA631951) | gut metagenome | biome: gut microbiome; feature: rumen; material: fiber-attached | host: Bos | place: Iran: Karaj | collected 2018-10
CACGCTGCTTTTTGCGTGACAGCCTCCCTTCACATGGCGGTACGTTCCTGGTGTATTGTAGCATTTTCGAGAACTGCTAAGGCTTACTAAAACACCGTCAGACAAGACTACACGGTGTGGGAAGTTTTAGTAAGTGAAGTCCAAGCAACAGTTATCAGGTAGCCGTAATCGGAAAAAACTTCCGGTTACGCAAAATTTAAGAAATAATTAAGGAATACCCCTTGACACATAATACTATGCAACGTATAGTATAAGGTATAAAAGGATATATGACTTAAAACAGTATTGAAGCCATTTAAGCGGCAGAAAGGGAAAATATGGAAAACCAAATGAAGAGGGGGCTCCTGGATGTATGCGTCCTGGCTGCCATCAGGGATGAAGACTCCTATGGTTATCGTATCGTAAAAGATTTAAGTCCTTATGTGGAGATTTCCGAGTCGACGCTGTATCCGATACTAAGGCGTCTGGAAAGCGGACAGATGCTTACGGTACGGACGGCAGAGCATAACGGGAGGCTCAGAAAATATTACCATATCACAGATTCCGGCATTGAACGCCTTAAGCAGTTTGAGAGTGAGTGGAAGGAACTTATGCAGATTTACGAGTTTGTAACAAAGGGAGGAGAAAAATGAATAAAACTGAATTTACGGAACAGCTGAGGGCGGCACTGAAAGGCCTGTCTGAGGAGGATCTTAAAAAGTCAGTGGACTATTACGAAGAGATGATCGACGACCGTATGGAAGACGGAATCCCGGAGGAAGAGGCCGTAAACGGCCTGGGGAGCATTGACGAGATAAAGGACAAGATCCTGAAAGAGATTCCCATTACAAATATCGTTAAGGAAAAGATCAAGCCAAAAAGGAGTCTTGCAGGATGGGAGATAGCACTTTTAGTGATCGGCTCTCCGGTGTGGGTACCCATAGTGCTGTCGCTTATAATCACGGGATTATCCATATATATGACATTCTGGATCATTATCCTTTCACTGTATGTAACGGACCTTTCGCTGTTTTTATCAGGAATCCTTGGTATTGTGGCAGCATTTATGCAGACCAATGGATTTGCCACAGGTTTATTCCTGAGTGGTATAGGGATAACACTGACAGGAGTATCTGTTCTTCTGTTCTTTGGGTTCAACCAGATTACGAAATGGATGTTTATATTAAGCAAGAAGTTTTTGCTCTGGCTAAAGAAACTTTTTGTAGGTGAAAAGAAATCCGCAAATTAATGACGAGGAGGAAAAAATGAAGATCGCAAAGAATATAACAATATTTGCAGCACTGGGGATGGTCGTAATCGGAGTGATAATGATAGTTGGTGCTTTTGCAAGCGCAAAATTTGATTTTAAGAATCTGATCAAAACGGTAAATTATGAGGAAAAGACCTACGATATTACTGAAGATTTCAGCAGTATCGATATGCAAATAGATTCCCAGGATATCTGGATAGAAAGATCTGATGACGAGAATGCACATTTTGTATGTTATGAATGTGACAGCGAGTGGTTTGAGGTATCCGTTCAGAATGACACTCTGGTAATAGATAATCAGCAGTATGATCATCTTACTATTATGGTAAATTACGAAATGGGCGATCATTCCACACTTTATCTTCCGAAGGATGTGTATGAAAACCTGAAAGTAAAGGATGAATCCGGCAATATGGTTGCAGATAAGGATACATTTACTTTTGAGGATGTTGATGTAAACATAGGTTCCGGAGACGTGATGCTGGCCGGACTGACCGCAGATGATCTCGTTTTGTATTCCGGCAGCGGAAACCTGAAGGTGGAAGGCGTTAATGCCGGCAGCGCAGACTTTAAGACCGGAACCGGAGATATAAGTATCCGGGATTGTAGTGTAGATAATTTCGTAAACAGCAAGACGGGCTCAGGTAATGTGGACTGTTCCCAAGTCTCATGCAACTCTGTGAATTTCCATGTCGGAAGCGGAGATATTACTGTGAACAGTGTAAGCTGTGCGTCAGATCTTGAAACGGTGACCAGCAGCGGTGATATCAGTCTTACGGACGCTGTGTCTGAAACAGGATTTAATGCATCAACCGGAAGCGGAGATATAACACTTAACGCCTGTGATGCAGGAGAGATGGAATTGAAGACCAGTAGCGGAGACATCACAGGAACACTTAAGAGTGCAATGAAATTTGATGCGAAGACCGGAAGCGGAGATATCCGCGTCCCTGCTGACGGAAACGGTGGAAACTGCAGTGTAAAGACAGGCAGTGGCGATATCGATCTGAGTATAGCGGAGTGAAACGCTAAGGCTCAATTTACATTGTCGGGCGAGTCTGTATGGTTGGGAAAGTTTTAAATAACATTTGTGGAACACCTGATGGAGAAATCCGTCAGGTGTTTTTGATAATAAGCAAATGCCATGACGAAAAATCTGCCGTGTATGTGACAGACCGTATAAGACAGTGAATAAAGTATGATAATAAATCATGATTATGTTAAAATATTAACTGCTGACCGGTGAAGCAAACAACAAAACAAAAGCGTTTTGTCATTTGCTATATAATACGGATAAATGAGGTTTTTATGGCTGAACCAAAGAAAAAAAGTGCGTTGAGAAAAGCATTAAGCAGGATATATAACAAGGGTTATGCGGTGGGAGCCCGTGCCTTTTATCTTAATAACGGAAAACTTATGCGTGGTACGCAGGCTGGTAATGACTGGCTGTATAAAAGCCTGATGGATGACAAGCCTTTCATGATGATAAGGCCCGGCATAGAAGAGCTGGGGCGTTTCCATATGTATGATGAAAATGGCGGTGATCCCGAAAGGATCAGTAAATTAAAGCTGGACTGGTGGGACTGCGATGACCTGTATTACTACGGTCAGCGCATGGAAGAAGCTTATGCTGCATGTGATGGCATCTGCTGCTGGTATGTACCCAAGAGGGGCGAGGCAGGACTTGTAAAAAAATATGCCCCGAATGCTGCCAGGGTGGAGACCGGTTTCCTTAACTTTTCCAGTGCATACGAGATAAATAAACCTTTCTGGCTGGAAGCGCTTAAGGGAAAAAGGGTGCTTGTGGTCACATTGTTTGACAGGGAAGTACTGGACCAGTATGAAAAAAGGGATAAGATCTTCCCGGATCATTTGCTTCCTGAGTTTGCCGATCTGCAGACATATAAATCCGTATGGTTTTCAAGAGCGCTGGACGATCATCATGATCCCCGTTTCAAAGAATGGCAGGAGGCACTTGAGTATCAGAGGAACGATATAGAGAAGCTGGACTTTGATGTGGCTCTGCTTGCCTGCGGTACTTTCGGTCCCCACATCCAGACCACGATCAAAAAAATGGGGAAGAAATCCGTATATTTAGGCGGAGATTTACAGCTCTATTTCGGAATAAGGGGAAAACGCTGGGACAACGGTTTCCCGGAACTGCAGCGTTTCTACAATGACGCCTGGATCCGTCCATACGGTGAGGGACCTTTAGGCGGTGCTGCCTTCCAGGATAACGGTGCATATTGGTGATTAAGACCGGTCCATTTTATTAGGAACCGGTTTTTATAACATGGGATTTTAAGTATTGTTTCAGGAATTTAGTTGCTTCTTCAAAGATTTATTGATACATGTCGGGTAGAACACTGATAAAAAATAAAAGCATCATATTGTTTTTTCTGAGCCTCTTTTTTTTGTTGTCTTTTTCTGCTCCTATAGTTTCCCTTGCTGCGCCGCGTATTCAGGATACAGGTGAGGAGCTGGTGGTCGTCATCGATCCGGGGCATGGCGGAGAAAACGAGGGGACAGACACATCTGCCATACTGGAAAAATACCGGACTCTCATCACGGCACAGGCTATGTACGAGGAACTCCTTAAATATGAAGGAATAACGGTATATATGACCAGGACTGAAGATGTGGATATGTCCTTAAGGGAAAGGGCAGAGTTTGCAGCATCCGTGGGAGCGGATTATCTTTTCAGCCTTCACTATAATGCATCGGAAGAACATGCCATGTATGGTACGGAGATATGGATCCCTTCTACTGCACCCTATATCGATTACGGTTATCAGTTCGCTGAAGTCTGGCTGGGGGAGATGTCCGCTATGGGACTGCATAACAGGGGAGTGAAGACCAAGATAAAAGATAACGGTGACGAATATTACGGAGTGATCCGTGAGGGAAAGAAACTTGGTATCACTACCGTGATACTTGAGCATTGCCACCTTGATGCAGAGCAGGACGCATCCTTTTTCGACACGGAAGAAAAGGAAAGGAATTTCGGAAAGGCTGATGCGACTGCAGTTGCCAAATACTTTGGTCTAAAAAGTACGGTCCTTGGTGTCGATTATTCAGGAACGGAATTGGTTCAGGCGTCACTGCCTGACCTTGGTATACCGCCCATGTCATTCAGTACAGCTCCTGAAACATGTGAGCTGGAACTTGCGGAGCAAAGTGAAGAAAACGGAGAGGTGAAATTTTTAATAAACGCTTCTGACAGCAATGAATTGCTGGAATACTATGAGTACAGTCTCGATGGCGGTAAAAGCTGGCAGGGCATAGCAACCTGGCCGGGGTATGCGCATAACGCAGCGAGGAATCAGGAGAGCGCCGAATTTTATCTGACTTTGCCAAGGGAAAAAGATACGGAAGTGCGTGTAAGAGTATACAACGCCTATGACCAGAAAACGGAAAGCAATACGATAAATGTGCATTTTAAATATCAGGATGAACTGGCGGCAGCAGCTCTTGAGTGGGAAAAGGCACATAGTGGAGAAGCGGAAATCCCGCAGACAGACAGCTTGGAAAATGGAGAAAGCCATCCCGGAGACGGTGAGGTTACTGCTGCTGCAGATGACATGGGTATTTTTGATGATAGCTTCTATGGATTTGGTGTCAGTGAAAATGCAGCCGGTCAGGAGAATACAGGCAATACGCAGCCTGATAAAATGCGCAACGACAGACTTCTTATCCTGCTGGCCATAGGTGTCGGTACTGTGGCAACATTGGTAGTGATCTTTCTTTCATTAAAGAAGGAAAAGAAAGTAAAAAAAAGAAATCGCAGGAAATAAACTTGCCGTTTAATCCTGCTTTCTCAGATGGTTCCATCTTACAACAGCAACACCGATGATTATCGCATAGCCTACAAAACTTAAGGTTTCCGGTATTTCTGCAAAGAAGAAAAATCCCAGCATTGCTGCAAATATGACCTGTGTATAGTCAAAGACGGAGATTTCTTTGGCCGGTGCAAATTTATAAGCACTTGTGATTCCGAACTGTCCAATGGCAGCACTGCATCCTGCCAGGATGAGACATAGGAGCTGACCCGGCTCCATGTGGTGGTAATCGAGAATTATAAACGGAAGTGCTATCAGCGATGAGAAAACCGAAAAGCAGAACACGATTATATTGGTTCGCTCACCCTTTTTCCCAAGCTTTCTTACAAAAGTATAAGCCACGCCGGCACCGAAACCTCCGTAGAGTCCTAAGAGTGCAGGTACAACTTCCAGTCCGCCTGACGGTCTGATTATGAAGAGTGCGCCGATAAATGCTATCAGTGTTGCGAGTATATCCAGCTTGGACGGAATTTCTTTTACTACTATTATGGAAGCAAGTATGGCAAAAAAGGGTGACAGCTTGTTGAGCATATTTGCATCAGAGATGGGAAGTCTGTCTATGGCATAGAAATTGGCAACTACGCCGCTGGTGCCGAAGAGGCATCTCATAAGTATGTCTACCCTATTTCCTTTGGGTACATAGAATTTTTCCTTGCTGCGAAGGATCGGTATCAGGACAATGACTGCCGCAATGGCATTTCTGAAAAATACCTTCTGCATAGTGGGGAGATCACCGGAAAGCCGCACAAAAAAAGTCATAAGGGAAAAGCCGAAAGCCGCTGCTATTATACAGAGGATTCCCTTTACATGACTGTTCATTTTTTTCTTTTTTCCGGTATCCATGGTGTCACACTCCAACTTGTCTGAGATTTTCAGGGCAGACTCCGATATGCCTTTTTCAAGCATATAGTCGCACAACGCTGAATATTATAGCAAAAAAGTTCTTAACAGATCGGTTCCTTGGATGGAAGCCCCGCTTTTCTCGGATATTTCTTAGGCGTGGGCTGCACCTTTTTGACTGCAGCCAGGCAGCGGAAATAGTCTGTGTCCGGAAGGGTGTATTCATAAACTGTTTCGAGGCTTCCTCCAAAGACCTTGATAGCTTTTTCGGAAGCCTGCCTTTCTTCACCCTTTGCGAATTCACCGGATTTGTAGGCAATGAAATAGCCCCCTTTTTTTACGTAGGGAATACAGTATTCCGAAAGGGTGGACATATTTGCAACTGCCCTGGACACAGCTATGTCAAAGGTTTCTCTGAGTTTTCCGGGAGCTGCCTGATCCTCTGCGCGGCTGTGGATGGCTTTTATCTTTTCCAGCTTAAGACCGGTAATAACTTCATCAAGAAAGACGACCCTCTTGTTAAGGGAGTCCAGCAGGGTGACATTTACATTCGGGAAAGCTATTTTCAGAGGAATACCCGGGAAACCTGCTCCGGTTCCGATGTCTATTATCTTTATCCCTTCTCCGGAAAGCATGCGCTTCACACAGGGATTATCCTTTAGAAACACTAAACCCAGGCTGTCTGCAAAATGCTTAACAGCCACATCTTCTTTTTCGGTAATCGCAGTCAGATTGACCTGCTCGTTTTTCTTTATGAGCATCTCGTAATAAAGGGCAAACTGCTCAGCCTGTCTGTCACTGAGCTCTACGCCGAGCTTCATGCTTTCTTTTTTTATAAGTTCGTTCATGTATTTTCTCCTGTCAGGTATCTGCTGCATACATAGGAAATATTAGTATATTATATTCTCATACAGGATTTTATTCAAATTTTCGAAATCAAGCTCTTTTTGTTTTCCTGTCTGAAAGTGGTTAAGTGGGCAGTGCAGTTTGTGGTTCAAATAGCCTGAGGAACATTGATTTACATAACTTTGCCTGTTTATGCTATAATATGAAACACTATGGACAGTTCTGCTAAAAAAACAGACGTAATAATGAAAAAAGCCGCTCCGGTCATGATCACGATGTACGGTATCTGTTGCCTGCTTTGGCTGATCATGACATTTACAATGGTGAACAGGCATGTTTCTTCACAGGTCGGTATGACAGATGCCCTGGTTTTCTCCGAGGACTGGGAGTGTGACGGCCGTTTTTATTCCATGGAGCATATCTCCGAAGCACCAAGGGATCCGGAAGGCCGTATAGTTGCAACCAAAAAACTTCCGGAGGATCTTACCAATAATGATCTGCTTAATTTCAACGGAAAGAATATTCACTTCAATGTTTATATAGAAGAAAAATTAATATACAGTTTTCTTGACGCTGCGCAGCTGGGACAGAAAGGTCAGGAGTCCCTTTTCCATCATATCTATCTGGGGGCGGAAAATGCCGGAAAGACCATAACGATAGTAGTTTATCCTGCATACGATGACAATTCCTGTCTGCTTGATTATATGCGTATCTGCTCTCATGCAGTCTATATCGAGGATTATTTTTCAAATTTCGGTTTAGGTTTTTTTATAAGCATACTGATAGTGATACTCGGGTTCCTGATGGTGCTGGAGTACTTTGTTCATATAAGAAGCTCCAAGAGATACAATTTCCTTGCACTGGGAATGTTTACGTCCCTGGTGGGAATATGGTCAGCCATAGAGACACAGATCCCGGTGCTGTTAATGGGTTCATATTCTGCCATTATCCTGATGTTTGATTATGCAGTGCTTTTTCTGTCGTGGTATCCCCTTACAAGATTCATCACATCCATGTTTACTTTTACAAACCGTGTGGCGGAGATTGTCGTATGCCTGTGTCAGACATTATTTGCCGGTATAATCATCTACAGTGCCTATATCCAGCATTCGGTTGATTTCCATGATGTACTGAAATATATGTACATTGATGCCGTGGTATTTTTCCTGTGCGTTGCAGGCAGTGCATTGAAAAACTTTATTGACTCAAAGAAAAATAAGACTCAGCTTAAAATGGGAAAACTACCGGTGATCGCAGGTTCGATCCTGACGGTTTCCATACTTGCTGATCTGATAATCTTTATGGCAGCTAACCGCAGCGGAGTGGATGCGGCACAGTATTCGCGTATGGGTGTGGCCGTTTTTATGATAATGATCTATATCGGTTCGCTCATTCGTAATGTGGATAATGAAAAACTTGCTGATGAGACGGTATCAGCAAGACGGCTTGCCTATGTTGATCCCCTTACGCATTTAGGCAACAGGACAGCTTTTGAATCCGAGTGTGAACAGCTCGAGAAAAAAATGGCTGCAGGAAACTATGATTTTATCATTGTCTCCATGGATCTTAATAACCTCAAGCAGGTAAATGATAATGGCGGACATGATGAAGGTGACAGGTTCCTGCAGAGGGCGGCGCGCATGATATGGGACTCTTTCGGGCATGTGGGTGAATGCTTCCGTGTCGGCGGAGACGAGTTTGTGGTAGTGATAAGACCGGACAGTATGGAAAAGAACGGAGCGGGACACGAGGGTATTTTCAGCAGGAAAAAGAATGCTGCGGTTGAGAGCGCGGTCTTAAGCATTGACAGTGCTGAAATGGAAAAAAGATACAGGAGAAGTTTAAACAGGCTGGAGACAGCAGAGAATAATTATAATGCAAACAATCCCAGGTACCCTTTGCAGATAGCCTGCGGTTTTGCAAGGCTTAAGAATACGGATCCGCAGACAATAGAGGAAATGATAAAAGTATCTGACGCACTAATGTATGCGGATAAGAGGAAGAAAAAGAGCGAAGTATAAAATAAGAACTCAGCTCTTTGTTACAATAAGAATAGAACAGTGGGAGATTCTGATATTAATTACGATAGGAAGACAGCAGAACAGCATAAAAGATTTGTTGAACGGACGAATGCCGGTTACCGGAAAAAGTCGGCTCGCGAAGCCTCTGTCATGGAAAAACGCCGGGAATATATTAAGAGGCGGGATGAGCGCATAGCTGATGCCCGAAACAGCAGGACTAAGTTTCGTGAAGAGCTCCGTGCAAAGCAGGACCTTCGTATAGCCGGAAGGCGTGAGCGGATCAGATTCAAATATATCAAAGGTGACGTGGAAAAGGCAAAGCGTTTTCTTGAGCGTACCGCGCGGTTTGATAAGTTTCTCGCCCGCAGGAGATCCCGTATAGATGACAGGATCGAACAGCACAGGCAGCGTATAGACCGGAAGCTGGAAGAACACGAAGGATATGTGCAGAATCTTTATCAGGAGACAAAGCTTCGGGATAAAAACCGTCTCAAGCGCATAGAGGCAGATAAATCCAACGCTAATCTGAAAAAGTTCATCCGGAGAAGTGCCGTCGGTGCGGCGGTACTTGTTTTTATTATTGCCATGATCGAAATATGTATCCCGGGCTCATTCCTTAAGTCCCGTGGTATCATAGACGATACTCCGGTAGATGAGGCGATAATGATGGCGGTTGAAAAAAATGATGCCCCGGTGGAAAAGCAGTATAATACATTGAACGGTATAACCGAAGAGCAGCTTTTATGGGATCTTCTCATGGAACATTTCGACGGCAACGAGACTGCAACACTTGGGGTAATGTGCAACCTGAAGTCCGAGTCCCGTTTTGAAGCCGGTAATCTTGAGGACTACAATAATCAGATCTGGGAGATAGAAGACACAGAGTATACAGAAAAGATCAACCGTCATACCATTGATAAGCAGGATTTTCTGGAAGCGCGTCTTCTTAATACCACCAATGGGTTTTACAACAAATACGGTGAATGGGTAAACATTGACGGAGGCTATGGGTACGGCCAGTATACTTCCTATGCCAAAAAGGAAGGGCTTTATCATTATGCCGAGATCTGGTTCGGACCCGGAGGACCGGGTGAAGAATACAAGTTCAATATAGCCGATCCGGAAATGCAGGCACACTATGTCGTATCCATATTGGAATCGGATGAGTTTAAGAGTCTGGATAAGCAGATCCGTAACAGTAAGAAGGTCGTGGATGCGTGTTATCTCTGGCTTAAGATGTATGAGATTCCCCAGGATCCGTATTGTGATAATTATTTCACTCTTTCGTTTGAAAGAGCATCGAGTGCGGAAGCCATAAGGGAGGCATGCATGGATCGTGGGAATGTAAGTGACAGTGAGGCAGAGCCCGGAAACGGGACTGAACCAGAGCTTGAAACGGTTAATGGTACAAATCTGGATTTCAGTGGCGTGGTTTTAGATGAAGCGAACGAAGACGGACAGGAGAAGTAAAGTGTAATCTGACCGGTACTATATATGAATAAATCAGA
>JAEEGL010996990.1_pt1 | contig 10303 bp, 8 predicted proteins | sample 9134231 | NCBI WGS metagenome assembly JAEEGL01 (sample SAMN16246548, study PRJNA631951) | gut metagenome | biome: gut microbiome; feature: rumen; material: fiber-attached | host: Bos | place: Iran: Karaj | collected 2018-10
CTCACGGCTAAGGAAGCTCTTGGGGATAAAGAGGGGGAAGTAGGCATTCACATGGCCGGTGGCCTTGAACATAGAATCCAGCTGATGCTGCATCTTCTCCCAAATGGCGTAGCCATAGGGTTTTATGACCATACATCCGCGGACAGCCGACTGTTCGGCGAGGTCGGCGCGGACAACCAGTTCGTTATACCATTCGGAATAGTTCTCCGAGCGTTTTGCAAAATCTTTTGCCATTGTTTCAAATATCTGCTATTCAATTATATATTTCAACACAATAGCGCCACATTACTATGCGCTATCCATATTGAAACGCCAGGAGTATCATTTTATTATATAAAGACGAAAAAATTTCTCTAATGGATACCCTATAAAGAAGCAACAAGAATGCCGTCAACAACTATTTTTTTAAACATATATAATAAAACAGGCAATCTTGCGTTAGAAAAAGATTAGAAAGAATAAATACGGCAATATGTCAAAACGCATCATACTGACCACCATAGCTTTTCTTGTGTTGCTGGGCGCAGGAGCACAGGAGAAGAAACAGGTCGACACTCTTCAATGCCCAATAATCGGTTTCTCGTTCGGTGCATTGATGCCCGCCGGAGGCAGCTCAAGCATAGGTACCGTTGGCGGCAATATGGCCGACCTCTACAAAGGCCCCTACCTCGACTTCTCTCTCGAAGGCGACTATAAGTTCACTTCGGGTTGGATGCTGACTCTCAACGGCGACCTTTGGTTTGGATACAACAGCGACAACCTTCAGCTGCGTGTTGAGCGCATGGGAGATATCTATACACCTAATGGCTATGCGTTGAGTTGGGGTGGTGTAGACGGAGCTGTTACGGCCTATAACCGGTCTTTATCGGCACGAATCGGTGTGGCAAAAATCATCCGCGTCATTCCCGGTAACCCCAATTCGGGCATCCTTCTCGGCCTGAGTGGCGGATGGATGATGCAGAAGACGGTATTCACCCAGGATATGAACGAAAGCGCAGTACCACAGTTACTTGGCGACTACGCAAAACTCTACGACCATCTTCGCAATGGCGGCATACTGACCCAGAGTCTCGGTTTCTGCTACATGAGCAACTATCTGACCTACATCAACTTCAAGGTAGAGTTCACCCTGAGCGAATGCATGATGTGGTCGAGCCGTCCCTACCAGATAGATAACGTTATGGGGCTCAACGGGAAGGACAATAACCGCTATCTCGACTTCCTCTACGGAATGAAACTCACTTGGATGTTCCCGCTGATGGGTAAAACAACTTACGATTATTACTACTATTGATGCTACTGTTCTACACTATAGGAATTTGGTTCTACACGCTGGGAATACGCCTAGTGGCGCTCTTCGGCCACGAGAAGGCACGCTTGATGGTGCGAGGCTGGAAGAGCAAAGAACGTATAGAGACTAACGGGAAACCCGTCGCCTGGTTCCATGCGGCGAGCTTAGGTGAATTCGAGCAGGCTCGACCAGTACTCGAGGAGTACAAACGTAGACATCCCGACTGCCGTATCGCGCTGACCTTCTTCTCCCCTTCGGGCTACGAGGTTCGCAAAAACTATCCGCAAGCCGACATCGTACGTTATCTTCCTCCCGACCTTCCTTGCTCGGTGCGCCGTTTCCTCAACGAAGTGAAACCTACTGTAGCTTTCTTCGTGAAATACGAGTTCTGGTTCAACTATCTCGGCGAACTGCACCGTCGCGGAATACCGACCTATATCTTCTCGGCCATATTCCGTCCGAATCAGTATTTCTTCCGCCCTTGGGGTCATTGGGCTCTACGTCGTCTAAAACGCTGCTACACCCACCTCTTCGTGCAGAACGAAGAGAGCCTGCAGCTGCTCCGTAATCATGGGATAGAGCATTGTTCGTTGGCCGGAGACACCCGATTCGACCGAGTACACCAGATAGCCGTTGCCGCCGAACATAACGAGGTGGCCGAAACGTTCCTCAAAGGACACGATGGCAAAGTTCTGGTATGTGGCAGTACCTGGCCTCCCGACGAGGAATTGATTGCGAAATTAAAGATAGAAAAGTTAAAAGTAATACTTGCGCCTCATGTAATCAACGAGGAGCATCTGCAAAGCATCGAACGCCTCTTCCCCGACAGCGTGAGGTATTCCAAGTTGAACACAGAACCTAAGAAAGTTCTCATTATCGACAATATAGGTCTTCTCTCGAAACTCTACCGTTATGCCGACGTAGCTTATATCGGCGGTGGTTTCGGTGTGGGAATCCACAATATACTCGAAGCTGTAACCTTCGGCAAGCCTGTGTTGTTCGGCCCCAACCACCAGAAATTCCAAGAGGCACGAGATATATTGGCTCGCGGTGGTGGATTCACCCACAACGACGCTGAAAGCCTCAACGCCAACCTCGAACCGCTACTCAACGACCCGGAAGCCTACACAAAAGCCTCAGAGGCTTGCAATGCCTATATGAACGAAAACTTGGGCAGCACAGAAAAGATACTCTCGACCATTGAAAAATAGAGCCGTACATATCACGCTGACAATTCTCTGTCTACTCTGCCTCACTTCGTGTGGGGGAGTTCGGCGCTATTTGGCCGATGGCGAGCATATCCTCTACAAGAACCAGCTCGATGTGCAGATGGCCGACAGCAGCGATGTGACGCCCGAAGTGCAGGAGGCTCTGAAGCGAGTGAAGAACTACTACCGTCAGAAGCCCAACAGCAAGGTGCTGGGTATCGACTGGCTGCGTGTAGGTATGACCATCTACGGATGGGCTTCTCCGTCCGACAGCAGCATCTGGGGCAACTATTGGCGGCGGCTGGGGCAGGCTCCTGTTATCTACGACGAAGGACGCGCCACACGTACCGCATCGGAAATAAGCGGATTGCTGGCAGCCAAAGGATGTTTCGGTTCAACGGTTACGTTCGACACCACATCTATCGACGGCAAAGACCTGAGTATCTGCTACCATGTACGAGCTACACAGCGATATGTGATTGACGAAGTCATCTATCGTACCGAACTGCCCGAAGTGGCACGTCTGCTGCGTCAATGGGAGCCGGAATCGCTACTCAAAGCAGGCGACAACTACGACCAGGAGAAGATTGCATCCGAACGGAGCCGATTGATTACCGCTCTGCGCGAAGAGGGTTATTACTACGCAACACCCGACCGTATTTCCTTCCTAGTGGATACCACCTACGACAGCCAACGGTTGAGTATCGACGTGATTGTCGACAGCCGCGGGTTGAAGGTGTACCATATCAACAACGTGTATATCTATCCTGGAAGCACATCTGGCATAAACCAAGATACACTTATCTATAGTTATCCCGGCATCCGGCGCAATATCGACTACCAGTTCATCCACAGCGAGCCGCTTACCCTCAAACCACAGACAATAAGTCGCGCGATGATGCTATTCCCCGGTATGACCTACCGTCCGCGATATATCAACAACACCTACAACTCGCTGCTCTCCCTGCGCAACTTCAAATATATCAATATTGAGTTCGTCGAGTCACCCTCGTCGACCGACAGCCTTCCCTTGGTCGATGCCAACGTGCGTCTGGTACGTGCCACACAGCAGAAACTCTCACTTTCGGTCGAGCTCACCAATGCTTCCCCACTGGGTTCTGACGACAGTGTAGGATTCCTCCGTGGGGGAAATCTCGGTATCGAGACGGCTGTGGAATACCTGCACAAGAACCTCTTCGGAGGAGCCGAACAGCTGAAGGTGAAAGGTTCGTTGCTGCTCGAACTTCCCAAACTCATCTTCCGCGGTTCGGAAGGAGGATTCTACGACAACTTCAGCGCTTTCGAAGCAGGTCTCGATGCATCGCTCGATATGCCGATGTTCCTGCTACCCTTCGCCAGCGGTATCGCTTGGCAGCGTACTCGTCCACATACACTTATATCTATGGGCGGAAGCTATCAGTACCGCTACTACTATGAGCGCATACTGGCCAACACCTCGTTCGGCTACACTTGGCGACACAACCACACCACACAACATCAGCTGCTGCCAATCGACCTCACTTTCGTGCGCATGCTGAATATCAACCCGTCCTTTGCGGCACGTATCAACTCGCTGAACGACCTGCGATTGAAATATCAATACAGCAACCACTTCATCTTCGGAGCACGTTACGACTACGCCTACAGCAACCAGCAGTTCGGCACACGGCACAACTTCTCGGTGCTTCACCTTTCGGCCGAAAGCGCCGGTAACCTCCTGAGTGCCACATCAGACCTGCTCGGCGCAACGACCGACAGCAACGGTGTGAAACATATTCTCGGCTCACCTTATGCCCAATATGTGCGACTGGGTGGCGAACTTACACGTTACCACTATATCGGTCAGCGTAGCACGTTTGTATCACGTGTGCTGATTGGTGCCGGTATTCCCTACGGAAACTCGGTGGCAATGCCCTATGAAAAGAGCTTCTTCGGAGGCGGTCCCACCACCATGCGAGCTTGGCAACTAAGACATCTAGGACCAGGAAGCTACAATAGCGGCGACAACATGCTCGAACGTGTGGGCGATTTGCAGTTGGTGATCAACCTCGAGGAGCGTTTCCCGATAGTGAGCATCTTCGAAGGTGCGATATTCGCCGATATGGGTAATGTGTGGCTTCTCAACCCGTCCGACCAATATCCTGGTGGCGAATTGGAGTGGGGTCATATCCTCGACGAGATTGCAATCGGTATCGGTATTGGACTGCGAGCCAATGTATCGATTGCCACTCTGCGCGTCGACTTCGGTATCCCGCTTTACGACCCAGGCTACGACGAAGGCCTCCGTTGGCGGCCCACCCATTGGAAGTTCAACCAACTAGTAACCAACTTCGGTATCAACTACCCCTTCTAACATGAACAAAAACAAGATAATCACATATCTGATGCTCACCCTCTCGAGTGTATTCTGGGGTGTGAGTTTCATTCTCACCAAAGAGCTTTTCCTCACCGAAGAGCACATGACGGTAACGCTCCTCATAACCATGCGACTGGCTATTGCCACGTTGGTGATGGTACCTACGCTCTTCGCTATGGGGAAAATGAAGCGTATCGAACGGAAAGACATCAAATGGTTCCTTCTGCTCACACTTTGCGAACCCTTCATCTATCACCTCTGCGAGACAAGCGGAGTGCAGCTGGTGAGTGGCTCGTTGGCATCTGTGATTATCGCCACCATACCGCTTTTCGTACCCTTCGGAATGTGGATTGCCTACCGGCAGCGTATCCGTTGGGCTATCGTGGTGGGTGTGGTACTTTCGCTGATAGGTGTGGGAGTGATGCTTATCGGTGGGGAAGGACTTCGTGGCAACATCAGCGGTATGCTTTTCCTCACTGGTGCCGTCATAATTGCTGTTGTCTACACATTGCTGCTCGTGAAGGTGGTCGACCGCTACAATCCGCTCGTCATCACCACCTGGCAGAACATCATCGGTCTTCTCTACTTCATGCCGCTAGCATTAGCCACCAATTCGGACAACATCCTAAAACTGAGCTATTCGCCCCGTATGCTGGGCATACTTTTAGTGCTAGGAATCTGCTGCTCGACGCTGGCTTACTCGTTCTACAACTATGGTATCCGACGCCTCGGGGCTTCGAAGGCCAGCATTTTCAACAACACTATACCAATCTTCTCGCTCATAGCCGCTGTTGCCATCGGACAGGAGCCCTTCCTTTGGAGCAAACTGCTTGGTATGGTGATTGTAATTGTCGGCGTAATTATATCACAGAAAGAGAAAAAATAATTTTATAAATCACTTTTATTGTGTATCTTTGCAATTTGTAGTTAAAAACAAATATTAGTATAACAACCTATGATTGGGTATCTTATAGTGTTCTTCGTGCTGCTCGTCATCCTGGCAATCCCTGTGGGATTGGTGCTGATGGCGTTGCAGTTCCATTACAACAAGAAGGACCGTGAGATGCGCAACGAGGCTGAAGCCCACCGCAAGATACTGGAGCAGACCTACGACCGTATCTGGAGCCAGATGAAGCAATACTGCGACATCGGAGAGGAATGCCGCCGTTCGTTCAACAATATCTACCCCAACCTTATCGATACCGATATGGACGACGATCGGATGCTCAACTGGATACTCGACTGCAACATCAATTTCGAGCCAGCCAACTACCCCATCGTTATGGAGAATATCGCCGACGACCGTGCCCGTTTTGTCTCCCACCAGCGCCGTATGCTCAACATCATGCGTGAGCACCGCGAACTGCACTCGTCGAAATTCCGTCATTGGCTCATCCACAACAAGACTATCATCCGCTACACACCCATCGCCACCCACTACGACCGTTGGGGCAACCGCTTGTAAACCACACGGCAATGAAACCATTCTTCTTCCCTCTCGCCATAACTGCGGCAATGCTTATGGCTGCTTGTGCTGTACCCGAACCTTACGGTCCCGTACCCACCGAAGCACAACTCTCATGGCAGCGGATGGAGATAAACATGTTCTGCCACTTCGGTCCCAATACCTTCACGGGAGCCGAATGGGGTAGCGGAGAGGAATCCGAAGAGGTGTTCGCACCAACGGCTATTGATTGCCATCAGTGGGTAGATGTTGCCCGACAGGCCGGAATGGGCGGTATCATCATCACAGCCAAACATCACGACGGATTCTGCCTCTGGCCCAGCGAATACAGCACCCATACCGTATCTCCCGAACAAGACGTGATGCACCAGTTCACCGATGCCTGCCGTGAGGGAGGACTGAAAGCCGGCGTCTATATCTCCCCCTGGGACCGCAACCATTCCTCCTACGGCACTCCGGAATACAACACCGTCTTCGCCAACACCCTCCGTGAGGTACACACCAACTATGGTCCCTTCTTCGAGCAGTGGTTCGACGGAGCCTGTGGTGAAGGGCCTAATGGCAAGCGGCAGGAATACGACTGGCCTCTCTTCGAGGGTACCGTACTCGACAACAATCCTCAGTGTGTCATCTTCAGCGATGTGGGGCCTGGTTGTCGCTGGGTAGGTAACGAGGAAGGTCGTGCGGAAGAGACAAACTATAGCCGCCTGAAATTGGAAGACGGACAGCGTAAGACCGAACGAGGAGGACTTGGAGATATCGACGGCGACCGATGGATACCGGCCGAAGTGGATGTATCGATACGACCCGGTTGGTTTTGGCATAAAGAGGAGCATCCAAAGACAGTCGACGAGCTGATGGAGATATACTTCAACTCGGTTGGTCGCAACGGATTGCTGCTGCTCAACGTGCCACCCGACGACCGCGGGCTTATCTCCGCTGAGGACAGTGCCGTATTGGTGGCCTTCCGAGCTGAACGCGACCGTATCTTCAGCCGAGATCTGGCTCATGGGGCGAAAGCACATGCACATCACCTCTTCCGGCACAAAGCATCCAACGTGCTCGACACCAACTATCACACCTATTGGGCTGCACGCACAGATACGGCCAGTCTTACGTTGGAACTGGACAGCCTAACCGAATTCGACATCATCGTTCTGCAAGAGTATATCCCCCTCGGTCAACGTATCGAATGTGTAGAGATTGCCCACTCCGACAGCGTTGCCGCACTATGTACCACCATAGGCTACAAACGCATCGTCCGTTTTGATAAACCTATCCGCGAGCAACAACTTGAACTCCGTTTCAAAGCCGCTGCACCACCCATCATCAACCGCGTAGCACTATACAATTCCAAAGCCAAATGAATAAACCCTCAAGATATATTCTTTTTGTTCTGTTAGTTCTGATTGGGCTTGGTGTAAATGCACAGGATCTTCCTCAGGGTTATTTCCGCAACCCGATGGATCACGACATCGGTCTTTCGGCCACTTTTGCAGAGTTTCGTGCAAACCATTTTCACGGTGGTCTAGATATGCGAACCGGAGGAGCTATCGGGAAGCCTGTTTATGCAGCAGCCGACGGATATGTGGCCAAAGTGAGCATCTCTCCCTGGGGCGGTGGAAAAATACTTTATATCAAGCATCCCAACGGCTACACGACCGTCTATATGCACCTCGACAGCTATGTCGGCGAGATTGGGAAAGCGGTGCTCAAGGAGCAATATGTACAACAGGCCTACGGTATCACCAAACTCTTTGCGCCCAACGAACTGCCCGTGAAGAAAGGTCAGCTGGTAGCCCGTAGCGGCAACACAGGAGGCAGCGGTGGCCCACATCTCCATTTCGAGATACGCAGCGGTGGTTTGGAGGACCTCCACACACACTCGCGCACCTACAACCCTCTCCTTTTCGGAATCCCCTATACCGACCGAATCGACCCCACCATACGCGGTATCCGTATCTATCCCCTGGGTGGCAAGCCCGTCGAACTTGGCAAGGAGAGCACCATCTCGGTACCCACCGAATTCTTTCTCGGAATCTATGCCACCGATGCAGCCGAAGGTTCTACACTCCGCAACGGACCACATCGCGTCGAGGTGTATGTCGACAACCAACTGGCCTTCATGTATTCCACCGATGCTTTCCCGGTCGATTCCACCCGTATGGTCAATGCACTTATCGACTACCGCCACTATATCGATACCCGTCAGGCTTATCTCCTCACACGAGCCCTTCCGGGAGCCGAAGGCGAGTGGATACCCATCCGACAAGGCGACGGCGTTTTCCGCTTCGAACAGGGCTCGAAACACAAGTTTCAGGTGCGCGTCTACGATATCAAGGACAACCTCGCCGAACGCACCTTTACGGTCAGCGTCGACTACGAGAAATCCTACTGTCCGGTAGCCACAGGGACCACCGTGAAATACGATGCGCCAATCAGCATCCAGCAACCCACCTTCATCGTACAGATGTCGCCCTTCACGCTTTACGGCGACGATATCCTTGAGGTTCGCGACAAGGAAGAGGCACCTTACAGCACTCCGCTCGTTACCGTACGTCCCTCGTTCAACGACATACCTCCCGACAAAGCCTACACCCTCCGTATCAAGCCGAAAGCCACCCTTGGGGTCGACCCGTCGAAGGTGGTGGTAGCGTTGGTAGGAGCAAAGAAACTATCGGCCTACAAGACCTCCTTTGCCGACGGCTGGTATGCAGCACAGGTGCGCGATTTCGGTCAGTTCACTCTGGCCGTTGATACTGTGGCTCCAACCGTCATCCCACTGAATTTCGGCAACAAGCCCCTCAAGGGCAACACTCTGAAGATAAAGATAGGCGACAACCTCGCCGGTATAGAGACCTTCAACTGCTACCTCAACGGACAGTGGATATTGGGCGAATACGACGGGAAGTCGGCCACCGTAACCATATCTGCCTCGGGGAAACTCCGCAGCGGGAAGAACGAACTCCGGGTAGAGGTAACCGACTCCTCTGGAAACAGCAGCCGACAGCAATGGACGGTTATAAAATAAATAAAAGGTCCCAACGACGGTTGGAGCCTTTCTTGTTTACCGGAAGACATCAAGCCCTCGTGGCTTTCAGTTCCTCGTAGAATTTGGCGTGAGAAGCCTCGATATAAGGCTGTAGCCAGAGGAGACCGATACCCAACGTGAAGATGCAGAGTATTGCCCAACCGATGAAGCTGAGGTCCATGCAGAAAAGTTTCCACTTGTAGCCCTTCATCATCATGCGGCTCTCGTGGATGCAGTCGTCGGCATCCAGGTCGGGACGGTCGTTCATGACATACGGGGTCATAGCATAGGCGTAGCCCTTTACGATGCCGGGGATGATAAGCAGCAGGCTCCAAAGCAAGACGTACAGCGTCATCAGCAGCGAACCGCCGAGGTAGCGGCCATACTGGTTGAACACCTTGAACTGGTCGCCCACCATCTCCGAGCTGTCCTCTCCACGTACCAGACGCAGGAAGCAGAGCGAAAAGCCGAAACCAAGCGGGCAAACCACCAATAATCCGGCAAGTGGGATGGAACCTGCGGCAGCCGCGATGAGGGTGAACACCAGTGTTGCCAGCACAGCTTGGGTCCAGTTGCCCTTCAGGGCCTGTCGTGCAGCGCTGCGAATTTCTTTGTTGCGCGGCATCTCTGCTTTGTTGGGGTTGAATGTCTGTTCTTCCATATCTTTAATGTTTTAAGCTAATTATTCAAAGCTCTTTATTGCCTCCTTGATGAGTTCCATAGCCTCGCGGAGCTGCTGCTCGGTGATGACCAGCGGAGGAGCGAAACGGATGATGTGCTGGTGGGTGGGCTTGGCCAGAACACCCAGGTCGCGCATCTTCAGGCAGACATCCCATGCCTCCTTGCCGTTGTGGGGCTTGATGATGATGGCGTTCAGCAGACCTTTACCGCGCACCTTCTCGATCATCGGGCTCTTGAAGTTGCTCATCTCCTCGCGGAAAATCTTACCGAG
>JAEEGL011091064.1_pt1 | contig 10303 bp, 7 predicted proteins | sample 9134231 | NCBI WGS metagenome assembly JAEEGL01 (sample SAMN16246548, study PRJNA631951) | gut metagenome | biome: gut microbiome; feature: rumen; material: fiber-attached | host: Bos | place: Iran: Karaj | collected 2018-10
CAACCTTTACCTTGTTGAGCGGCTTAGCTACGTGCTCTTCGATGGTAAGAAGGTCAGCAAGGATCTGTGTAGGATGGTCAACGTCTGTTAAACCGTTCCATACAGGTACTCCGGCGTTAGCAGCAAGTTCTTCTACTACGGACTGCTTGAATCCTCTGTATTCGATTCCATCATAGAATCTGCCGAGAACCTTAGCTGTGTCAGCGATGGTCTCTTTCTTTCCCATCTGGGATGACTTGGAGTCAAGGAATGTTACATGAGCTCCTTCATCGAGAGCTGCAACTTCGAAAGCGCATCTGGTTCTGGTGGATGTCTTTTCGAAAAGAAGTACTACGTTCTTACCCTTGAGTGTGTCGCCTACGAATCCTGCTCTCTTCTTTGCCTTGAGGTCATGAGCCAGGTCAAGCATGTAACGGATCTCAGCGGGTGTGAAGTCCATGAGTGTTAAGAAATGTCTTCCTTTAAGATTAACTGCCATTTTAATCGTCTCCTTTTTTTATCATAAAATATATCTTTTAAGCATTAACTTTTATTGCCATACTAATTTTACTATATTATAAACAAATTGATAGTACCAGACTTACCAAAAAATCGTGTGCCAGTTAATTTTTTGGATCAGCGAATGGCCGTTATTGGCCTTTATTATGTATTACTTCGATCATCTCGCAAAAAACTTTCATCCCGGCTTCGATCTTCTCGATCTTTTCAAAAGAATAGTTGATCCTTACATACTCTCTGCCGCCGTTCTTAAATGGATAGAATATGTAACCGGGAATCAGAAGAAGATCCCTGGCAAAAGCTTCTTTTACGAATTCCTTGCAATCTGTTCCTTCAGGAAGCCTGCACCAGATGTACACTCCGCCCCTGGGCTTGGTGTACCTGATCCCCATGCCCTCAAGTCTGTCCAGATAACTGCACACCAGATCCCGCTTCTCAGCGTAATTTTTTTGGAATATCTCTATGTTTCTGTAGTAGGTGCCATCCTCCAGGTACTTGGCCATGAGTTTCTGTGTCATCCAGTCTGTGGCGACGAAACGCACTGAAACTATGTAGCTCAGGCTTCGTATGACCTCCTTGTCGGCCACGATGAAGGCCAAGGACAGTCCCGGTGAGAAAGTCAGTGAGAAGGAATATATGTAGATGACATTGTTCATGGTATCCAGAGCCTTGATAGGCGTGATTCCGTCCCCCTCGTAGACCAGTTCCGACGCAGCGTCTATCTCCACTACAGGGATCCTGTATTTATTGGAAAGCTCGATTATCTTCTGCCGGTCTTCCCTGGAAATGCAGCCGCCTGTAGGATCCTGAAAACTGGAATCGATGAATACCGCCTTGGGTCTCACATTGTCCATCATGTTAGCCAAAGCTTTGATATCCAGTCCATTCTCATCTGCAGTCACCGTATGTATCCTGGCTTTAGAGAGCATGAGGGTCCTGTAGGTATCTGCCGAAACAGGCTCCGGCAGGATGACCGGGTCACCCGGGCTTATGAGAAGATTGGATATGAAATCGATGGCCTGATTGGTCTCCGTAACGATCTGGATATCCCCCGTCGATGCCTTTATTCCCTTGGTGCTCAGGAATGAGACTATCTGCATCCTCAGGTTCTCATCGCCTTTATACGGGCTGTAAAAATACTGAGTCTTACCTTCATAAGCGATGATTTCCGCAATATCTCCCGCTATCATGGACTTGCGGTAAACAGACGGCATGGAAAATCCGCTGGAAAGAGCATATTTGCTATCGTCACTATACCTTTGAAAAAGATTGTCGTAAGCTTTCTCTCTGTCCAGGAATTCATCTTTTATCTCATAGGTCCAGTTCACACTCTTAGGATAGCCCGAAGTGCGCCTTACTGAAGCCTCTCCCAGAGACGCTACTTTGGAGTGGCTCTCTTCTTTCACTCCAAAGGCCACCATGTAGCCTATGCCCTGGCGGGATTCAATGAGTTCTTCGTCCTTAAGTTCATTATATGCCTTGATAATGGTGTTCCTATGAACTCCCAGAATTTTCGAAAGCGCCCTCTCAGAAGGAAGGGTCGCACCGAGGCTCAGGTCTCCCCTTTTTATCTGATGCTTCATCTGCTCTGATATCTGAAGATATACAGGGATCTTGGATTTTTTGTCTATGTTGATGATCATAATACTACCGCATGTGCCTGCGTCACTCAAAAATCGTGTGCCTGTCAGGTCAAAACCAAACCCCCGAATTCTCGGGGGTCAGTTTCAATACAAATTAAAGGTCGTCTCTGTTTACAGGGCAGGACATACATCTCGGGCCGCCTCTGCCTCTTGAAAGCTCTGCTGAAGGAACCTGTAATACCTTGATACCTGCTTTGTCAAGCAGTTCGTTGGTAACGTAGTTTCTCTCATAGGTAACTACTGTTCCGGGAGCAATGCACAGAGTGTTGGATCCGTCGTTCCACTGTTCACGCTGAGCAGCAAGCAGATCTCCGCCGCCGCATCTGATGAGCTGAACTGCAGGAACACCCAGTTCCAGAGCCAGGATCTTATGAAGTTCATCCTTAAGAGCCTTGAACTGAAGCTCTCCCTTGCTGTTGAGAGTCATCTCATAAACGCCGAGAGGACCTTCGATCTCCGGATGGATGGTGAACTTGTCATAGTCGATCATGGTGAATACCGTATCAAGATGCATGAATGCTCTTGACTTAGGAATATCGAATGCAAGTACTTTCTTGAAGTCTGAATTCAGGAGGAGATTTCTGGCGAAGTTCTCGCATCCTGAAATAGTGGTTCTCTGGGAAAGACCAACTGCTACCATATCCTTGGAAAGGACAAGTACGTCTCCTCCTTCGATGGAGAAGTTGTCGTCCAGGTCGTACCACTGCTGGTCGCCTTCCTTAGCGAAACCTCTGGCGTATTTATAGATGTACTTCAGAATAAGGGATTCTCTTCTTCTGGCATCTGTATGCATGTGGTGAATGTTGATACCCTCACCTACGCATGCGCCGGGGTCACGTGTGAAGTACAGGTTAGGCATGGGGTCAGATACGAAAGGATAGTCATCCTTAACCATATCCATAAGAGAAGTTGCGTCTCTGGTAGCTACTTCTTCTCTCTTGATGCCTGCGATTATCTTTCTGATCATTTCTTCAGGAGGCATCTCCAGAAGGAACTGGGTCATAGCCATTCTCAAACCCTTGGAATTGATCTTGGAAAGATTGAGAAAATCGTTTACAAACTGGATCTGTATAGCAGGATCCGACAGAGCCTTGCCGGCTTCCTCTACATAGTAAACTACTTCAACACCGTTAGCTCTCAGTGTATTGGCGAACTTGTCGTGCTCTTCCTGAGCTATCTTCAGGTAAGGGATGTCGTCAAAAAGGAGTCTCTCGATAGTTGAAGGTGTAAGCGCTTCAAGCTCCTCACCGGGGCGGTGAAGAAGTACCTTGTTAAGCTTACCGATCTCGGAAAAATTATGAATACCTTTTGCCATAACTTTTCTCCTTTCATCAATAATAATCGGCGTAATTTGCTTCCTTATATACTAATTATATATGACTGGGAGATTGTTAACAACCCATAAAATATATTCTTTTGTGTTTATATTTATTCATTGTATGAATACCTGTACAATGAGTATAGACTATTTCTCTTTCTGTTCCGGCTTCTTTCCATGGAACTGATAGTAGCATACTTCCATTCTGCCATTGTACAGTTTGCGCCTTCTGTCCGCCGGCCTTCCGAAGACTTTGTCCTCTATGGTCTTATCCGGCGTCAGAGCAAACAGCGACCAGCTGGGATTTTCGCTGAAGAACTTCTGCCAGCATTCATATATATGGTCGATGGCTTTTCTGTCCCCGATTCGTTCTCCATAGGGAGGATTGGATATCATCACTCCCGAAAGCGCCTTTGTCCTTAAGGCGCCTACGTCTGCCACGCTGAACCTGATCAGGTCTCCGACTCCTGCCTCATCGGCATTTTCTCTGGCTATCTTAATGGCCGCCGGGTCTATGTCAGATGCGAATATCTTTAATTCAAGGTCATTCCTGATCTCTTTGAAGGCATTGGCCCTTTCCTGTTTCCAAAGTTCCTTCGGAATAGCATCCCAGGTCTCTGAAGTGAATTCTCTGGATAAGCCCGGTGCGATATTCTTTGCTATCATGGCAGCTTCGATGGGTATAGTTCCCGATCCGCAGCATGGATCCACCAGTATTCTGTCAGGATTCCAGAAACTCAGATTCACCATGGCCGCAGCCATGGTTTCCTTAAGAGGCGCCTTGCCGATGAGCCTTCTGTAGCCTCTTTTGTTGAGTCCGGGGCCTGTAGTATCCAGCGTGACTGTGGCCAGATCCTTATGTATAGATATTCTCAGGTCGAATATATTTCCGGTCTTCGGGAAACGGTCGATGGGATAAAACTCCCTGAGGCTGTCGATCAGCGCTCTCTCCCCTACTTTCTGAATAGCGGGAACGGAGCTCAGTTTCGATTTGACAGAAACTGCGTTCACAGTAAAATTGCCATCCATGGGGATCCATTCTTCCCAGGCTATCCCTTTGACATTCTGAAAAATATCTTCAAATTCCAGCGCCTTGAACTCAGCCATCTTTATCTGGATACGGTCAGCAGATCTAAGCCAGAGATTGGCCCTGACCAGCGCTCTCTCGTCTCCCATAAAGGTGACTTTACCGTCTTCCGTTTTTATGATTTTGTACCCCAGCGCTTCTATCTCGCGCCTGACTACGGCCTCCAGCCCGAAGGTCGTTGCCGCTATCAATTCAAGTTTCATATTTACATTCCTAAATGAGTGGGATAAAACAAACAAATATATAAGCGCCGATATATATCATATGCGACTTCCACAGCGCCGGTTCTTGGCGATCGGCAAACCTGCTGACGCAGCCGGAGCTTAGAACCGCTTAGCGAGGACAAAGTGCAAACGGTCGCATTTGATATATATCGGCGCTCGGTTTATATTTACTGTTTATTTGAATCTACGAATCTCTTGATTTTATGAGCCGTGTTCTTCTCGAACTCTTCTTTTCTTAAGGAGATTTTTTTGATCTTCTTGAAGAGAGGAAGATCCTCGTTGATTTCGTCTACGTACTTCCAAAGAAGTTCTTTGACCTTTTCCTCATCGTTGGCGTTTTCTTCGCCGAGGATCTCTTTTACGACCTCCATATCGGGTCTGATGGAAGCTACGATAGTGTCGTCCTGGCCGGATTCATCAGGCTCCGCCCAAACCATGGATTCTGCCACTGCATCAACTCTTCCGAGATAATATTCGAGTTCCTCAGGGAATACGTTCTTACCGTTTCTGGTGATGATGACATTCTTCTTACGTCCGGTGATGTATATGAAGTCCTCATCATCAGTATATCCCAGGTCTCCGGTGTGGAACCAGCCATCAACGATGACTTTGGAGGTCTCTTCAGGCATCTGATAGTAACCCATCATTACGTTAGGTCCCTTGATGCAGATCTCGCCTACTCCGTCCTCAGCCTTGTCGATGATCTTTACCTGCATACCGGGCATGATGTGACCTACTGATGCGTTTCTCATCCACTTGTGCTGGTCGGGATTAAGAGCTGCCATGGGAGCACACTCTGAAAGGCCGTAACCCTGAACTGCAACGAATCCGAGATCGTTGAAGAATTCAAGGATGGCGGGATCGATAGCAGCACCTCCGGAGATCAGAACTCTCATTCTGCCGCCGAATACTTTATAGATGTCTTTTAAGAGCATCTTGTTGAGGTCGAGGCCGATCTTCTTGGTCTTCTTGCTGATGGCCATGACATTCTTTACTGTGGCTTCCTTGCCCTGCTTACGGATGTTCTTCCAGATAGCCTTGTAAAGAGCTTCAAAAATAAGAGGAACGCCCAGGAACATTGTGGGGCTTACTTCCTGAAGGTTCTTCTGGATATACTTCAGACCTTCGCAGTATGCGATGGATGCTCCCTTGTATATAGGCATAAGGAAGTCGCAGGTACAGCAATATGTGTGGTGGATGGGAAGTACGCTGAAGAAGATGTCCCAGGTATTAACATTTAAGATATTGGGAGCGCTCATGAGGTCGATGCAGATATTGGTCTGTGAAAGCATAACTCCCTTGGCGATTCCGGTGGTTCCTGAGGTGAAGAGAAGTACGCCCATTTCATCAGCGATGACTTCTGCGTCAAGATATCTTCTGTCGCCTGCTTCTACCATGGCCTTGCCCTCTTCAATGAGCTTGGACCATGAGTACATATCCTCAGTATGTTCGTCAGCATTGAGATTGCAGAGAACGCTGAGCTTGGTGTCCCCGGAATCCTTGATGCGCTTGAACATATCTGCAAATCTCTTTGCAAAGAATATGGCTTCGGACTCAGAATTGATGATGAGCTGCTTGAGTTCTTCCTCACTGAGTTCCTTATCGAGAGGAACCACGATGCCGACTCCTCCTGTAACTGCCAGATAGGTGGATGCCCACTGATAGCAGGTGTCTCCGATGATGGCGATGCGCTTGCCCTTTAAGCCCAGCTCCATCATGGAAGTTCCGAGACCGTTGACCTGTTCATAAGCTTCCTTATATGTTATGGTCTTGAAAGGTTCGCCCTTGACGAATCTCTGGCGGAAAGCAACGTTATCTCCATACAGCTCTACAGAGGTTCTGAACATGTGCTTCAGATCTGTTATAGGTCTGCTGGTCTTGTAAACGTAGTACTTATCGTCACTTTTATTTATCATGTCGATAAATGCTTCAGCCTTTTCAAGTTCCATTTTTTTGATTTCCTGGTATTCCATTAGTTCTCTCCTTATATGTAGTTTTGGACTTTAGTCCCAACTTTATTCCATTTTAATTTTGCCACAAAATCCCTTCAATATCAAGAAAACTTTTTAACACTCTCTTAACAAAAAACAGACAGAGATGTTTTTCTCTGTCTGAGTACGATAAGGCTTTTTTAATTGATCTTAACTTGCAGGTCCCAGAGTGATCAGCTCCCATGCGCAATGTTCTTCTGTCCTCAAAGGAATTATCCAGTCATTTACTCCTGTTAATTATTTCTTTCACTGATTTACCATATGTATGGTATAAGTTTCTTAGTTTTCTTTTTATACTTCATATAAGCTGCTCCAAAATCCTTTTGGAGACGCTTCTCCTCACGATCCACCTGCACCATCATTATGCCAAAATACAATATGAAAATCAGAATAGCTTTCCACGATCCAAGACAGATGACCAGTCCCAGATAATATATCATCACTCCCAGAAGCATTGGATTCCTGCAAATCCTGTATGGTCCTTCCGTCATAAGATTCTGAGTACGAGGCGCGATCTCGTGGTTGAATGCGTCCATGGGATTACCCTTGCCTACGTTCTTCATGTATACGATGGACCACACGCTCAGTGCTATGCCTGCGGCTGCCATAACTATGAAGCAAATGAGCCGCGCAGATCCCGGATGTACCGGAAGTGAGATCCTCCACATCAGAAGAGGTATGAGCACTATGAACATGATCAGTCCCATCATGTACCCTATAAGATCCCTTGATTTCATAATATCTTCTCTTTCTTTTTATCAGCCTGTGATAAGTGCATAAAGTCCCGGGCTTACGAAGATCAGATAACCTATCATGGCCCATATGAAAAAGCCCTTGGTCAAAAATACCGCAATGAACTCTCTGATAAGAGCTGATGGCCAGTAGTAGAGTGCCACCTTAGCGCCGATCCCTGTACATTTCAAGCCTGCGTTTCTTGCCAGTTTCAGGCACCTGTAAATGTGATAATTGCTTGAGATCAGGGCAGTCCTTTTCTTACCCTCTCTGGAATCTATGATGGCCTTGGAATTGATTATGTTCTCCTCTGTGGTCGCTGACTGATCCTCAAGCAAAATATCCTCCCCGGAGACTCCGTGCTCCAGAAGGTAGTTTTGCATGGCCTCAGCTTCACTGATCATCTCGTCAGAGCCCTTGCCGCCGGAAGGTATTATTATGGGTTTCACCCTGCATTTATTATATATCTCTATGGCTTTATCTACTCGGTTAGCCAGAAGCTTAGTCAGTCTCTCTCCGTCTGCCAGCCCTGCTCCATGGATTATGACATAGTTGAAATTCATCCTATGAGGTATGTACTGGATAAAGACCGAGTAGATCACGAAGCTCAGTACCAGACAGCTGAAATAGAATACCGTCATGGTAACAAACAAGGTCCAAGCACCGACCTTAGCGAGCTCAAAGGCGCCATATAGTTTTAAAACATATATGACCGCAGCCAGCTCACCTATACCCACTACTATACCCAGGCCAAGGGACAAAAGATGGGCTGCGCAGACTGATTCCTTCTTTATCATCTGAACACCATTCATAATCAGCATCACCGGAACCATGAACAGTGCGATCATAATGATTATATAGCAGACCAGAAGGAAAACTCCGGCATAGTCCCCGAAAAATCCCGCCAGAAATACCATGGTCACCATTAATGAGCCCATAAGCATGATGCTGTTGAAGTACCTTTGCGGCCTCCGTATAGTCAACACAATGGTCAGCATCCACATGACTGCGAATACCGGTCCTATTCCCTTAATATTATCTAACGCTACATCGAACATATCTGCACTCTCATTTTATATATCATGATTTAAGCCACTTTTCAGCCTCTTCTATGGGCTCATCCGTACGGACGTCCGGTGCGATGGGATCTTCGCAATACATGTTTCCCTGCCTGTCCACATCACTGCCCACGGTAAGCTGTATGATAGCGCCGTCATACATTTTTCTTATAGTATTTGAACTGCAATATCCGGCTGTATCTGTTCCAAAGGTCCTGACATTGTCAAGTCCTTTGAAGCAGATAAGGGTCGCTTCGCCGGAACTGGCAGTCATCTCGTTCTGAAGTATAGCAACAGGCACTGACAGTTTATCAATGGCTTCGACATCTGTAACAGATCCTCCGCCTGCGACCGTGCCTTCAGAAAGGGTTACGTCTCTTTTTTGCCCTGAGATATCGAACTGCATGAGCACTCCGTCAGGAAGAAGCGGTGATACCGCGGCGACCATAGGGCCCATATCGCCGCCGGTATTATCTCTGAGATCCAACACTACTCCTTTCACGGACTCTTGGTTTTCTTTGATCGCGTTTATTACTGCATCCGTGTATTCTTTACTTTCTCCGCTGTCCATGACATAGGACGGAAGTTTGATATAAAGTATGCCCTTTTCAAAAGAACAAACAGGCATGGTCTGTTCTTCGATCCATTCATCAGACTGATTCTTTGCTATTATCTTGGAATGTTTTCCTCCGGCTACGCTTAGAGCTTCCTGAATGATGGGATATGTCTCCTCATAGGAGCTGCATTCAGAAGCCTTCTCGATGGCTGTCTTTCTCGCTTTCTTCCAGTCTTTTCCCTTGGCATAGATGCCGAAATCCGCAAAGGACATGGCGTTATTCACATACTGCTCTTCAGATGGCGGCAGCAGATACAGCCCGTAATTCGGTCCGAATTTGATTATGATGCCTGCGACCGCCAAAATAAATACAATTACTAAAACCAATAAGATCTTCAAAATCTTTTTCATAAATTATAATACCCTTTCCAAATATTATATTAATTATTTATTTGAATCTGATGACCTGCTCTTCTGCATCCACATCGCAATCAACGCCGAAGGGCATGATGCAGTGCGGCAGAGCATGGCCTATATTTACATTGCAAAGAACCGGCAGCTGAGGATCATCTATGACTTCAACCAACAGTTCCTTATACTCCTCTTCAAAAGCGCCGTCCATGGGTTTCCCCACAAGAACTCCAGAGACTGCGCCGAATACGCCTCTCTCTTTCAGATATTCCAGAGCCTTGCGGTACTTTTCAGGCGGCATCTTTTCCTCGCTGGATTCCAGAAGGAGTATCCTTCCCTTCCAGTCCTCCGCATCAGGGAAAAGATGATACTTCTCGCAGATCGCCGGCATGTCTTGATATCTCTCTCCATCGAACATGTCATACATGGAATCTATGCAGCCTCCCAGGATCTTACCGCTGAACCGGGCCGGTCCCTGAAGCAGTTCGAAACCATGATTTTCATGCTGTGGAAGAGCCACTCCTATCTGATCAGTGCCGAAGCTTTCCCTCTGCTCATACCAGGTGTCTGCCGGCTGGATTTCTTTGATCGTGCCGGTGGTGATCAGCTCTTCGAAATACTTTCTGGTATACGGAAGCATCTCAGAACTCAGCTCGCATATGTCCGGAAGAAATGCCTGCCCATAGAATGATTTCATACCTGCTTTGTGCAGCATGAAGTGGTTCAGCGTGGTATCTGAAAAGCCCAGGAATACTTTGCTGCTGGCTGCCTTTGTCAGCTCATCA